>Ga0255773_10000948_pt1 | contig 30288 bp, 26 predicted proteins | sample 011ome_17_FD_179971 | JGI IMG/M metagenome (GOLD analysis project Ga0255773, IMG submission 179971) | Coastal salt marsh microbial communities from the Groves Creek Marsh, Skidaway Island, Georgia - 011502XT metaG (version 2) | ecosystem: Environmental > Aquatic > Marine > Intertidal zone >... | reverse complement strand
GCAATATTTCTTGCAGTTTCTAGTGCAGTAGCCGTATCAGCATTACCAGTCAAGTCACCAGTTACATTACCTGTGACATCACCAGTAACATCGGCTGTTACTGTACCAGCCGAGAAATTACCAGAAGAATCTCTCTTTACAATTGTAGATGCAGTGTTAGAATTAGTTGCCGCATCAACTTCATCGGTGTAATATTTACCACCGATAACATGAATTACAGGATTAGAACCGCTATCAACGGATTCAATATAAAGTTTAGCAGCCGCACCGTCATTACTTGCGTCTTGGGTATACGCTAATTCCGCTTCGGCTAGCTGTGCTGTTGTGGGCGCAGTATTACCTGACGACCTTTTAATCTGAATGACTGATGCCATTATTTCTCTCCTAGTTTATAAGTCTATTACTTAATTAAAATGTTCCGCCGTCTAGATTTACACCAGCAGAAATAGATTCAGCAACTGCCAGTTCAACTGCACCATCTATATTTTCGCTGATGGACACTGCCGCGTCTACCTTTTCTTGTAGTGAAACCGCTTCCCACTTTTCTGTACTTGCATTATAAACTAGGGTTTCTCCTGTGGCGATGATACCATCATCACCTCTATCTAGATTGCCTATGTTATCTTCTAATTTACCAACTGCAATCTTTGAGCGAGCCGCTACAGCCGCTACAGTTGGTGAGTTGCCTAAAGCAACAGAAACTTTTAGATTGTTAGCCATTTATTTCGTAGCCTCGGGTGTTACTGTTACTATTCCTTCTATAACTCTAATTGTTTCTTCAGACGAGGTTGCTTCCAAATCGTACACATATCGACCAGCCTTGAGTGCTGAAGTTTGTGCCGCAGTAAGAGACATAGATACCGTGCCGTCTTCTGCATCACCATCTACCTCAGTAGTAAAGGCTGTATAAGAATTAGTGTAATAACTCTTTCTCATTTGGGCAGCCACAGTATAATCTGTCAGGTCTTTAGCAGTGCCATCAAGGTTTGTCAAATTGATGGTCATGCTAAATGTAGTTCCCTGGTCGATATAAATATTCTGTACAGTCGCCATATGCTACCTTTTTAGTTTATATTATTTATAAAAAGTTGAAACGCTGAGATGAAAACCCTACTAACACTGAAATACGGAGATAGATACCCCGCTTCGGATGTCAACCGTATTTATACTGCTACTGAGGGCAAGTATAATTATGTGTGTTTGACAGACAATGCTTCTGGCTTACACCCTGAAATAAAAACACTTCCCGTAAATCCCGAATATGGTCATTGGAATAAAGTTCTAATGTTAGGCTTACATGGTTTGGGTGATGTGTTATACTTAGATTTAGATGTCCATTTACAGAAATCTATTGTTGACATCTGGCAGTATTGTGTGTATACTCCGTCTGTTGCATTTACATATTGGAAGTCTAATGATTTCCCTACTAAGCGTTGGGAGTCTAATCCAGACCCTAAAATGAGTTATCTCAGCAACTACAATTCAAGCGTGATGCTTTGGAAGAGTGGGCACTGTGACCATATAGTAAACAAGTTTTTAGAAGATGAAGATTATTATATGGTAAAATATTGTGGAGGCGATGACAGATTTTTTTGGCATGAGTGCGAAATGAAATCGCTTCCTAAAGGATTGATCTATTCTTATGTATATGGCGCAGAATATATACACGATGATATATCATTTAAGTTTAGACCCGACTATACGATTGCTCTTTTGAACGGTCAAGACAGACATAAAGATGTGAGAAAAAAATACTATGATGCACTTTCTTTGCATAAAATGGGGTGACAAATATCCCCCTGATTATGTAAATAATCTATACCATATGGTAAATCGCAATTATAGCAAAAGATTTAAATTCTTTTGTTATACAGACGAGCCTGAAGGTTTAGATAAAAAAATTCAAGTCAGGTCTATTCCCAAGATAGAACCGTTGCACCCCAAGTACTGGTTTGGTTTAGAAAACTATTGTTGGGATAGAGCAAAGTTTCTTCTATTCAATTCTCACTATTGGCTTAAAACAAAAGGACCTTTTTGCTATCTTGATCTTGATGTTGTTATACAAAATAACATCGATGACTTTTTTGATTTAGCAACTGAAGGTCCACACATGATTTATAGTCATTGGGATAATCCTAAAAATCTTAAGGACAGGGCATTTACTAATATAAGAGGGACACCTTACAACTCTAGTGTTATGCTTTGGAATAGCAATCAGTGTGAAAAAATTTATCAGGATGTGTTAGAAAACAAAGATGTAGTCTTTAAAACATTCTTTAAAGGTTCTGACAATTATCATTACTGGAGAGAATCACAAGTAGTTGGTGAAAACTTTTGGAGTTTTCTTCCTGACGATTGGGTGTACTCTTACAACAGAGGGAAAAAATACCCAGAAGATATGGAAGAGTATTTGTATAGAGAAGACTGCAAAGTCTGTCTATTTAATACTGACCTAGTACCGGGTGAACGAGAGCAATATAAGCCGCACGAATTGAAAAAAGACTACGACTTGTTGATTCATTGGCATGGCAAGGATGATTTTGAAAGATTGTGGTTACCCAAACTACCTGAAAATTTCTTTGACTATACGACAAAAGACTTGCTAAAAATAAAAGACATGGTTGAAAGAAAAGACCATGTTCAAATAGCTGATAAATTTTTATCTGAGTTTCCTAGATTCATACGAGAGTGGGACAAGTATCATACAGATTATGATAAGATGAAGAATTGGCTTGGCTTTGAATGGCTCAAAGAAAGAAACATCACTGACAGATATCTAAACTACAATGCTCACCAACTTATCAAGGATAATTTTGATAGAGGTGATTTAGTTTCAGTGCATAAAACATTTGCTGAAGCGTTTTCAGAGGATCCTGTTATTGCAGATGCAGATCAGAGTATGCTTTGGAATATGACATATGAAGAAATTTGTGAAACTTTCGATACTTTGTATGCATATCAGCGACAAGATTGGCTAATGTCAGAATATATTGACAACGGACCTTCTGTGTTTTTCTGGCACGCCACATACGAGGAGCTTGCTGAGTTATACAAAAAATATTATTTTCACAATCTCACTGAATTGTTTTACAATGAGAAGTATGAAGAAGTGTTTGAGAGATTATACAACATCATGCCTAGAGAGGAACTCATGCGAGTTCTTAATCAGAAGGGAGATGACAACACACTCTTCAAATACTTTCAAAGCTACGGTGAAGAGTACAGCGATTTATATAAGGGCTTGTACGATGAAGAACCTGATGGTGTGTTACTTCAAATCTCAACTGCTAGAAATGACACTGGAAATGATTTCAATGATATTTTTGTCGATGGCAAACAAATCAACAAAAAGATACTTAATGAGTTGTTTAGTGACTACCGTATAAACTGGGTAACACTTACATGTGAGATTGCGGATCCTGTGAAGTGTGACAATTTCATAGAAGTGTGTGAATTTTTCAATAGTAGAGATATTCCTATCACTCTACAAACTCGCACTGAGAACCCAGATTTACAAGGCATGGACATAGCAGAAGTAGTATATGTAAAAGAAGAAGAGAAGTCAGAAGAAAATTTGATTGTTTCAGATTACAATGACAAAGGAAAACCAGTAGATTTAGAAACATTAAAGAGATTTGGTCACACTATTGAAACCAGAAACAGAAGGACAAAAGCAAAAGATAAAGATCCTGTTTGGTGTGATGCAAGAAAGAGTGCGTACTTTTATATCAATTCGTCCGGGAATACATTTCCGTGTGCGTTCATTGCTAGAGATGTAACCGAAAACAAATTATTTCCGTATCATCCTATTGACTATCCATTTAATATACAGTATAATGACGGAACAAAATTCTCACTAAATGAAATCATATATAACAGTGACATGCAAAACATAAGTGAACATCTGAAGAGAAATCCGTTGCCTATATGCAAGAAGAAATGTGGAGATTGTAATGCGTGTTAATTATGTTTGCTCTAAATGGGGTACGAAATACGGTCCTCACTTTGTTAATCGTTTAAAGAATATGGCGTTTAGAAATACGCCAAAAGAATTTGAACCACACTTCTATTGTTATACAGAAAATCCCGAGGGCTTAGATGATGATGTCACTGTTATTCCTTTTCCTGATATTCCTAATATTCACCCTAAGTATTGGTTTGGTAGCGACAATTTTAAATATGGTATGGCGAGGTGCTGGGATCGTCCTAAAACTTTTGTTTTCAATACTCATAATTTTGCTCCTGATAAACCTACTGGACGATTTGTGTTCTTTGATTTGGATGTCATCATTCAAAGAGACCTCACACCTATTATTACCTACAACCTAGAAAGACCTACTAAGATGAAATCTTGGTGGCAAGATCCAAGACCTATGGACACTCGCCGATTCAAACTATCACATGGTGCTTATACTAATGGAAGTTGTCAAGTGTGGAGTGACGATCAGTGCGAATGTATTTGGAATGATGTGTTAGAGAATCAAGAAAAGATTTGGTTCACCTTTACTGATGGTACCGATAACTATCACAGTTGGCGTTGGGGTAGATACGGAGCTGACTTGTGGGATCATTTTCCTTCTTGGATGGCTTACTCGTACAATCGTGGTCGCTCATGGGAAGAAGATGATTTGAATGTCGGCATATATCGTGAAAATTGTATTGTTTGCGTGTTCAATGTTGACCTACTTCCGTTTGAAGATGACAGTAGAGGTCATACAAAACAAGATGAATTAGCAGACCCTAAGTTATTGGAGCATTGGCGATGAGAGTAGGATTCACCGCAAGTACCTTTGATCTTTTGCACTCGGGACATGTACAAATGTTGCGAGAAGCTAGAGAACAATGTGACTATCTAATTTGTGCGTTGCAGATGGATCCAAGTGTTGACCGGGAAGAAAAAAATGCACCAGTGCAAACTATTGTTGAACGATATACTCAATTAAAGGCTGTAAAGTATGTAGACGAAATAATACCTTACGCCACTGAAAAAGACTTAGAAGATATATTGCAAATGTATCATATTAATGTTAGAATATTGGGTGAGGAATATAGAGATAAGGATTTCACTGGTAAGGATATTTGCCGTAAAAGAGATATAAAACTTTACTTCAACAAACGAGACCACAGATTCTCTACTAGTGATTTGAGAAAAAGAATCAATAAGGTGCTAGAGCATTAGCGATGAACGAAGTCAGAATATTTGAAGAAAGAGAATGGCTTTGGCCCAAAGAAGATTATCATTGCTGGAAACATTTAACTGAGTATCATCCAACAATACCTGAAGACATTCTTAAAACTATTGGCAAAGTATTCACAGTAGTTCAGGCTGGCGGAAATTGTGGTTTATATACTGCTCAATACGCTAAACATGTACAACATGTTATTACATTTGAACCTGAACCTAATAATTTTTTATGTCTTAAAAATAATATAACTGAAACTAATGTTACAATGTATGAAGCCGCATTGGGTGACAAAGAATGTTATGTTGGAGTAAAAGTAGATCCTATTAATTCGGGTGCAACAAGAGTCATTAATAAGGGTAGTATAAAGCAAGTTCGCTTAGATGATTATGAAATTGAACCTGACTTAATACATTTAGATATCGAGGGCCATGAGCCTCATGCTCTAAAAGGTATGTTAGATACTTTAAAAAAATGTCATCCTGTTGTAGCGTTAGAGCGGGGTAATGGAGAAAACATACTATTCGATTTAGGATATAGTAAGTGGAAACAGTTTGGATTGGATTGGTTGTATATATGAATATCTACACTGTAAAGTGGGGCGAAAAATATGTTGCTTCTCATGTAAATCAACTCCTAGATAGTTGTAAGAAACACTTGAGTTGCGAGTTTCAGTTTCATTGTATCACTGAAAATCCTGAAGGCATCTCTGAAGAAGTGAACATCATTCCTATTCCCGAAAACAACCGCTTAGAAAAATGGTGGAATAAGATGTATCTGTTTGACGATTTGCTTGTCACACAGAAAGGAGAAAAAATGTTTTTTGATTTGGATGTTATCATTCAGAAAAACATTGATGTAATTGCAGAGTTCGATCCAGAAGATTGTCTTTGCTTTGTAAAAACATGGTGGCATGACTTAGATACTTCACATAAAAATACTAGGCACATACCACATAAATATACAGACTTAAACTCTAGTGTGTTGCGTTGGAATGATACTCTTGACACTAGAGCAATAAAGGACTATTTTAACAAATACAAAAAACAAATTTTATGGTATTATCGTGGTCTTGATAACTTCTTTTACAATCGTAGGGTTGTTAAACAAAAACTGTTTCCTATAGGTTGGGTATATAGTTTTAATCAAGGCTATTTGTTTCCTCAAGATATTGAGAAACATGTGTTCAGAGAAATGCCTTACATTTGTATTTTTGATTCAATGGGTAAAAGTGAAGATGTCAAATTCTAATCTAAATTCTAATTTTCTAAACAACTACAAAAACTGGGGTGAGGCTTTGCATGTTATTGAGAAACGCATGCCTCATAAACTTACCGACTTTCGTGATTCTCTTGGACAAAATAATGTTGAAGCCAGTATATGGCTTGTTGAAGAGTTGAAGAATTATTTAGATGAATACTATCTAAAGACAGGCAATCTAAGAATTCTTATTTTGAATTCTTGGTTAGGAATTCCTATAGTGCCTCTTCTTTGTGAAAACTTAGATATTGCGCAATTGCACATGGTTGATTTAGATGAAGAGTCTATTGAGTTGTCTAAGATTTTCCACAAACACTATGCGCAAGAAAAGTTTATCAAAACAAGACATCACAATCTAGACATTCCGTTTGAATTTGATAACTTATGTAAAATTGAAGTTGATGTCGTGATTTGCATACAAACGGAACAGATGTATCCTCTGAAGGAACTTCGCTCAAAGAATCCACATGCCATCTATGCGTTACAGAATAGCAATGTTGTTGAAGAAATGTACGGTATCAACTGTGTTGATTCTATCGATGCATTGAAAGAGCAAGTAGGACTTGATGAAGTTAATTACGAAGGTGTAAGAAAACAGCATTATTACTCATGGGATGGCAAAAAAGAATACGACAGATATATGATTATCGGTCAAAGAGATGGTTTGATCTAACCCCCTATATCTTCTACCATCATCTCCCACATATCTTTATTAGGTATTACCATTCCAAATGTATGTCTTGGAGACTCTGAACCAGCACAATGCCAATAGTGTTGAGATGGGTCTTCATCTTTACCACCGTAGTAACCTACTTTAGCAGACCATCCTTTAGGATCGTGTAGAGTAACAATTTCGTCTTTATCATAATCATAATATTTAAACCAACCTTTTCCTTTAGGATTATAGTTTATCAAAATATTATATCCTGGACAATCCCAATTATTGTGCCAACCCATATAATCACCTGGCAGATAAAAGACATGTACTGCTGTAAACTTTGCTCCAAGAAATTTTACAAGAGCATCGTTGATAACAGCGGATTTTTCTTTATGAATCTTGGGTACTTCAGGACCTAGTTGCAAGTCTCGGACTCTTGATACTTCGGGCGGGCCAATATGACTCTCGTTGGACATTACTTCCTTCAAGTAATCATATGAGGATGCTGAATAAAGATTGTGATCTTTATCTTTTCCTCTTTGATGTGTCGGTAAACTTTCGTAGTCCTGTTGAAAAAACCACTCAATATATGGTTCTAGTATTTCAATAAGTTCTGGATTAATTGAATCTAATATCTTCATTATTTAAAAGTTCTCGGTCAGGTATAGTATAATGTAGAATCACTCTTTCACTTCCCTGCAATTCGTTATCAAAATATCCCCACACAAAATTCCATCTCGCATCGGGCTGTGGGAATTCCCCAACTTTTACATTCTGTTCTGTTTTATTTAGCAAGTACCACATGCTGAATGTATCCCACTTTCTCACTTCCCAAGGGTAAGGATCTGATACCCAATTAGGTTTGTTCTGTTCCATAAACTGGTCATACCAATCATCCATCAACTTAAAAGTTTGTGGGTTGCTTTTATATATGAACAATCCGCAATGATAAATCATTTCTTCTGTGTCAGACAGTTTTGTTATTTTAGCATTGTATGGACGATTACGGGTAAACAAAATATCATTTTCTTCAATATAATCAAAAGCAATTGCAATGTCTTCATGCTCAATAACAGTATCAGCATCTATATACATTGTAACATCATAGGGTGTTTTTGACAATGCCCACAACTTTGCTCTGATATTTTCAGGGCAGCCTTCAGTGATAACTTGGTCAAACATTTCATAGTCTTCTGGCTCAACCCAAAAGTCATGTGTGAATAGAGTTATCTTAGCCTCGGGATAAAAGTCTAATAAAGATTCTGCGGATTTTTTTGCGGCGTAGTAATATGCTTTATTGACTGAGGCTACATATATGTAGCCTTTATTCATTCTTATCTAATTCCTTTTGAATTAGAATTGTTGTGTACGCCTGTACTTCTAAGGGTGACTTAGCCTTGCGAATAAGTTTCTTTAGTTCTTTGTTTTCAGAATTTTTTACAGATTCGATTTCAAAGGCTTCAAGTTTCATGTTGAATAAGACTTCTTGCTTGTGTCTTTGAAACTTTTGTTCTTCGTGTTCTTTTCTTCTTTCGTGATTTTTCTTTTGTTGTTCTTTGTGTGCTTCTGTCAAAGAATCGAGACCATCAATGCCGTACTGCTCAATAACAGCATCGTAATCTTTATTGACACCGCCTTCTGCTTCGGGTCCGGCAATCACATGACATACTGCATATTCACCATTGGGTTGCAAAATTTCACAGACTAAATGCCTGTTATCTTTGTTCTGCCAAATTGGATTTCTATATTTTTCTTGCTCCATCACAAACTCCACAAATTAATAATAATAAAGTTATTTATGCGATTCTTAAAAACAGTTTTTTAGATTCCTGTGTAGAAGAAGTTGCTTGAACCGTATCGCCAGCATAGTAGCCAGTATATGTTCCTGAATATGCACCAGTAAAGAAACCAGTGTAGTAACCAGTGTAGGTTCCGGCAAATACTGTACTATACGATCCTGCATATGTTCCTTCATACGATCCTTCATAATACCCAGTATATGTACCGTCGAAATAGCCCCCAATAGAGCCCCCGTAAAATAATGTATATGAGCCAGTATAGTTTCCTGCATATGCACCAGTGTAATAACCAGTGTAATTTCCAGTGAAGTAACCAGTATAATTACCCGTATAATCGCCTGCAAATGCAGTAGAATATGTACCACTGTATGAACCAGTATAGTTTCCTGCGTATGCTACACTAACAATATCTTTTAACTGATCGGTTAGTGTTTCACCTCTTTGTTGCCAAGTACCACCAGATGTAGGGGCTGAAGTAGAAACTTCATAGCGACCAATGTTTGTCGCAACTACTCTGTTTCTAAATCTGTTGGTAAGACTTTGTAGTTCAGTATCCGAAAATTCTGCAACACTCTCGCCGTCAAATTTTGTGAGTGTTCTATTTGTAGCAGAAGCAGGTACTGTTGTTGCGGCAGTTTTTTGCCAAAGATACTTTGTTACAGTAGTTCCGTCAGTCTGAGTGTCATCAATTTGACCTCGACTGGTCCATGTACCGCCTGCAGGAGCAGATGCAGAAAGCCAATACTGACCAGCCGTATTCGCATCATCTGTAATCATTGCATTAATTACATCATCAAGAATTTCAGAATCAATTTCCGCATCCGTTGATTCTACTATCTCTCCGTCAGAGTTTAGTCTTAGCGGTGTAGCAGTTTTATTATCCGTTACTACTCTTGTGTCTTCACCAAATGTATAAACAGTTGTTGACAATCCACCAGCCGCTGGGTGTGTACCAACAGCCTCAGTTCTTGTGCGGTCTGTAAATGTACCTATCGAGGTGAACCCAGAAGTAAGAGAACCTGTAGTAACTTCAATAGAAGCCGTTCCCACACTACTAGCGAATTCAGTGGTGATAATGTTTGCAGTGTAATCCTTTTTTTCTGCGGTAGAAAGTTCCTGCAACCCCGAAATGTTACCTGAAGTTATATCACTTGTTTTTATCTTTAATGGGCCTGCCATTTAAATATCACCCTTTTATTAGTTTACTAGTGTACCGCTAGAATCATATACTGCTAACGGTCTGTGTACTCTCCAATCTGTAGCATCTTTACAAGAAAGTGTGAAAGATGTATTAGCGGGCAAAGTAATAGGAACATTAGCACTTCCGCCATCAATTGTATCAGAAGAACCAGGATATAATTTACAGTCTGTGCTTGTTGTATTGAAAACTGTTACTGTTCTTCCTGCAAGTGCAGTTGGAAGTTTTACGCCCTGTGTGCTTGCCGCGTTTGTTGTGATTACACTCAATGTTTCGCTGAGTTGTGTTGCTCCAGCTTGATCTGAACCAGCAGTACCTACTGAGGCTGTCACACCATAATTTATATGACCACCGATAGTAGCATCACCAGATGTTGTAACCGTTGTGACATCTAGGTCGTCTAAATCGGGAAGAGTTCTTTGCCATTGAGTTGCACTTACTGCGATTGCTTCAAAGACATTATCAGGTCTAAGCACAATAGGTGCATTCAAAGATCCGCCGTCAATAGATTCGCTTGATGCAGGGTAAACTTTGATGTCTGCTGATGTAGAGTTATAAACTGTGATTTTAAGACCGGTTGATGCGTCAGGAAGAACCACGCCTTCGTTGGCAGATGCTGTCTGCACAATATTATAAGTTTTAGTCAGAGCAGTACCGGTGCCCTGTGTGGTGCCAGCCGCCGTAACAGAAGCGTCCAACCCGGCAACCAGATCGCCTGTAAAAGTCAAATCGCCTACTGAAATATCATCAGAGGCTTCATACTTTGCAGTGTTTAGGTTGGTAAAGTTAGTATCTACTTCCGTATTAGTAAGTGGACTACCTTTACCAGCTCTTGTAGTTAAAGTTGCCATTTAGTTATCCTAGTTCTTTTCGATTAAAAATTGTAATGCTTTTTTAATTTCAGTAAGCTCTGATTTCAAACTATTTATATCATCCGTAATTTCATCAACCTTACCGAAAGCCCTTTTTTGTTTTCTATATTTAGCAAGCGCAGAGGGGTCTTGATTTTCAAATACCCCCGGCTCTACTTCTTTATATTTTAAATTTTCTACTGAATCCATAATTAAGCCTGCATCGCTATTGCTCTAAGATTTTTCACTGCGGGAACATTGCATGTGTTATCTGTAATTAACACAACCTTCACAGCGAAATCCTTAAAGCGATTAAATGTTATTTGGCTTACCGCAGCCGTTGCAGTTGCACCGGAGCCGCCGCCACCACTTAGAGTGATTGTAGGAGCACTGGTGTAACCTCTACCCGGTTCTGTAACTGTAATATCAACAACAGCTCCACCAGAAATTTTTGCAATAGCTTCTGCGGGCTTCCAAGCACCTCCACCAGAGAACAGAACCGTTGGCGCCGTTGTATAACCAGAGCCTCCTGCTGTAACTGATATTGAGCTAACTCTGTCTGCTACATACTCTAAAGTATCTCCTGCGACACCCCCAAGACCAACATTATCTGAACCTCTTTCGGGTAGAGTGTAAAGAGTTTCAACAAATGCTGAAGGATTCTTTAGATTCTCTCTATTGCTTTCTAGTTCCACCCAATACAAGTCTTCTCTAAAATCAGCATCGTCTTCTGCGGCTTTAAACTTAGCATACACTTTTACATCTGCATCATTTGGAACTCGTTGATCCAAATAAACTCTCAAATCTTCTGCTAAGTTTGCTTTGCTAAGACGAACAATTTTAGAAATATATTTACAATCTGCATCTCCACCATATCTTTCTTCTTCATTAGTAACAACATCGTTAATGATGTGCTTATCAAGGTTAAGCGCCGCCCTAGTGACATCAATAACGGGAGAAAGATAATTAGTATTCGTGTAAAAATCAACTTCTACCTTGAGAGATTTTGCCCCAGAAAAAGTGGAGCTCTCATTAGAATATGAGTAAATCGCACTTTCGCTCGGAGCCATCGCTGAGTCAGTTTCAGGCAAATCAACCGCTGTTGTTCCTGGCACTGCAACACCTGTGCTTTGAGTTGGGTAATATTTAAAGTTCAGTTTGCTTGTATTATGAACAATTGTTGTAAAGTTATAAATTGCTTTGTTGTAGACATTGTTATCCACAGAAACAATTTCTGCCTGAGAAGTTCCTGAACCGACAATATCACCTGCTGAGAATGTGCCCTTAGTGACAGTAACTTCACACTCAGTCTGTCTGTTTAGGAATTCATTTACACTAGCATTTTTTACAACAATAGTAAATGTAGCACCACTACCAGAGCCAGTTGTGCTTGACTGTGCTACTGCACCTGAAGGATCCTCAGTGTAACCGCTACCCATATCTCCAATACTAAAGTCCGTAATTGCACCAGAAGATACGGCATCGACAATAATTGTCAATCCAGTGCCATTTCCAAAAGAGTTCAGAGTAATAACATCACTTACTGCATAACCAGAGCCCCCTCCTGCTAGAGTGACATCAAAAGAGTGAAGTTCATCGATGGCAGAGAAGAAACCGTTAGTAAAGTTTGTCATGCTCCAGTAATCGGTATCTTCATTATTAAGTATCGCGGTACCTCCAACTGGAGAAAACTTAGCTCTATTAATAACATACTTGACATCTTCTGCCTGCTTAGGACTCCAAGATCGATCATTTGAAGAAGTAAACAAGACTCCTGCCACAGAATCGCCTGCCTGAATTCTTTGTGTAGTTCCTAATTTACTTTGTCCTAACTCAGATACCCAAATATTGTAACCTGGGTCATTTGCTTGAGGTTTTAGTACAAAACAATATTCTTGTTCAGGAGACAAGAACACCGGTGACGGGAATGTAAACTTAGTTGCACTAGTAGCATCTTCTGAAATAGATACTTGAGAAGGTGTCAGTACAACCTCTCCATAAGGAATAACATCAGAACCAGGGTATCCATTAACCACATTGCGAAGTTCTAATGTGATATTATTCGTGCTTGACTTAGTTCTAAAGAATATATCAATATCAGTTATGAAAGCCCCATGACCGTTATTCACAAAAAATGTTTGAGCGATGGGATCGGCCCAACCAGCGCCGCCGAACCAATTCCAGTCGAAATCTTCCCATTCTATTTGAAAGTCGTTGGGAATATCGACCGCCGGATTATCCACTACCGGCGAGACTGGGTTATTGACCGGATTCTCTTCCACAGACTGTTGATCCGGCGGGGGTAAAGGAGTTTCTCCAGCACCCTCAAGAATCGTAAAGCCCTCGTTAATATTTCTTTGAGATGTGCTTGTAGTTACCGCTGTGGACTGTTGTAACGAAACCCCTGTTGTAACGGAACCAATAGTTCTTGATCCGTTATTAACAAAATTCATCGTTACATTAGGTCTTTGCGTAAATAAACTTGTATTTTCTTTTGTGTAATTACCAGAAATAAACTGAGAGAATACAGTATTACAAGAAGAAGTTACAAACCCTTCTCTGTTTTCGATATCGTCTGAAACAATAATCATTTTGTTTCCTAGAAGATATCTTCCTGAAGGTACATATATGTCTAAGATTAACGAGCCATCTGGGTCAGATACGACATAATCATTTGCAGAGCTTCTACTCCAGTCACAACTTTGTCCATTTTCGTCAGTACCAAATCCTTGTATTGAGGCATTGCTGTTCATCTTTGTAGTTGTAGACAGCCCATCCCAATAAGAAGTTTTTACTTTTCTGACTCTCGCAACAGTACTACCAGACAAGTTGGTAGAACCGGTTATTCTATCTCCGGGGTCGCCGCCATCAAAGAACACATAAAATCTTGTACTCGGCTTTAAGTTTCTACAATCAACTCTAAATCTCAACTGAGGAATATAGCTGTTGAAAGCAATGCCATTTACATAATCAAAGCTACCTTCAAATCTATTTCCCAAATTACCTGAAGTATTTACATTAAGGACTTCATTGACTTGTGTAAGTGTAGCATTAGATACAGTTAAGTTAGATGTAGTAACCGCTACTGAAGTGCTGGTGTATTCAATATCAGCAGTGTTCCTAATGGTATCTCCAATGATTTCACCTTCTTCATTCAATAAAGGATTACCATTAGCATCTACCTCTGTTGAATCCGGTATTATTGTTTCTTCAAATGCACCTTTATCAACAAATGTTGTTGTACTAGTTGCACTGGAAGTAGTAGTTTGCGTAGTAGGAACAGGAGTTCCCATTATAACATTGCTTCGTGTAACACCCGAATTGCCTAAGTTAGTAAACGCATTTCTGAGGGCTTCTGCTGAACCAGTTTGAACAATAGTATTTTGTGCAGTGTTTCCGCTCTGATTCCATCTAGTAACAGATGGGGGATATGCATTTGCTTTACCTGTGTAGTCGAACAGCAAATCTCCAACAAGATTTCTCGGCTTCGATGCAAAACGATTCTCAGAAAACAATTCTGTCGTATATGGGAGTGTAACAAGATTACCTGTTTTTACGGTGTTGGTAGAAGCCGCACTGTTATACTGAAGTTCAACATGAGTATTAGTTACTCTAGGACCGCCTTCAAAATATTGTTCGTCTATACCAAAATCTAAATCAGCATCAGATACCTGCATTAGGTCTGTATTGTTGAATGTATCAACAAAAAATCCATTTTTAAATCTGTCAAGACCATTTGCGTCTGTGATGTTTTTATTAGCAGTAGCAGTTTTTATAAAGTTCAAAGAAGAGTAATACTCCAGTCTTTGAATTCTTTTCTCAATAGAAGCAATGTCTTGCATTGTATATCTTCTATTCTGCTTAACATCAAGTTTTACTTGAAGATCCTCTCTTCCATACTGTTCTGCTAGAAGATTAGGAATAGAAGGATAAGCAGGAATGTAAATATCTGCAAGAGCCATACACTTTGGCGGCTTTAATGGGGGAACCGGATTGTTGTTCGGTTTACCCTCAATGTTAAGAACCTTTCCGCTGTCCTGTAAGACAATTGTATCAACTCTTCCTAACCAATATTCACCGTCAGTAACATAAGATTCTCTGGGCATCGGGAATTGATACCCGCCACTAATAGTTCTAAAATTGAAATTAGCAGTTGGGTTTTCAGTAGCCGTTCCAATTGTTGTAGCATCGCTTGCTGTATTTACAATATAAGGTCTAAAATCAATGCAGTCTCGCAAATCATATAGAACAGATCCTTCTTTCAAGTGCAAGGGAATTTCATATGTGTAAAAGCTAGGATTAGCGGCAGTCAGTTCATCTGCCGGGTATGAATCAACACAGAAATAAGTAGATTGACTCCCAGCATAGTTAGGATCCAAGTAGTGCAATTCTACTAGAATCTTCTTATTCGTTACATCTAGGCTGCCTCTTTTTATTAATTTAGAGTGACCATAATAGTTATCTGTTTGTCCATTACCATGAATGAACAAGTCTTTGTAGTTAGTAGTAGTGTTGTCATAAGTATCGCCGACATATACACCTACAATTTTATAAACATTACAAAGACCTAAATTCCATGGACCTGAATTTCCTTCAGGGTGTGTTGCTGTGTCAATTTTAACAAATCTAGATTTAAGTGCATTTAGAGGAACCGGTGTCGTATCTGTTTGTTTTACCTTAACATAAAATTTTACATCTGCTGTATTAGATAATATCGTACCTATATCAAATTGCATTGAAGTAGGACCAGCACTTGTAAAGTGAGATTCCTGTAAATCAAAAATCTGTCCAGCCGCATATGATGTACCATCAACAGTGACGGCTTCTTTGAAAATCATAATCCATTCATCATCCAACTGTGTCTGAGAAGGAGTTGTAGAATATGGGAAAGACTTGGTTCCACTCACACTAATTGTAGTGGTGCCTGTTGTTGTAAATGTCGCATCAAACTCTTCTTGATATGTAAAAGAGTTATCATATGTGTTAATGGGATCAACTCCAATAGTCTTCATCGCCTTAGCAGGCATTTTGAAAACCATTTGATTTCTTGCTTGATTAAATAGAATTGGAGAACCTACTCTATTATCAATAAGAACATCACCAGAGCCGTTAAAATTTGTTGTGTCCGATGTAAAGTGAACGGAACGAATATCTGATAAAGCAGAGGAACCCATACGAATATCGTAAAGATACAGTCTGTATACTGCACTAGGTGACCCAGGATCACCACTTTCTCTCGCAACATGTCTTACTCTAGCAGTTCCTACAGGGCTTGCCGGAGCCGCTACTGCACCAAATGTGCTACTTCTTGATGTTCCCAATGCATCAACAATAAATGTTAAAGCAGGCGCACCGCCATTACCCAGTCTAGCATCAGGAATTGTGATCGTTTCAGTTGCAATAAATCCAGTGCCGCCTTCGATAATCTCTACTGTAGCCGCGCCGTTTTCATCAACACGGATCAAAAACTTTGCATCTGTTCCAGCACCACTAGTTGTGTAAGCACCAGGGCTGATTATATAAACGCCGAGTACTCGTAATGACTCTGCACCGGATATTGAAGTTACAGAAAGAATACCTGTAGTTGACATGTGAGCATTAAGTTCAGATGAACCAAATACAACCTGAGAAGTACCACTAACATCCCACTCGCCTGCTACATTATTAATGCGAATATAGTTACCATAAGTTGTAGAAGTTGTAATTCCTTCCTGTAACTTATAGTCATTACCCTTTCTTACTTTTATATAACTAGGGGCTTCAATTTCTCGCAATCTTCCGTTAACGATTCCTCTTCCATCAGCAACACCCACAGCAAGATAATTAGCATCGCCTCCTTGGTCTGCTGTCTTTAATCCACCGTTATCGTCATCCACATCTAAAAGATGTTCTCGGATATTAATCTTAAATTCTTTAATTGAATAGTTTCCACTTTCTAGGAAAGTTCTTTCGGCAATTCTATCGCCAATTTTACTATACAAGTCTAAATCTTTATCAACAACCGAAGTAGATTTTTTACCATCAATGATAGTAAACAAACTTACAAAATTGTCTTCAAGGTCATCATCGAATTCTCTGACAGCTATTTCAGTGTATACTTTATATCTGTCAGCACCTGGTGCATTGAAGTTAAAAGTTCCCGTAGCAGGGTCAAGCAAAGTAGAGTCATCATCAGAAGTAATAATATCTTCTTTTATGAGAACGCCCACATAACAGTCTTTAAAGTTACCAAAAGGCATGACTGCAATTGTTTGGTTTGCGTGTTCAATAAACTTGCCCTTGAAATAAATCAATCCGTCGTCAATTGAATAATCTACCGACTGCCCTCTATAGTGCTTTGATTTATCAAGACTTGTTTGTGTGTCTACAACAAAAGTATCGCCGTTTCTACCAGAATCGGTGCTAGTTACAGTAAGAACCTCTCCTGCTGTAAATCTTGTTTCTTCAGTTGTGGTAGAACCCTGTGTGTATTCAATGTAAAGGGTTTTCTTGTCAACTGTCTCACTATCTGAACCAGATTTAACTTTTTGAATGGTAGCAACAATTCCTGTTGTTCCACCAGTAACCGTATCACCCACATAAGTTGCTAGATTGTCATTAGAAATAGATGCGCCACCATTGTCAGCATCATTTATTTTTACAAAGTGATAATTTCTTCTGACTTCTTTGCAGCCAAGAACAGGAGCGCCATCAACAAAGATATGCTCACCAAATCTTGATAGTTGATTCTGAAGGATAGTCTGTAGCTGAGTTAATTCTCTAGCCTGTACAGCATACCCTGGCTTAAAAAGAATTCTATTAAAATTCTTATCCGCGTCAAAATCATCATAGTACGGACCGGTGTTTAGATTCAATGCCATTTTTTCTTTGCCTTAAAAATTTAAAATTACTTTAACAGTTTCTACTTGGTCTTGATCTCTTGTTATAGGTTTTCTGTTATCGATGTACATAACATCACCTGTATGTGCAGAGATTTCTGGTTCTGTCAAACTATTTATAGTCATTCCGGTAGTGCCTGTGTTTAAGTTATTCAACACGGAACTCAGTGAAATTCCTGGATATATTTCTTGCAAATACACAGTATCGATTACATCATCGTTATCACTATCAATTTTTTGAATTACTCTAAACTGACCCCCGGAATTCACCGTTATAATGTCATCTAGATTGTAATCCCCAGGATTGGATACAGTGATAACATAACAAGGTGTACCAATTGTTTCTGTGTAAATAGCAGTCTCATCGTATGTAGTAATATTTTTCACCAAGCCAATTTGCCTGAATTCGTTACCTACAATAATGTCGTTATCTGTGCTTGTAAATGTTGTAGTAATACCTAAATTAGTAGCAAACAATTCTTTGGGTGGATTGCCCCCGTGCCCTTCATATGGACTAATAACGGGTCTAAGCACCGCCCCGGTGCCTGTACCTGTTGTTTGCTCAAGTTCAATCACAGCAAAAGTATAGCCACTTCCAGTAGCAGTAATATCTATAGAGACAATAGAACCCGCGGCATTTACTGTAGCACTTGCTGTTGCTCCGGTACCATCTCCTAGTATATTAACAACAACATCATTATTGATGTAGTCTTGACCACCTTCTGTAATAACAATTCTATCTACTGTTCCTGGGATAGCTGTAGATTCAACTGCTTGTTGTAGTGTAGGCGTTTCACTAGTTCCTAATTCTGGAGTTGCAGTTGCGCCCGTACCATCGCCTGAGATTGTGATAAATGCAAAACTATAACCCCTACCAGCAGTATCAACTGTAATAGAGTCGATCTCCCCTGCTACAATATTAGCAGTCGCCGTAGCACCTGTTCCATCACCTTGTATAACTACAGTAGCAGTAGTGTAACCTGTACCTGCTGTAGCAACCGCAATAGATGCAATTTCTCCATTAACATCAAATTCTGGTTGACCAGCACCTGCTACTTTTCTCACAGGAATATATCTACTAGATAAAAACTTAGTTCTATCAGCCGCACCTATTTGATATAAAAACTTCCAAACATAGCCATCGCTTAATTCAAAAGTATCTGTTCCTGTAGAAGTAGGTTTCTCTGTACTCGGTGAATTATTGTTATTGTTTAAGCACTTATAAACATTAAATTCATCTGTCAATACAAAAAATTTGGCATCTGCTAGATTGGTAGCACCAGAGTAGGCTGGATGATCGCTTGCATACTCATCATCATACTGGTCATAGATTGTATTAATTTCCCAATCATACCTATTAGCCAACAGAACCGCATCCGACGCCTCAACTTTTTTAATAAAAAGCATGTCATGTTTATAAGTCTGCACATAATACTGTGAGTCTCTAGGCGTTTCAGGCGCATTTTCATCGTCCCAAGGTTGAGCCCTAGAGACAAACATATAATAAAAGTCGTTTTCGTTATAAATGTCTCGATAAAACGACCTAGCTAATTGTTGACGACCAGTTCTTCTGACTAGCAATGCCATGTTCTAACTCCTATTAGTTAATTATTAGGTGTCAGAAACAGTAATAGTCCAGGTAATTTTTAGCGTATCGTCCGAGCCTTTGTTGACTACAGAGAACACGGTACGACAAAGCATTGTACCAGCAGAAGCCGCATTAAAAACCCCAGCCTCTACAATAGCACCTGTACCTGTGCCTGCAGGGAAATCGCCAACATACTCAATAGCATTGTCAGTGACAGTAGTACTGGTCAGCGAAACTCTAGAGCCAGAGATGAGAGAGCCAAGAGCAGTATCGCCTGCCGCCGGTGCTGTGTTATCAGTACCAACTTCCATGTGAGACATTACTGCATCAGTAGTGCCTTCCATGCGAGATGCGATAAAGTCAAGACCAGTATCAACAACAAGGTTGTTTACAACTTGCTCGTTTTTAATTTTACCTTCAGGTGAGATAAGCTGTAACTTAACTTTACCTTTGGCATTAGTTTTGGATAAATTAAACATTTTTAGATTATCTCCTGATTATAAAATGTTGTTTATATATTTATACGGTTAAAAGGTAGTGGATGAAACTCCAGGATAACTTTCTACATAATCTTCAGCAAAATAGTCTCCATTAACATAATTTTGCATATACAACAAGCCGGTATCCGACACTTCATAGTCATCTGCTTTGGACGCATCAAAAACAAACACAGAAGGATCAGTAAATGATACTGACTCTTCTTTAAGTGCCGAAATAAATTTTTCAAAACTTGTATCATCAACATCGGTTGTCTCTGCTTTATTTAGTTGTGGTTCTAAACTAGGCAGATCATCGACTACTACATCGTCTGTTTTATTTAGCTGTGCTAATATAGCAACAAATTCAGTAGTATCAACAGAATCCGATGGAATTCTTTGAATAAGTTTTAACAATTCTATTACTTCAGATAAATCTACGGAATCCGCAATCGTTGGTTTCGTAAGGTCTTTGGCAACCAATTCCAACATATCTGGATTATCGGTTTTCTGCATTGTAACATCAAAACGATATACCGTATCATCCATATCCGGGGTTTCAAATTTCCCTAGTCCGGGTTCTAATATAGCTTCATCATCTTGTGTAGCAAAAGAATCCGTAATATTGGGCTTATGGAATGCAAGTTCAACTAACTCGGTTACTTCAACCGGGTCAAGCGGAACAAAAATTCTAAAGACAAGCAAGTCTGGGACAATAGTAAAGTTACTAGCAAAATCGATATCTTGTAAAATCTGCAAGTCTGAAAATGCAATCATGCCTGCAGGGTTGGCAGTTCTAGTTAAAAGATCGCCCCAAGTGTTTTTAGAAAGAGAGGATCTTATTTGATAAGAATAAGATTGATATATTCTATTGTCTTGTAATTTATTTGCATCAGACAAAAATCCTCTAGAATCTCTAAATCTACCTGGATAAGTATGAGAGAAACCAGTATTGCAATTTATTATTGTAGTTTCACCTAAATCACTGGTACAAGTAAACTCAAATTCTGGTCTTTGAAAACCAACACCCGTAGCGATGATTTCAAAACCTGTTGGGTAACCAGAATCATTTATCGTAGTAATTCTTACATACGCATTGTTATCAATACCCGTGATCGTATAATCTTCAGCAAAGTAGTCAATAGCGTATACACCTAGTATATCACCTGTTTCAGCAATTTTAAAAGTGTCTCCTACAGAAAATCCGCCCTGTGCGGCACCGCTATTACTAACAACAGTTACACCAGTCAATACTCTTGTAAGAAATGCTTTTTTGTTGTTAATATCGTCAAGTGTATTTTCATCTGCTATGTAAGTTCTATAATCAGATGTGTCTAACAAGAGTATAGGTTGGTTGTTGTATCCTTCCCCGCCGTCTAATATAACAACACTTGTAACAACACCATCGGTAAGTCTAACACCTAAGTCAGCAGGCGTTGTGATAGTATCATTACTATCTGGTAATATTAAAATGTCTGGATTCGCACTATATCCTTGTCCACCATTTGTGACGGTTACACTGTATATTTTGCCTTCTGTTATATCATCAACATCGAATGTCAAGTCTGCGGCACCACCGGAACCTAACAAACTATCGGGTATAGTGATTGTCTCGCCGGGAGCGTAATCGTCACCAACGGTATCGACCGTTATACTGGCAGCACCCACGCCGTCTACAACAACCGTAAATTCTGCTCCAGTGCCGTTACCATCTGTAGTGAATCCAGAATCAATGTCATAAGTTCCTGCAACTCGCAAAACATCAGCAGAGCCTATATTTGTTACAGTTGATATCTTACCACCCAAAACCGCAGAAACCTCTCCCTCAACACCATAGCCTGGAATCTGTGTTCCTGCAGGCACATCAATAGTCAGTTCGTATGCTGTGGGATTTGTATAAGCAATCTTTTTACTTCTCAGAACAGATGTATTAATTTTTTCGCGGCTTGTTATAGAAGCATTGGACTCATAGTAGTAAATATCTACTTTTCTTCCTCGAAAATCTAAGGGGTTATACGATCCGCCATCTGTTCTTTCTATGTTTTCATAAACTTTAATTGTTGTTTCTTCAGACCAATATCCATCAGAAGGTCTGAGAACATATTCAGACGGTTTAAATACTTCAACCTCTTCACCATATATCATTCTGAAGAAGGTCTTTATACTTTCTCTTGAACCTTTGGATGAATAAAAATCTCGTATTCTTTTAATAAGAAGTCTAGTATCGATTTGATTATCTTCAGGAAAATCGATTGCATATTGCTGTAGTAGAGATTCTAAGAAGTCTCCGTGATAATGTGTTACACTAAATCTGTCAATTAACTCCTGTAGAATATAATTAGGAGATGCAGTGGATGTTCCGATTGATTGTGTGTAATCATCATCTGCATCTAAAAAATTAAAATAGGTTGCAATGAAGTCTGCATACTTAGGATACTCATTTCTAATCCATTCTGGTATTTCAAATTCTGCAATATAAGAAAAGTTTTGATGAAAGTATTGTTGCGGTCTATTAATAAAATCAATTGCAGGTGTTAGAATGGCACCCGAACCACCGCCAGAAATGCTTGTAACGGTTAATATTATATTCGCCGCATCGCCCGTCCCACCAATGTTAGTGTCGGGAATAATAATCAAATCACCTTCAGCATATCCCGAACCTTTTGTGGTTACTGTCGCACCTGTAACCTCGCCACTTGAATTTACTACAATTCTAAACTCAGCACCTGAGCCAACACCATCAGAAGAAGATCCAACCCCCGTATAAACTCCAGTTCCCCTGTTCTCGTCTGCTTGTGCTTCAAAGGTTACTGTAGACAAAGAGCCTATAAGTTTTACATCTGGTAGTGTTTTATATCCATTGCCAGGCTCTGTGATTGTGACAGAATCAACAATGTTATTGACGATTTCTAATTCAGCAACTGCCTGTATATTTTCAGATACCTCGGTTGTATCATTGGGCACCGAAATGTATACAGAAGGCGGATCGGAACTACTGTAGCCGCTTCCCGCATCTGTAATTTCAATAGACTGAATATATCGTCTAAAATTTGGTCCGGTTCTAGCCATTAGGAATCAATTACCTTAGGTTTGGCGCTAACAGTAATGCCAGCAAAAATATTGTTAGGAATATTAGAAGTTGTTGTATCTAGGTTTAGTATAATATTTTTTGATGGTTTGGCTAAAACGGCTGCACCAGTCGAAGAAAGTTCTGTAGAAGAAACTAAAAATTCAGTTCTAATATCTTTGGCAGATTCATGTGGTGTTACGGTAACATTTAGAGTAGATGAAGCGTTCAGCAAACTTTGAACATTTAAGTCTGTTAAAACAACTTTACCAGTATCATAGTCGATTGTGCCAGCATTGCTGTTCACAATTTCTCCGCCCGCAGAAGTTTTTAGTATGATTTTACCGGTTCCACTATAAAGAGGGGGAATTACATTAGAGTTTGGGACATCTGCCATAACAACTTTGTAAACTTTTCCATTTATAGTAACATTGAAAAAATTACTAAACAATGCATAGGGGTTTATCTTATTATTGAAATCAAAGGTATATTTAAGACTGCGGTTAAAAGTTGGTGTTACTCTTTTTTGTAATCGCAAGGAAAGGTTAGTTCCTATAACCGACTTATTTGCTGTGACAATTTCACTAGCAAGTTTAGAATAATAAAAAGTAGATTCTAAAGAGTTAAGAGTATTATTGAAGAAATTGTTGATAATTGTACGCACAGAGGATTCAATTTCACCGGCTGTAGAAGTGGTTCTCTTTGAATCGTAATCTACCGTTACATCCATCCCGATATATGTATACTCAGGGTCTACAAATTCAGTCAATATCGAAACGGGCTGTCTTGGCTCAATGTAATCTCTGAGAATATTTGCTTTATCGTCTTCTGTAATTACAAGACCTTCTTTAGGCTGAAGAGATACAAACACCTTACCATATATAGGAGGATCATTATATTCGCCTCCCCAAACAGCAACCGATTTTACATTAGGGTTGTTTTGTAGAATGAGAGACTTGTAATCATTTGCAGTCACCGCTCTATTTTTTGTTGCGTTAAATCTCGGAGCACTAAATCTGATGCTATCAACAGATTCTTGAGGAGCACCACCTGAAGAGGGTGAAACAACTTCTAAACTCACCGTAGAACCCACTCCTGTCAAGCCAGAAGGAGGAGTAAATACTTTAGCACCATTTCCTAAAGCGGCATTCGTAGCAATATAATCAAGCCTAACAACATTTCCAACTTCAAGTGCTTTACCTATAGTTCCGTCTCCAAAAACTACCTGATAAAATCCGTTTAGGGCTTCTTCAATAAAAAAGATTTCACTAGTGGAAGATACATCAATAATACTGTCTGAAAAGTTATAAGTTACAATACTAGTATCAGTAAGAGACTTTTGAATTCTACATCTAATTGTAGTAGTATCCACAGCAGGGTTTGCCATTAGCACAGGACCTTGAACACTTGTAAGTTCTACTAGCTCAGAGTTTTTTACAATAGTACCCTCAACAAGAACAACATTAGTAAAAGCAAAAACTTCAGTACCATCATCTAACAATGTTTTGTTTACTACATAGTCCGTTTCTGGGTAAAAGGATAATTTTTTCCCGTTAAGAAGAGTTGTAAAAAGCGATTCTCTAGTGAGAGAAAAGCTACTAGAAGAATAAGCAGGATCTGGTACAACAGTTAAATTAACGGTTGCTCTAGCCGCTCTCGCTGATCTAGCCGTATATCCCATAGTCTTTGCAATAGATGCAACCGAGGATCTTTTTACAGCAGAGTCCAAAAACGCTTCATTGGCGGTCATGTGTGCCAACACAGCATTGTAATGTGTATTATAAGCAAGTAGGTCAATCAGAACGGAGAGACCAGAGGCTTCAAAGTCATAGTCCTGAAATTGTTCTTGGTCTTGAAGATAAAGTTTTAGATTATTCTTTATACCTTCAAAATCTAATTCTGTTAGTCTTTTCGTTGCCATTTCTTCTCTCGTTTTGTTTTATTTATTACACGCCAATTTGGACTGTTGGATTGAATGTAGTTGTAACTGGTCCCCCGCATCCCGCAACGGAACCTTGAAAAGCAACCCCCTTACCATTAATTCTAACTGTTGCTGAGCCAGTAGCAATCGCATTTGTAGGGTGTGTAGTAGCTCCTGATGTGTGGGTTGTTACCACATCGCCCTGTAATAAAATAGGCGAACCTCCTGATAAGACAGTAGCGTTGCTGGGTGTGATTGCACCTGTTCCTGCTGTATCTACTACTGTTCCTGGAGCAATTGCAACTGAAGGCATTATCGCAGTCTCCTCAAAGATGTTTGAAAAATTTGAGGATCTCTTACTCCCATTACATGAAAGTTAATTTGAATTTTGTATTCTTGTGAATTGTAATCAGGATACACAATAACTTTATCTATTCTAACTCTCCTTTCAAAGTTATCAAAAGTCTCTTCAATGAGAGAAGCCATAGCACCAGCTGTTGACGAATCCATTGGTTCAAACAACAAATCGTAAATTGGAGAACCATAATTAGGCGTAAAGGGCTTGCTGTAATATGGAGTAAGCAAAAGATTTTTCATCGCCTGCTTTACTGCATTTACATCTACCTTTTTATAGATGTCTCCTGTGACAGGATTGAGTGTAAAACTCATATCTATGTCGGAGTAAATTCTGGTTGTATTAGCCATATGTTTATTTATATACCTTTTTAGGTGCCTCCGCCATCGGCGCCTGCGTTATTAATAGCATCTGTAGCAGTATCAACTACCTGGTCAACTGCCTGATCGACAACACCGAATACATTATCAACTGCACCTTCAACTTGGTCTAAAATATCACCAAGAACATTGCCGCCGAAGCCGTCTTGTAAGGAACCAAAAGGATTTCCTCCCGACAAATCGTCTAACAGTCTATTCCTTTTTCTAGCAAATCTTGGTCTTCCATTCATTCTATAAGGTTCTCCAGGAGCCTCGCTTACTGTGAATCCCTGTTTGTCAGGATCTAAAATAACATCTACATCTACTCGGCTTACTGCATTTTTAAAATCGGCTACAATATCAGGGAATTCGCCTTCTTTAATAATCTTTTCAACATTGATTTCAGGCATCTTTAAAGGCAACCCTTTAAATACAAATTCTCCGCCGATGTCTTGAATGTTGGGAACAATTTCACAAAGAAGTTCTAAATCATTTCCTACTTCATTCAATATGCCGACAATGTTGTCGATGTCTACATCAAGATCACTATATTTTTCTTTCAAGTCATTGAGATATATTGCCGCGCCTGCAACTCCCGCCGCGATACCACCGTAATCATTGATAAACTGCTGTATGTCTGCGGGAAGTCCTGGTATAAGACCTCCTAGAGCGTCTAGAGGATTCTCTAGCAGTTGTTTTATTAATTTTACTTTTTCATTAAGTGAAGAAATTAATTGTGCTTCGACATAACCAGGGATACTAGCAATTTTAAGAGGGAGAACCGTAAGAGCCTTGTCAGCAATATCAAGTGTCTGTTCAATATTTGCTGATATGTCTTTTACTAGTTCAGCTGGTCCGCAACTCATATTATCCCCCTTAGTTCAAACTAATCAGTGCGGCAGTGACAGTGAAGTTCGCACCACCGGTGATATTGGTGCTTGCATTAGTCATAGACATTGCCGCATGTGTATAAGTCGCCGCAGCCGTTGTAATAGAATACGCGGCAGATGTTATAGATGTAGCGGCTACAGATGTTTGTGTATTCGTACCCAAACTGTTCATGGTATATGCAAGTCCAGCATTGATAGTGGTTGCAACAGTAGCACCAACATTAAAGTTGCCGCCCGAGAAACTAATAGAACCAAGCGTTGTAGTTCCGAAGTCCATATCTTTGATTGCAAACACACGATATGCGCCTAATTCACTTGTAATATTGAATCCTAACAATCCAGACTGAATTACTTTTCCTGCAACTTGTGTATTTTGATTCTGACCAACAAGTATATCTTGACGACCAAGAACAGTTAGTTTATCCCCTCCTAATCCTAAGCCCCCCTGAGAACCAACACGAATACCTCTGCTTCCGTTAATATTCATGCCGTAGTCAGACATGATTTCACTTACATGATTGCCCTGTGTTTTTTCATGTCTTGTTCCTCTAACAGTAGAGAATTTGTTTCCGCTAATGTCTTCATAAAAGTCTCCCTTAACATTTAAAGTCATATCGCCTTCAACTGTTATATTAAGGTCACCCTTGATAAACATCTGTTTGTCTTTTATGGTAATTTCGTAGTCATCACCGACAACTTTCTGTACTTTAGTTCCATCAGGTTGAATCTCTTCAAATGTACCCGTTCGATGGAAAGTGTGAATTCTTTCTGCGCCCGGTGTGTCGTCAACCTCAAACACATGACCGCTCTCTGTCTCTCTTACATGATTGTAAGGATACTTGGTTTTTGTTTCTTCAACACCTTGAGGGTGTGGTTCGTCCCAAAAAGTTTCTTCTCTTCTTGCTTGTACTGGGTCTCCTTCAATTTCGGGCGCAAATGCGATAGGAACTTTTTCAACTCGCATCGCTCTTTTTACAGCAAGTGAAAAGTGTTTTTCAGCAACATCTTCTCTTGCGAGTCTAGTAATATCAGATTCAGGTACTGTGTTTCTTCCTGAGTTATTATCACTGAAAGGATACACACCATTAGGATCATTGAAACCAACTTCTTCGTTGGGTGGTTGCATAGATAGAGCAGATAGAGATCCCATGATAACAGGAATCTGACAGTCAGGTCCATCAGCAAAAAATCCAAACACATGCGAGCCTTCAACCAAGCCCGTAGCAGATTGTCCTATACCAGACACACTAGCAGAGTTTACAGAATTCATTAATACTGCAAGAGGTAAATCTTCAGTGGGTAAGTCTGCTTTATCAGGCGTATGATAACCTAAAATCCTAACACGGACTCTTCCGATTTTTGCCGGGTCATTTCTATCTTCTACAACCCCCTGCCACCAAGTAAATTGAGGATACTTTGTCACGAATCTTCTCCCATGCTATCACGAAAAATCTCAAGAACCATCGTATGGGTTCCTCTTTTAATAGTGTGTCTAACACCCGCAACAAAATATATTCCTGAAAGTTGTGGGTCAAAGAAATCTTCAGGTTTGGGGTTAGATGTCTTTTCACTTACATTGGGAAAATTACACTTAATAAGGTATCCTACTTCAATATCTGTTTTTCCAGGAACTGTTATTTCAAAATTCACAGTTTTCAATTCTGCCATAGCAGTATTTCTAAATGATGTTGCTGTAACTTGTGCCACATTAAATGCATCATTTTCACTAAACAAACCAGAAGAACCTGCTTTAAAGTTTATGACAGACAGAGGATCCGATATAACACTTTCTCCAAAAGGAGCAGTATTTGTAATATGCTTAAAAGATGAGAATGTCTCAGGTATCAAATTCTTTATCGTTTTCTTTCTTTCTGCGTGTTGTTTAGTATAGTCAAATCTAATATCGTACATGTCTTTATTAGCAAAATCATACGCAAATGTTGTATTACCGTAATAACCCGAGCTTCTATTTTGAAGCTGGTCATAATAAACAGGATATTCTATCTTGCTTATAGTAATTTGAGTAGGAGAAAAGAAAGGAGAGGTGAAGAGATATCTGCCACCTCTTCTATTGTCTCTAGCGTCCTTAAAGATATTATCAAGATTTTGGATGTAACTGTACTCATCATACAGAACACCAGCTTCTTTTTGTTCTTGTATTAATGCTGTAATAGAAGTAAAATAAAAGTTCTTAGAAGATTCATAAAATAATACATTAGGCATTTTATAAGTCGTGCCGATAGAATTCTTAGCCAAGAAATTTAAACATTTAAAAGGAGACCAGTAAGGAGAAATAAACTCAAAGTTATTTGTCGAGTGAGGTGTGTCAAACAAAATAAGTTCTGAGTCTTGTGTTCCGGTTTGACCCGAAGTCTGCAATACTCGCTTATCTTTTACATAATCCTCGAATATTTGAGATGCTATTGTTTCGGTTCCGCCTGAAAACTTTCTAGAAATTCTTGTAATACTATCCCATAATCCTTCAATCGACATAAAATTGAGTTGATAAAACTGTTGTCGGTCATTTTCTAATTTCCGGTCTGTTACTGAATATATCGAAAAAGTTTTGTGTATTACATTATGTTCTTCATCTTCTAAGTAAGGACTTCTTAACTTCACCGTAATATATTCGTCACCTGTAAACAAGTTTCCTAAAAGGTTTACGGCATCTACTAAAATGCAATATCCAAATAAACAAGGCGTGTGTATACTCTCAGAGATAGAAATCTCTAATTGAAAATTTGTAAGGTCTACTGATTCACCCTGTGAAGTTGTTAAGTATAATTCTTCAACAACAATGTCACCGGCAGTTTTTTGTAAATCTGTCATTATTATCTCTTAATCAATTGTTTAAATTCACTTAGAAAATTATTCAAATACCTAGGATGAAGAACATTGATTTCCTGTCTAGCTTCGTTTTCAATTATTTCGTGTTCATAGTGGGTTACTTCAAAAATATCACCGCTGGCTAGTAAGTCTGCATCATAATCTACACAAATTTCAGGTCTTTCCGTTGTAGCCCAATGATGTGTAGCATTTGCGTTGCCCGCTCCATATCTTTGTTCTACCATACGCAAAATTTGTTCGTCAGTGTAATACCATTCATTATAAGGGTCTATAATATTGTTTATCAGTAAAAGTATCCAATGATACTCTGGGTCACCATATAGTTTATATGCAACATCTTCAGGTCTTTCACCCGCTTGTAAACTATACTTATCAAGATAAAATTCATTTACAATAAATTTATCTCTCGGGGCAACCCTTCTAAAGATGTCGGTTACAACCTCTCTTGAATCATCAAACGGATAAAGTAATTTTGGAAATTGCTTAAAAAACATTTAATTAAAACCCTCCTTTCCCGTATTCATCACCACCAATGTCATCTCTTGTTAGGACTTCCAACTCTTTAAATACTAGAGTCATTGTAATTTCAGACGGGGCGCCATTTGTGTCTTGAATAGTAGTAAATGTTCCGCCATTACCAAATGTGAGTCGCAGGTCTGCAAGCGCACAGGATTTTATTTTATGTAACCATTGATTTACGCTATTTCTATATCTAAATTCAATATCAAACTCTGAAGGATATAACAAAAATAATCCTGAAGGATCTTTTTCTGGATGCATATTCTTTTTGAATTCATTGATAATTTTATAAGTAGCCTGTAATTCTGTCAGATTTCTTGGGGCAAATTTATATTCAAAAGTAAAGTTTCTAAAATTCATCGATTTAAATAACTGTTCTTTATTTGGATTTTCTACTTTGCCGCTGGCTGCTTGAATTGCACCTCTAAAGTCTACATTA
>Ga0255773_10000944_pt1 | contig 30370 bp, 20 predicted proteins | sample 011ome_17_FD_179971 | JGI IMG/M metagenome (GOLD analysis project Ga0255773, IMG submission 179971) | Coastal salt marsh microbial communities from the Groves Creek Marsh, Skidaway Island, Georgia - 011502XT metaG (version 2) | ecosystem: Environmental > Aquatic > Marine > Intertidal zone >... | reverse complement strand
GCTCTGGAATGTCTGCTGTACTAACTTGATTAGTACCAGTGCCAAAGTCTATGTGTGTATCATTAATACTATCAGCTGCAATACTTGTTAAGTAGCCTGCTGATCCATGATCTCCCCAGCCATAAGCAGTATCCCACTGTCCAACTTTTGTATCTGTAATAACATTTGTACCCATGTCAATGTCATTGCCATTGGCATCTAGTGTACCACCTAGTTGAGGGGTTGTATCACTTACTAGGTCTGTGTTAATAGAACTGGTACTTGCGGCTGTGATTCTGCCTTGTGCATCAACGGTAATTACTGGTATTGCGGTAGATCCGCCATAACTTCCAGCAGTTACCGCTGTGTTGTCCAGTGCTATACTTACTTGATTGTTTGTTACTGTACTGGTAAGAGCTGTACCACCTGCAAAGGTAAGTGTATCGGTTCCAAGTGTGATAGTGTCTGTTCCACTATCGCCTGCAATGTCTGTGGTGCTAACAATGTTTACAGCTTGTGTGCTTACTGCGGTTACCAAGCCTTTAGCGTTCACTGTTACAACTGGTATTGCACTACCGCTACCAAAACTTCCAACATTGCTGTTGACTGTAGCTAATGTAACTGCACCGTTACTAGCAACTGTAATGTCACCACTAAAATCATTGTATGCCAATAGTACATCAGTGCCAACTGTAATATTGGCTTGTCCAAACGAAAGTGTATCTGTGCCTTCGTTGTATGTTACATCATTGGCTAATTGTGAAAGTTCGAGTGCCTTGCTCATATGTGTATCCTAGTCTGCTACACATATTTATGTTTAGTTTAATGGTTTTAATCAGAAAGAGGATTCCATTGATCGTTGTTAAAAACAAACCAATAACCAAACTGCTCAACTGTATCTCCTTCTGATACTTCAGGAAAGAACATTTGTCGAACTTTATCTAACGCTTGTTCTGCTGTGTATTCTTCTTCCATTAATAAACTCCACTTGTATTGGTTGATCTAGTGTATGCTGAAACCTCAACATCTCTCCATGTGTATTCATAATTTTGCATATAGTCAATAGAAACACCTGCATATGTGTTAACCCCAAGATCAAGAACAATAACAACTTTGTTGTCTGTTGATCTATAAGGCGCCCAACTGCTACTGACAACTGTACTATGACCATTATTTGTATAGGCTGTGTTGTAATAACTTCCGCTCCAGTTATGAAATCCCAACATTGAGTCGATGTTATGCGCTGAATAAGTATAACCTCTTATGTGAAACATAGACATAGTAGGTTGAGGATTACTACCAGTTTGATTGACCAAATTTGTTTTTATGTGTAGGTACCTAGATGAACTCTGACTACCATAGTTGAACCAATTGATCACAGTACGTCCAACTCTCAGGCCTCTTTTTCCTGTAGTAGCATTATAATTAGCACCTACACTTAACCTTTCTTTTGTTGTGTGTATATAACCAGCACTATCAATCTCTAAATCCACATTACTACTACTTGGAGCTCCGTGTCCCATAATAAATTTATTAGCTCCAACACTCCAAGTATTATCTGTTGCAACCATGAAGAATTCAGCGCCACCAGAAGTGTTATTATCAAACATTAAAGTAGCGTTGTACGAAGCAGTTGTTCCTCCTAATGTGAGCTTTGTATTGGTATATGGAGTAACACCCATACCAATAGCTCCACCAGGATGGATTTGCAAACGTTCATTCATATTGCTATCGTTTGGAGTAGCATTACCGTCAAGGGCATCAGGAGTAAGGAAAGATATAGAACCATAAGAAGAGAATATCTGGAATTTTTCTGTGCTGCGATGATCGTATACTATTCCAGCACGAGTGTTGGTCTGATAATTCCATAACCATCCAAAAGCACTATCTGCACCTGTTATGCCATCTAACCAGTTACCATCCAATCTTGAGAATGTAAGTAGTTGTGATCCAGCAGTATCATAGCTGGTTTGAAATCCGACTACGTTTTCATTAATACCAGAAGAAGGTTCATAGGTATTTGACCCTTTATTAACATGTAATTTAAAATTAGGATCAGTAACACCAATGCCAACGTTGCCCCCGTATGGATTTAAACTGATTTTTTTTGCAGTGGATAAATCTGATGTTAATGATTGTATACTTACATAGTCTGTCGCACCACTAAATCTCAATTGTGCTCCACTTGCTCTTGAATTAATAACAAGAGGTGTATGACTAAATTCGGATAGGTTAGCAGCAGTCCAAGCCTGTGTAGTATTAATGAATACCGTTGCTCCACCGGCTGCATTTGCAACTTCTAATTTAGCAGTTGGGTCTCGAGTACCTATGCCAACATCTCCATCAGTTTGAACAGCTATACGATAGGCATTGGTGTTATCATTATATAACTCCCAACCTTTTGATGTTGCTCCTATTTGCCAACTAGAACTAGCCCCACTTTGTTGGAGCCACGGATTACCGTTTGATTGAATCTTTGCTACAACACCACTAGGAGCTCCATTGTGATTTATATGAAGAGGATTTCCTGGGTTAGTGCCGGCATTTCCAATACCAACAAAACCATTAGGTAAAATTGTTAGGCGTTCAACCAAGTTACCAGCTGTACCATCAGGGCTTGTAAATAATCCTAATCTACCAGCACCGCTAGATATGTCGGTGTTTACTGTTCTAATTGCACTAGGAACAGCAGAGTTATATTGAAACCTTAGACCCACTGTATGACCAGTCGCACTAATACCTCTGTTTCTGACAGAGATAGAATCGCTTGTAGTGGCAGCAGCATTAGTATCAACAGTTAGTAGGTTAGGTGGACTATCTGTACCGATACCAACATTGCCGCCGGTGAGGTATGATGTTCCGTCAGAGAATAACTGAACTGTTCTTGTCCCGTCACCTTTTTGTATATTAATAAACCCTTGAACAGTCCCTGCTCCAATTTGCACCTGGCCTTGAGCACCGCCAGTAGTATCTTTTACAAACAAATCAGCTACGTCGATATTGAGATTACCAGTCATAGTACCACCTGCCAATGACAGTTTAGTTGCTATGCTGTTTGTCACTGTTGTGCTGAAGTTAGCATCATCACCTAGTGCAGCAGCTAATTCGTTTAACGTATCTAATGTGCTTGGGGCTGAGTCTGTAATACTAGCAACGATGTTTGTTGCAGTATCAAAATCATTACTACTTAAATAACTTGCTACTCGTGCGTCTGTATAATATAAATTTGTTCCTTCAGGTAATTCACCTGTGTTGGCTGCACCAGCCAACTGCCATGCACTACCATCCCAAATATACAATTTATCTGTATCTGTTGCGAATGCTTGATCACCTGCATTATTATCTGTTAGTGGTAAGTAAGTACTGTCTGCATACACATTAACTTTAGCAACAACTGCACTACCATCTTCTACAACAAGTTCTGCTGTACCTGCCACTTCTCTGATCTTGTTTTCAAAGCTGGGCGTGTTTTCAACATATGTTGCCAAATCTTGAGGAACAAATTTATTAACGCTGGAATCATATACCAAACACATCTGATTAACAAGACTTGGAATAGGTCTTAGTTCAACTGGTGTTTTGTGTCCTTCTTGTGTGTGTTGTGCATACACCACATAGTTGCCGTTAATGTTTGTTTCCACAGCAAGGTCTTTAACTGTAATAGCACCTCTCATACTACTGTGATTGCCGCATTGATAATACAGTGTATCTGGTGCATTGGCTGGTACTACAAAAGTAAGTGTTCCACTATCTGTTCTTGATCCAGTAACTCCACTGGTATATTCACCAAAATATGTTCCTGCACTAAAGTTAGTGCCGTTGTCAGTTGTTAGATAAAAGGGATGACCTGTTGCACTAATATTAAATGTATATGTGCCGCCTCGACGAAGTGGTCCAATGTTTGGGTTGTTTCCATCACGTGGTCCACTAAAGGTGTACGATCCCGAGCCGCTGTTTGTAACTGTATATGTTACGCTAGGAGCAGTTAGGGTAGGAGGTGTAATTGTACTAGGTACACTAATACTTAATCTTTGTACTGTGGTGTCTGCACCGCCATTTATATCTGGATGACTATCTGTGAATGTTCCCTGATCTGTGACCCAACTGATGTTGTTTTGTGTACCCGCTCCATCGATCCATTTGAAATGCATAGTATGTGCTTGAGTCATTGACCCATACTGTGTTTTAGCAAAATTATTAACAGTATATGTACCTTGCTTGTACAGTGGCACGTTTAATTCGTTTGAGTTGGTAATTGCACGTCTGGCGTAAGGCAAACTGCTTGTAAGCCAATTCCAAAGCCACTGTGTGTCTTGTCCAGCAGCTGGAGCTGCCACATCAATTGTTAATACTTCAGGAGCAATAGCTAGATTAACATCAGGAACATTGTCTTGACTGATAGTTCTAGTGCCTAATTGTATACTATTGCCACTGAGATACAAATCTCTAAATCTCTGTGTAGTACTGCCTAAGTCATATGTAATGTTAGTATCTGGAAGTATGTGACCTGCTACATTAACTCCGCCTTGCACTGCAATACCGCCTTGAAATGTACCACCTGTGCTGGCAGGAACAACGTCTGCAACTTCAAATACATTTACTGCAACTATGCTTAATTCATCATTGACAACTGCGGCATTTGCTAGTACAATACTAGTACCGTTAGTGGCTGTAAAGTCACTTTCTTCTAATCTAGCACCATTGAAATACACTTCAATGTTACCAGGTGTATAACTTAGTGTATTATTATTAGAGTCAGCACCTGTGAAGGTAGTTTGTCCGCCTGTAGCAGTGTAGTTGTATTCGTTTTGAGCGTTTCTGCTGATTACATTATCTGGTCTACTACCAATGTATGCCATAAAGATATCCTTGCGTAAATGTGTTACACATATTTATGTTTATGCAGGTGGTGTTGGCCAAACCACATCGTCTAGACTGGTGTAGGTTTCTGTAATGTCTCTTAGTGCTTGTCTATAAGCAAGTTGTTGCGATGTAGCTGGAAAGTCTTGTAAACCCCATAAATCTGTTTCTTTAAGTTTCTGATCTCGTTCAAATCTAAGTTGATCTAACCCTAAATTTTCTGGAGGAGCAAGATCTTGTATATCGATTTCATCATCGACTAGTGTAATAATTTTACCTTCCGTAACAAAATCATCTGCTACTTGTTTTACTACACTGTTTTCACCAAGTTGAATAAGACAAGAATCATCATTTGGATTCTCGTGTGTAAAAAATTTCATATTATTATTTTCAAAAACAATATAAGCCATTAATAAACTCCTACTACATTTACTATCCTAGGACTATAGATAATTATATTAGTCAACATGCCTCCTGCATATGTTCCAGCTGCTTTTACAATATCTACCTCAGTGGCACTGTGTCTACTAAAGCTCCAAGACCCTTGTTGACTACTGGTTTGATTGTGCATATTGGATTCACTCATTGTTGAGCTGTTATCTAGCATAAGATAGCTTTCTCTCCATAATCCATATGGGCTACTCCAGTGAGATCCTTGCGCCATTATTCTAAGAATGCCGTTGCCATGTCCTGATGTTCTTACAACATATGCTTGGTTGCCTATCATGTTCATTGAAAAACTAAATTTATACAGATCAGTATAGCCCACACTGTTGTGAATTTGACTTGCGTTTGTACTGTATTGCTTGAAAGTAAATCTACCTTCTGGTGATATGCTTGCTCGTTCTAATATACCAGCATCTTCGTCACTTGTGTCGTTATTAGTAGCAAAGGCCAGAGCTGATGTTTCATGACCAGGTGTAGATACAACTCTAGGTCCAATCCAAGCATGTACGTTTTCGTCATGTTGCGCACTATGACCACCTAAGTGATTGAAGCCTATGCCTCCGCCATAGGCTCCCACAGCACGAGTTCCGTTTGAAGAATTCCATAATGTTTCAACACGCAGAGCTACTTGTTGTTTACTTAGTGTTGTGCTCCAACCACTATAAGCACTGTCTAATACATGTAAACCAGCAATTGGACTTGTTGACTGATTATTATTACCACCTATAATAGCTGCTCCGTTAACGTGTAGTGGTGCATCTGGAGAACTCATACCAATACCAACTCGCCCATCGCCTTGTACAACAAAGTCTGTACCGGAATTATCATATGCATGAATAAATCTTGTACCTGATCCACTATAACTACCAGCATCGAGTTCTATCATTCCCGCATTTGAGTTAGTACCGTTTGTATAATTAGCTCCAGCAATTTTTAATCCACTACCTTTATGACTACCATAACCTCTGTTTATCAAAACAACATGTGCATCACCACTACCTGGAGGTGAAACGTTAAGTGTTGTTTGCGAAACATCACTGTTAGCAATATCTAAGGTTGCAGATGGATCAGATTTATTGATACCAACATTACCTGCACCTTCGATAACCATTCTTTCTGTATTATTAGTTCCAAAAGATATAGCTTTGGTTAAATTTTGCGTAGTTCCAATTTCCATAGTATTGTTACCAAATGATTCAACTCTACCTATATACTGATTTCCGCTCCACCCAACACCAGAACTCGTATACATATACATATTTTCGCCATGTGTGCCGGTGTTACGAGTAACTTGTATGCCTTCGATACCAACACCATTACTAGTCACAAACCCACTATTGTTAGAAGTAACATGTAGTTTACTACGGGGAGCGTCATGATTTATACCAACGTTGCCGTTAGCTCCAGATATTAACATTTGAGGACTTGTTGGTAATAAGTTAGCAGCATTGGCTGAATTTACATAAAATCTCAAATCTGTATTGTTACTACCAAAAACTCCTCTTGTACCAATAAAGGCTTGAACATATTCGTTTCCGCTGTTGTCTCTGTGTTTGTAGAAACTTAATCCTGGGCCGTTAGAATCTGAATTAAATACATTACCATCTGTTAATTTTAAGTTACCTTGTGGCCAGTATCTATCTGCAGGGACACTTGCTGAAGCGTCATCCATATTTTCATCAGAAAGTCGATCTATTATAAGTCCGTTACGATATCCATACTCTAGATCATTTGAATTATCAATATAGACTTGAAATTTTTGTCCAGGATTCGTTGTACCAATACCAACGTTGCCTCCGGGTTTAATTGTTACATATTGAGTAGGAGTTCCGCTGCCATCACCTGCGTGTAAAGACAAGTGTTGATCACTTCTTAGTTGACCACCACCGGTGGAACTACTATCTTGATTTCTAAAATAAATAGATCTAGATGTACTACCCCCACTATCAAGACGTATGTCCCCTCTAACATCTAATTTAGAACCTGGACTTGTCGTACCAATACCAACTCCTGTATCAGTAATACGAACTCTTTCGTCAGACCCAGTAGCAAATCTAATGTCTGTGGCTCTGATACCAAAAGCAGTGTTAGCATTTCCAGCAGTGTTTACAGCTTGGAATCCAGCAACACTGCCAATTTCTCCGATATTTCCTGCAAATAAAATTCTTTTATCGGTTCCAACTCTTACGTCTAAACCGTTATCGCCAGCAGCAACAATTAATGCACCAGTCATTGAACCACCTGCTAGAGGTAGTTTGGCAGCAATTGAGTTTGTAACTGTTGTACTGAAGTTAGCATCGTCGCCCAGTGCTGCGGCTAATTCATTTAATGTATCTAGCGTATTAGGTGCGCTGTCTACTAGTGCATCTATCTTCAACTGGGCTCTTGCATCTGCTCTAGCATTTGTAAAATATAAATTAGTACTGCCTTCAGTTAGCGCATCTGTATTGTGATTACTAATACTACTTGTAGTTCCAGTAACATTGCCTGTTAACGGTCCCACAAATGCTGTAGCTGTAGCTGTTCCTGTTATGTCTAGTGTTGTTGTAGGTGTTGCACTACCAATTCCTACACGATTATTTGTACTGTCCACTACTAGTGTATTGTCAGTCGGGTCAACATTAAAGTCTCCGTCTAACCCATGTGTTGTCATGTTTCCTAATTTACGTGCGTTACTCATATGTGCGTCCTAGTTGTTACACATATTTATGTTTAGATTGATAGTTCTAATTTTAGAGGCTTCCTCAGATTCTATCTTTCGTCTGCAGCGTTTCGTTGTTCTGATGTTTGCACAACTCCTAAATCAAACGCTTGAGTAACTTGAGCATCTGTACCTACTGCTAGTGCTATATCATTTGCGTTACAATGTTTTACTAGCAAAGCAACAATTTCGTCAGTGGCTTTTCTAGCTCTGTTAACGATTGCATTTTCCATCCACTCTTGAGGATCCGCACCAACATAAGCCAGCGATTTTATCTGAGTATCCGAAAGTGAAACTGTATAATCTGTCATGTTTTTTCCTTATTTTATCCTAATAAATGTCCTGCAAAAAATCCCCAGTGGCCACTACCCATATGGAATGGGTTAGATCCGCTAGCGTGTACTCCTACCAAACGAACATAATCTCCAGAACTTAATTTTATTGTTGTTGAATAGTGTCTGCTTTCCCAACCATTATCAGTTCTTCCAGTTGGCTCCCATTTTACATAGTAACTGTTTGTGTTGATTAATAAATTCAATCCACCTTGAGATGTAAGTGAATCCCACATTACTTCGAAAAGATATACGCCGTCTACAGGAGCAGTGAATCTACCATTACTGAAATCATTGTTATTGTCATGTTGTTCTGTCCAATTAGCAGATTCTAAAACACCGTTGGCAGTATAATCATTTGTACTGTAAGCTCTAAAACTTGGCTGATTAGGCATCATAACCTGACCATATCTGTCGATGGTCATCTGTGTAGTTAATGTACCACTATGACTGGTTTGAAAACGCAAGTGCGCAGCGGCAGTTCCTACTCCATCATCTTGTAGGTCATTTTTTATTGCAGCATTTACTACACCTCGTTTATCTCTAAACAGGTATCCGCTCATATGCCCGCCTGCTGTACCATTATATCTTATACTAACATTATCTGCATTAGTTCCATTACTACTATCTGTCATAATTTGTAATCCATTAGCACCGTCTAAGCGCATGGATTCTGTAGTTGATGAACCTATATGAGCAGTAAGTATTCCTGTGCGTAACTGTAATTCAGCAGATGCACTTGTGGTACGATACAAGCTGTCTATTCTTTGTACAGTGTTAGCTGAATTATCATGACTTATCTCTAATCCAGCGCCGCCGCCTACTCTAATTGTACCGTTACCTGTAGAACCTGCCTGTACATGTAAAAGTTGCTGTGGATTCGACGTACCGATACCAACATTGCCGTTATGAAGAACTCTCATACGTTCTATAGGTGCAACAGCGGCTGCACCTGTTGCTGTTTCAAATACAATGCTGTTTTGATTGTAGTAGCTGTCTACTGTTCCTCTGATAGCCGCCCTAACTCCTTCACCACTTGAATTATCACCTGTAGAAAACTCAATACTACCAAGATAATCATTAGTTGATGCGCTAGGATTATTACCGTATCCGCTTTCCCACTGAGCTTCATGATGTAACTTTATAGTTGCTCCAGAACGGCTAGCTCCGCCTGATAAGGTCCCGTTTGTTTTCTTTAATTCTAATAACGAATTATCTCCATCTAAAATCATTATTGCATTTGTATTATCAGCAGCACTGACTTGGAATCCACTTGCTTGTTTATATCCAAAACCAAACTTGTTTCCATTATTATAAAGTGTTCCTGTGTACCATGTACGCAGATTAGGTACATTATAATAATATACCCCTTGTCCTCTATTACCTGGATTACTCGATGAATCACTACTTTCAATGATCATAGCACCTTGGGTATATCCAGTGTCCCCGCTAGACTTTAATCTAAGTTGCGTAGCACCTATTCCACCAATATCTAATTTATAAGCAGGATCAGACATACCAATACCAACATTACCAGCAGGCTCAATAAGCATTTTAGTAGTTGTTGAATTTGATCCATTACCAACATTAAAATTTAAATTACCGCTAGATGTGTGTTCAATATATGCATAGTCGCCGCCTGCACCATCACCGTTCGCAGCCCCATCTAATACTATATAAGATCCTGCACCACTAGTGCTACCACAAATGATACCGTGACGTCCACTAAATCTTAAATCCAGATGCTCCACTGGACTCGTTGTACCAATACCAACTTTAGCATCTCCAGTAAATGTAACTTTTCTTGATCCAGCATACTCAAAATCTAATTTGTTGCTATCGTTTTGAGTGTAGTCATTAATAATAGACCATTCTGTAGTTGTATCTTTTCTAAAATTAATTCTACTTGCACGGTGCGTTGAACCGCCGTCATGATATCCATCAAGATACAGAGCTGCTTGGCCTGAAGATGATGTAGCTTTTATTTTAACAATAGGTATTGAAGCGTGGTGTACTTCTAAAGGCGCACCAGGACTCGTCGTACCAATACCAACGTTGCCATCATATTTGATGCGCATGTTTTCTTGATACCCACCACCACTTCTATTCTGGAATACTAAATCTGCACTGCTTGTGTTGCTGGGTTGAACTGCACTAATACCAGCAAGTCCTGTTGTTATACCTTCCCAACCTGTGGCAACAAGTGATAATGTAACAGCTTGATTATTTGTGTTGCTACTATTTTTTCGAGATATTTGCATACCTGTCCCAAGAGAAGAAGCGGAGTATGTTCCAGTATCACTGTGTTCTATGTGTAGCTTATCGTTCGGGCTAGTAGTACCAATACCAACTCTGTTGTTTGTGGTATCTACATGTAAGGTATTAGTATCTACAGTTAAGTCACCTGTTAAATCAGTTGTACCTGCTACTGTTAGATTTGTACCATTAATTAGTTGCAGACTATCACTTCTAAACCTAGCACTAATATTATTACTGCCAGCTTTTTTATGAGCAATTTCTATAATACCATCTTCAGTGCCATCACTAGCATCTAATATTTTACCAGTAATTTTTGCGTATACTATAGATTGTCCTGCATCATTTTTACCATCAAATTTAATTTGACCTAAGTAATCAGCATCTGCAGCACTAGCACTGTTTCTAAATAATACAAACTCAGGACCAGCAGAACTGCCAGCGTCTGTGTTTTCCATTGTTAAATTACCAGTGAGTGTGCCGCCTGCTAATGGCAATTTAGTAGCAATACTGTTTGTAACAGTTGTACTAAAATTAGCATCATCTCCCAATGCCGCAGCCAATTCATTCAGTGTATCTAATGTACTAGGCGCACTGTCTACCAGTCCTGAGACTTCAGTATCAACGTATGCTTTTACACTTTGTTGACTAGGAACTTTTGTATCATCATTTGATGCCATATTGTCTTCATCTATTAGATGATTGCTGATGTCACTGACTTGTCCAGTTATGTTACCTACTACACCGCCACTAGCTGTGACAGCGCCTGTGAACGTGCCGCCTTGTGCTGCACTCACTGTATCAGTGACACTGAACAATTGATGTGCAATAATTGTAATTTCGTCGTTTAATGCCGCACCTACAGCAAGTACAACCTGAGAGCCATTGGTCGCAGTATAGTCTGCTTCGGCTAGCAAGATACCATTTTGATAAACATCAACATATCCTGCATCATAAATTATATTAAATGTGGTTTGATTAGCAGTAGCAATAAACGTTTCTACTCTACGTCTGCCTTCTGTTAATCCTTGTCCTATATATGGCACGGGCGATTTCCTTGTGTAAATGTGTTACACATATTTATGTTTAACTAGGAGGTGTTGGCCACACTACATCTGCTGTTGATTCAGCAGTTGTGATATCTCTGAGTGCAGTTCTATAGGTTGCCCAAGGGTCTTTGATATTATCAGGAACATCTGCACCTTGTGTCCAATCACTTGCTATAAGTAATTTGTTTCTATGCTGTCTAATCTGTTCCCATGTATCTAGTTCTCTGTGTTCTATAATCATATCATCTGTAATTATATCATCACCAACAATTTGCTGCACAGTTCTACCAAAATCTTCATGATCTGGCATTACTGGAACTTCAGCACTTGGATCATAAGAGTATTCTACACCATCTATTACTATAGGATGATATAACCAAGTTGGACTATATTCAAATTCTTCTATCATTTTTTTCCTCTAAGTAAATAATGCAAACGAATTCACCGATCCCATTACACTTGTTGTTGTATAATATTCACTATGTGATACTTCTACCCTTACCATATAATAATAGTAAGCTGGTATACTAATCGAAACATCAACTATTTCAGCCGCACTGTTACCTGGTGATCCACCTGGCTGATTCAGCGACAATCTGCTACTACCTGGGCCATTGTATACGTCAACGTATGCTAAATTATAATTAGGACTATAGCTACCATCACTTCTACCATGTCCTGTTAGCCAGTACTCACCTTCTGCGGTACTACTATAGTATGTTTGCGATAGTGTAAATTTTACACTACCGCTTCCCCAATAGTGTCTTCTATATCTTAGTAGATTATATGTGGTTGTGCTAGAACCCGCTCCATATAACCTATGACACACATAGCAACCACCGCTATTATTGTGTCGTTGCACAGACCAATTGTTTGTACCTTTGAAAATAGTTTGATGGCCTTCTTCATGAATTCTATGTCTTAAAACAGCAGCACTTCCTGGACCTATCGATTCTGGTTTAGTATAAAAATCTAAATTAGCCGGAGCACTCGATCCGCTGTGATTACCAGCGGCAACAGCTTCAATTTTAGCATCTGCACCAGCAACTGTATTACCTTGGGAATATCCTTTGAACCCTATTACACCTAGCTTTTGACCTGATGTAACTGTGCCACTGTAATATGTTGATTGAAGTATTCCGCCTCCGTTACCAACAGTCATTGTTAGTTTGTCTGTTGGATCTGTATTGCCAATACCAACATTGCCGGCACGCTCTACTATAAATCTAGGAGCACTCTGACTATTATCATCCCACACTGTAAATGCATGCGAGCCTGATCCGACAAACACATCTAAACCGCCTACATCATCAACACTATCTGTCCAACTTGAATGTGCTGCACTCCCAACTTTAACATTGCCGCTAACTTCCAACTTTGCGTCTGGACTAGTTGTACCAATACCAACTTTACCATTTGCTTGTATTTTTAGTGTATTACTTCCAGCGGCCATAAATTGTATATCACCACCACTACCACTGCCCTGATTGTCTATATTATGATTTGTACTACCACTTGCCTGATAAAATATCATGCCATTGGTAGATGCTGATCCACTTGTGTTATTTGTAATTTGAAAAACAGGTTGGTCATCGTTAAACAAAGTTAAAAGACGTCCTGGACTACTAGTTCCAATTCCAACATTGCCGCCGTTAAAGTGACTATTACCATAAGTACGGATCATAACATCTTCGTTGTTAGAACTATCGCCCATTCTCAAAAAATATCCACCACTTCCTGAATATTGTAACTGAGCCAGAGGAGTATTTGAGCCATCGCTACTTGTTAGTCTAACCGCAGTGTCTGCACTGTGTAGATGTAGAGTACCCAATGGACTAGTTGTGCCAATACCAATTAAGCCATCACTTTTAAGATGTATTCTCACTGCACTGTTTGTACTATCATAAAACTGCAATGCTCCGTTGTGTGTAATACCGTCTGCAATTTTCCAAGACTGTGTGGTTGATCCTGTTTTATTAATTTCAAATCCAACTGTACTGTTTGAATTTACATCTGCTCTGTATACAGTAGTTCCTGAACTATTGTAAATATGCATCTTGTCTGCAGGACTATCTGTACCAATACCAACGTTGCCACTGCTTTTTATAGTTAAACTAGGGGATGATGAATTGTTTACAAGTGAGGTGCTAGTCATGAAATCTAGTCTACCGCTAGTACCTGTAGCGTCATCTGTTCTTGCTCTTATGAGAGCATACGCATTTCCATCTAAACTGTTTTGAAACCATATACCGCCCATGCCAGTGTCTGCATTAGCACCAGCCGCAGATTGAAATTGTAAGCCAGCATCATTATTTGCACCGCCACCAGTCCTTTTTAATCTAATTGTTGACCCAGCAAAGTCTGAACCTTCAATATGTAATGCTCTATCAGGATCGTTTGTACCGATACCAACATTTCGATCACTATTGATTACTAGACCTCTACCAGCATTTGTTCCATACTTGTATACGCCAAATAAATCTGTTCCATAATCACTGAAAACACTCCAACGTCCACTACTAGTATGCATTATCAGTTCACTGTCTGAATTTTTTGTATTACTGCCAACTTCTAAATTACCAGACATGACATCGCCTGTCTTACTTACTTTGCCAGCAATTGAGTTAGTAACCGTTGTAGAAAAATTAGGGTCATCTCCTAATGCAGCCGCCAGTTCATTAAGGGTATCTAATGTGCTTGGTGCGCTGTCAGTAATACTTGCAACAATATTAGTTGCTGTATCAAAATCATTGCTACTTAAATAACTAGCTACTCGTGCGTCTGTGTAGTATAAGTTTGACCCTTCGTCTATACTACTTGTGTTTCCTGCAACTACTTCAAACTGTGTGTTACTTAAATTATATTTTAAGAACATATTGTGTGCAATACCTGTCAGGTCAACATCTTGCATACTGTGTATACTTGTGCCGCTGAATGTAGATGTGCTTATATCAGCAACTGTAACAGTACCACCGGATACTGTGATCTTATCACCTAGTTCTGCAATTTCTTTTGCCTTACCCATGAGCTATCCTTATGTTTGTTCTAGCACACTTACAATTGCATCTAAGCTACTGGCTGCACTGCTGGTTACAATTATAGTGTCTGCCGCTTCTGCTATGATCTTGCCTTCAAGAACACTTAACGCACCGCCACTTGGAATAGGTGCATCTTTTACAATATAAGTGCTGCCTAGTTGCGCACTTGCTGTGACTGTGCTTGCGCTTCTATTTGCAAGATTAAGTCCAATTACAATGCTTGTGGTTGCTCCTGGTACTGTGTAAACAGTTGTTGGACTAGTGCCAACACTTGCTGATGTATAATTTTTAAATACTTGTGCCATATTTTTATCCTAGTGCGATGGCTAATGCTGTTGCTTCAGCAATAATCTCATCGTATTGTTTCCCGTCTAATTTATCCGCATTCAAGTTTGTTACCACAGTATCACTTGTTACTGTTAAAGGTGCTGTTCCTGAGGCTACTGTACTTGTTAGTGTATTTACACTGATATCATTTGTGGTTGTTGCACCTCTGCCAGTAACACTGTCTAGTGTATCAGTTTCTGTAAAAGATATACCTGTAAGCGCACTACCATCACCTGTGTATGCAGTAGCGGCTACTGTTCCTGTTACTGTGACACCTGTATTAGTTGTTTCAAACTTTTTACTTGTGCCATAAAGCATTTCAACATGACTTGTACTTACATTTCCAGTTACAAGTATTGTATTAGGATATCCTCCACTGCCACCATTTGATCCAATGTTAACACTACTACCTCTGAGGTATGTTGTACTAGAACCTTGAATAATACTATTACTACTTCCATCAGTTTTTACTTGAAGTGTGTCTGAGCCAAAACTAATTTTCGTAGCATTGTCTAATAGAATATTGTTTCCGTTTGCATCTAAATCACCACCTAACTGCGGAGTAGTATCTTGTACGACACTTGTAAATGTTTCGCTAGTTAAGTATCCACTTAGATCCGGAGGTGTATATGTAAACACGCCAGTTGAATTATTGTATGCAATTGCACCAGTACCGCTTGCACTTGCAGGAGTGCCTACACTAATATCTGTTAGTGCGATATGATCTGTAGGTGTGCCGCTGATATCAGCATACGCAATACCTGTGATACTTTTGTTAACAACAAATTTATCAGTTCCGCTGTTGTATGTAAATGTAGCATTAGCGCCATCGATTGTCAAGCCTGCGCCGTTAGCTGCTGATGCATTTGCGGCTCCGTCGGCTAGTGTTAAATTTAAATCATTGATATTTACAGTTGTACTGTTAATAGATGTTTGTGTTCCGTCAACTTGTAAGTCACCTGCAATAACAACTGTACCTGTGTTATCTCCAACTGCCGACGGATCAATTACAAAACTAGCAGGACCTGCTAAGTAGCCGCCTACAGTAATATGTCCTGCCATTTGAGTATTATTTTTTACTATAAAATCTTTAACTGCCATACTATTATACCAATGTGCTTATTCTTGTAATTTTGTACTGTGTGCTATTTGCACTAGCACCAGTTGCTAGTAATCTAACATTTCCACTGTTTATATCTGCATCAAATGTAACTAATTCGGCACTGCCTGTAAACATAACACCATATGTGGTCACGTATGCAGTTGTTCCGTCATGTATCAATAACACTTCAACTACTTGATATTCGCTGCTCACTGTATCAGTTGCTTGTACTGTGTATTTGCAACTTCTAAATTTTGTTGTTGCGAAAGTATCTATTGCAGACTGTGTGGTTGTTGACAACGAAGTGCTTGCTGTTTCTAAGTTGCTCACTCCGTCTATTCTAATTGCACCATCTACATGCAATGTTTCTAATGGTGTTGCTATACCAACACCAACTCTGTCGTTTGCTTTATCTACTACAAGTGTGTCAGTATCTACTGTTAGATCACCTGTTACAATTAAGTCGTTGCCAATTGTTACATCATTGGGTAAACCAACTGTGATTGTTTGACCGCTTGCACTAGTTTCTATTTCGTTTGTTGTGCCAGCTATTGTTAAACTTTGGCTATCTAAATCTATTGCACCTGTGCCAGTGTCGCCTGCTACATCTAAGTCTTGTGCAGTAAGTTGTGCATCAACATACTGTTTTGTTGCAGCATGTAAGTTTGCTGTAGGATCACTTGCTAGTGTGAGTGTTCCGGTGAGTGTAACATTTCCACTACTGTCTACAGTGATTTCATCGTGATTGTCAATACCCAATGCCGCTAGACTAAACACACTTACATCAGTAGTAAATGCATATACTCTTATTTCATCATTTAATAGAGGAGCAACACCAAATGTAATATTACCATTTGCGGCAATGCTATAATCAGCAGCATCTAATAATACACCATTGATATATATTTGCGCATCGCTAATTGCTGTGTTACTAGTAACAAATGTTGTTTGACTGCCTGTACCTGTAAAACTGTGTAGTGTGTATGCACTGTTAGATACTGCATCAATCTTTATTACATTGTTAGTAGTATCAACATCAATATCAACATTTGTGCCTCCTAAAAATGTAAGAGAATCACTGTCTGATACAGCATTCAAACTACCTGTTTGTGAAAATGAATATCCGCTGTTTGTATCTGTAACGTTAATAGTAGCAAATTTATTAACACTTAATGCGGCTGTACTTGCTGCTGTAATACGTCCTTGTTGATCAACAGTAATAACAGGAATAGCAGTTGTACTACCATACGCACCCGGAGTAACAGCGGTATTGTCTAATGCAATAGCAACTTGATTATTAGTTACTGTACTGGTTAGTCCAGTGCCGCCTATAATTGTAAATGTATCATTTTCAACATCAATAGCATCAGTACCACTATCGCCGGCGATGTTTAATGTTCCACCGCCGCCAATAGCACCCCATGCTGTTCCGTCATATCCTTCAAAACTACTATCAGTTGTGTTGAAACGTAATTGTCCAGTAGCCGCTGTAGGTCTTTGTGCAGTTGTACCCACAGGAACTCTGATACTACTGTTTGTATCAATTACTAAGTCGTTACCATCAAATGTTAAATTAGCACTATCTTCTAGCTCGCCAGCAGTGCCAGCAATTACTATTCTGTTATCAGTAAGGTCACTAACCTTAACACTGTTCATAGTTACATTACCGCTAGTGTCAACAACAATAAATCCGTGATTTGCTAATCCTAAACTAGGAAGCGTAAGTGCGTTTACTTCGCCTGTAACAACAACATCAATTTGATCATTAAGCAATGGAGCTGTCACAAACGTAACAACACCGTTACTTTCCGTGTAGTCATTGGTTGGCTGAATTAACACACCATTCAAGAATACCATGCTAACAGTGCCTTGTCCGGCTTGTGTATCAAATGCTGTTTGACTTCCTGTTCCAGTAAAGTTTACTGTGATAAAACTTGCGTCTGCGCCTGGTGTTGTACTGATCCATTCACTACCTGTATATACATACAGTTCACCAGTAGTTCCTGTATCAAACCAAAGATCTCCTGCTGTTACACCAATACTAGGAGCAGTGGTTTGATAGTAAACAGCGGAGCCACCTCCGCCGCCTCCGCCACTAACAGTTTGGAATGTTAAGTTTCCACTACCATCTAGTGCTAGTACTTGTCCTGTTGTACCTCTAGCAGTTGGAAATTTGTAGTATGTACTACCAGCTAGATCACCTATTGTTAAAATGCCAGTGTTGTCAACACTTATACGTTCTGTTCCAGCAGTGGTAAATCTAATAAAATCTTCGTCGCTGTTTGTTTCTACTTTAACATGTGTGTCGCCGTCAGCGTCTTCAATTTTATCGCTGAATCCTGATCCACCGCCGCCACCGGAGTTAGCTACCCATGCATAATCTGTTCCGTCCCAACTTAATACTTCATTTGTACTAGCAGTGCTAGTATTAAGATGTGTATCAACGTCTGAATCACCATATTGCGCTACACCTGTAATTGTAATTTCATCAGTTGCAGCATTGGTTGTTATTGTAATGCCTGTTCCAGCTACAAATGTAAGTGTGTCTGTTGGATCGTCTGCAACTACATCACTTTGACCGCTGACACTGATTGTTTTAAATGCTTCGTTGACTGTGCCAGTTCCGCTGCCTACATCTATCCATCCACTACCGTTATAAATTTCTGCTTTACCACTTGTACTGTTAAAACGTAGCATACCAGTTTGTGCAGTTGGACGTTGCGCAGTTGTACCGGTTGGTATAACAATAGCATCTGTAGTTGATACTTTGAATATACTTCCATCAAAAGTAAAGTTACTGTCGTCTTCAAGTTCGCCGTTTGTGCCTGCTACAACAATTCTGTTGTCAGTTAGATCACTCACTGCCATACTAGGTACAACTAAACTACCACTAAGTGTGATTGTAATAGCACCTGTAGTTGTGTCTACTACTAATATATCATTATTAGCATCATCCTTAACACTCAGTGCATCTGCTAGATTAGTAGGAACAACTATTTCATTTTCGCCTGTTGCACCTTTAAAGTTTATGCTTTCAGTTAGATATAGATCTTTCCAAGACTTTGTTGCACTGCCTAAATCGTAACTGTCATTTATGTTTGGAATTAGATCGCTGTTGATATCTGCATTGATATTGATGTTATCTGTATCGTCGTCACCTAAATTAATGGTGCCGCCCACAGTAACATTTCCAGTAACATTTATGTTGCCGCCTACATTTAAATCTTTAACAATGCCTACGCCGCCTGCAATTGTTAGTGCGCCATCATTGAATGTGGTGCTTTGTGTTGCAGTAGAAATAGCAACAATACCTGTGTCACTGATTGTTATTCTTTCAGAACCTGCTGTAAAAAATCTTAGTACATCATCGTCAGCTGACTGTTCAGCATCAATGAACGTATCACCATCAGTATCACTAACGCCACCTATGTTTTTCCAAGCAGTGCCGTTGTAACCTTCAAATTCATTTAGTTGTGTATTGAATCGTATTTGCCCAGTTTGTACTACACCACCTTGTGGTCTCTGGGAAGTGTTACCCACTGGTATACGCAAACTGCCAGCAGTATTGATAGTTATGTTACCAGTACTAGTGGTAATCCTATCTCTTTGATGATCTAAATTCAACGCCATATATGTCTCTCACTTATTACATATATTTAGCTGTGAACTACTATGGATTCTGAATTCTAAACTTATATTGTCCTGGAAACGGACTATACAAATAACGGTCAGGTGCACCTTGAAGATACCTACCATCTGAGGCCGAACTTCTATAATTTGAATTTGCAATAGTCCATGTTGAATAAGTTGGATCTTCTCTAAGTTTACCCGACTGTGCTTGATTATGTAGGAAAGTTTTTAGCTGTGCAGGAGTCATGTGTGGGTTAACTTGTAACACTAATGCACCTATACCACATACTTGCGGACTTGCCATACTTGTTCCACTTTTACTGCCAATTTTAAAATTAGCATCACTTGGATAATCACCGTCTGCACCTTCGTTGGTTGTACTCATAGTGCTTATAATATTATCTCCAGGTGCGTATATATCAACACCCGGGCCACTATTGGAATACGAAGCTCTTTGTTCTAGATTACCAGTAGAATTAACAACATCATCTACAGATCCTACCATAAATGCATTTGTACTAAATGGACTGCTTCCTCGACAGTAGTAGATATAACCACCCGGAGTTCCGTATGGATTAACTCTATATCTATTATTATAATCAGGACCTCCGTCGACATCAATTGGTAAATTTCTATTACCTGCCGCTATGCACACATGGACACCTGCTGCAATTAATTCTTCTACATCAGTATCAACACTAGTATATCTAGGATTTGTTCTCCTAACAGATTGACTGGTATATGCATTCCACAATGGCAGCCCGGTTCTTTGTTGCATTAGTAAAGAACCTGAAAAACTATTAGCAACACCTGTATTATTATTGTCGTATGTCCACTGTGTTCCTCTATAGTATCCATCATATGGCTCAAAGCTATTATCTACATAATATCCCCAACTCATATTAACTATTGTAGGACGCTTGTATCCTGTTGCAGGATCAACTGGTTTGTTTTGATGCCAAATTTTTATTGCATCAAATGCATATGTAGAACTAATACCTGTTCCACTATCGCCGCTACCTTCAAGCCCACCGAGTTTTTGACTGTATATACGAGCATTTTTAGCCCATCCATATGTAAGACTTGCAGCAGTTCCTGCACAATGTGTGCCATGTCCATGATAATCTCTATCGTGATTAGCACTTTGTGTAAAACTTAAACCACTTTCAGTTGCCCAGTTAATAGATGTTACTCTGCTGTTTCCATCTGCATCGTTGAAATCAGGATGATCAGCTTGAATACCACTATCTTGTATTACTATGTCAACTCCAGTTCCGTCTAAGTTATATTCATAATCTCCGCTAACAGTTGTTCCTGCTCCATAATCATTGGTGGTTCTTGAACATCTATGTATTGCCCACGGAAGGTGAGATCCACTACTGCTACTAGTTTTGGTAAAATCTCCCGACTGAACTGCATAAAGTTCCATTCCAGAATCTGGTATATCATCTGGCGGAACTTCTACATCTAATACTCTATTGTCATTTTTTAATGCTTCAGCTTCTTCTGCTGTTAAACTATAATGTGTATTACGCACTGATCCTGGTCTTGGATTTGCAATATCAACACTGCGAGAAGGTATAGACGAATCTCCAGAATTTTGTGTCATTTCTGCTTGAAAACTACTAGGGTCTGCATCTACTGTTAGTGTAACAATATATTCTTTTTCACTCATTGCAAATCCTTAAACAATATTAATTGTATTACCCATACCCGAATGTATGGTGCATTGATAATACAATGTCGACGGAGCACTCATAGGCACTTTGAATACAATGTTTCCACTCGAAGCACTATTGTTAGTCACTCCGGTGTTATATGCCGCTCCACCAGCACTTTGTCTAATTTCAAAAGGATGCCCGCCGCCTGAATTGTTTACAAATATATACTGTTCACCTCTGCGAAGATATAATACTGGGTCATTTTCAGTAGTCGGAAACCATATGTTTCCTGCATCTGAGAATGTATAATCTGTAGATCCGTTTGATCCTATCGTAAATGTATGTGCAATTGTTTTACCATTTACATCTAAGTCACCACCAAGTTGTGGAGTTGTATCTGCTGCTACACTTGCAATGCCACTGCCACTAATGTTAGTTAACTGTGATCCATCTACAGCTGGTAATTTTGCTGTTCCGTCTAGCTGTACAATTTTGTTTGCTGTTGTGCCTACGTCAACTGCTAGTGTTTGTGTATGATCACCTGTTGTTGTATCTTGTGTTCCTGTTAAACCTGTACCTGCTGTAATATTAACTCTTGTGATATCTCCACTAGCGCCGCTACTACCTGCGGTTGCCACCCAAGCATTGTTTTCATAACTTTCCAATTGATTAGTTGTAGTATTATAAATCATATCTCCATTTGCAGGACTAGAAATAGCATTACGAGTAGTTGTTGTAAAACTTGCTAATCTAAATGGAGTATCTGTAACTAGTACACGATTTGTTGCGTCTAGTTCTATATTTGCTCCAGCACTGATAGTTGTACTACCTGATCCTGTTACATTTAAATTTGTTGCTGTAATATTGGGAACAGTTAGTGTATTAGTAGTACTGTTATACGTAAAATCACTGTCGCCTCCAAATGCACCTGCATTATTAAATTGTACTTGAGTTGTACTGCCTCCTGGTGTGCCTCCGCCACCTGTCTGTGCTACCCATGCATAATCACTTCCGTTCCAACTTAGTACATAACCACTGGTTGGATTTGACTGATTTAAATGTGTATCAACGGAGCTGTTTATATCCGGAGGTGTGTATGTAAAAACTCCTGAACTGTTATCATAAGAAATAGCGCCATCACCACTTGCTGATCCTTCACTACCAACACTCAAGTCAGTTAACGAAATGCCACCACTTCCTGCAGCATCATTTTGGGGTATCCAATTACTACCATTCCATTTTAACACTTGTCCAGTTGAAGGAGCATTTGTAGTTGTATCGACATCTGATAGTGTATCTATACTTCCGATACTAGCTCCACTAAATTGTGAATTAGCCCAAGACTGAGTGGCAACTAAATTACCAAACATGTTGATGTTTCCGGAAACATCTAGATCGTTATTAAATTTTGTTTCACTCATTTTTTTTCCTATTTAAATTAAGCTCTGTCTATAAACCAAAAATGGTTGACTGCATTGCTTACTAAAATTACACCAACACCAGTGATAGCACTACCTGTATTGTTAGTGTATGTAGCATAAGCACTTGGACTGTAGTTGTTGTTGATCAATCTATCATTGTTATCGCCGTTACGATATAAAACAGTACCAACACTGTTACCAGATAAATCTCCTAAGAGCTTGATCACCGCAGTATCTCCGGGATTCAGTGTTTGTGATCCGTTACCACTGTAAATGATTTCGCTTCCGCCACCACCAGCACTTGCTACTGCGGTATCCACATATGCTTTGGTTGCTGCATGAAGATTACTACTAGGGGCACCGCTTAGTGTTAATGTGCCAGTCATAGTCCCGCCTGATAAATTTAGTTTGTTATTTGTTAAGTTTGTTACATTTGTATTTGTTGTAGCTAAGTCTGAAGTAAGATTAGTAACATTAGTATTTGTTGTAGTTAAGTCTGAAGTAAGATTAGTAACATTAGTATTTGTTGTAGTTAAGTCTGAAGTAAGATTAGTAACATTAGTATTTGTTGTAGTTAAGTCTGACTGATTGGCCATTTCAATCCATGCACCTGCATGAGCAAAATAACCTTTTCCGGTAGCATGAACATGAGCAAACATACCATGATATGTGCTTGCACTTGGTAAATCTGATAAACCAGAATAAACATTCGCAAATAGCACTTTGTTTCCATTGCCATCAATATCACCCGACATTGTACCACCTGCTAGTGGTAGCTTATTTGCTATACTATTTGTTGTTGTAGTTGCGAAATTAGGATCGTCTCCTAATGCAGCCGCTAGCTCATTTAGTGTATCTAATGTACTAGGAGCACTGTCTACTAGAGCTGCTACTTCGTCTGTAACATTTTGATCTGATGCTAATGATCTCCATGTGCCATTTTCGTAAACTTCGAATTGATTTATAGTGGAGTTATAAATCATATCTCCATTGCTAGCAGTTAATGCATTTCTCTGTGCGGTGGTTAAATTTGCTAATCTTAAACTAGTGTCTTGAACTTCTACTGTGCTAGTAGCATCAAATTTAATCTTATCTGCTGATCTTATTACTGTCATTGAATAAACTCCTGATATACATATTTATAAACACTAGTCATAAAAACAGGGGCCGTAGCCCCTGTTTTCTTGTTTAGTAAAACAATTACATATTATGTAAATGCAAGTTGACCTGTTGTTACAGCAATTTTTGCTAGGTAGTCAGCAGCATTACCAAGCGAGCTTGCTTGGTTGCTTAGTTCTACATAACCATAACGTGTCATGAAGCTAACTACTGGCTCAAATGTACTTGGGTCAAGTACTGTACCGCTTGACATCAGTGGGATGTATGGGCAGTAGAACGCCGCTGCGTCTGTTTCTGTTGAACCTTTGTAACCAACTAGAACATCGTCGTTAGCTGCATACTGGTTTACATAAACACGCATTGTGCCGTTTAGAGTACCTACAAACTTTGTGTTTGTTGGTGCTTCAAAAGTACCTTCTGTGCTACGTGCGAATGCTGAAGTTGTAGCACTCTGTAGTACTGTTAGTACTGTTGGGCTAACAACTGCCCAGTTACCTGCACCACGACGTGTGCGGGCTGCGATTGTGTTCGCATTTTTGTTGATTAGAACTGCAAGAGCTGCATGCTCGTCACCAACAAATGTTGCTGTACCACTTACGCTACCTTGTGCGTATGTGTCTGATGCTGCACCAGCAAGACTTGTTAGGCTTGCAATGATTTCTTGATCAATTTCAGCAGTAATTTCTTGTGCAAGTGCTTGCATAATTTCTGCTTCAACGTCAAGACCATGCATGCTTTGTGCGTCTTGTGCTGCTTCAAATGTCCAACGTGCTGATAGCTTACGTGATTTAGCTTCAACAGTTTGCTTTAGAACTTGAATGCTTAGTTTCTTACCAGCTTCACCTTCTAATGCGCTTGTTGCAGCCGCTTTATCGTCTACTGCACCTGAATAACCAGCTGCGATTTTGAATGGGCTTAGTGCCTCATCGCCTGCTGCTGTATCAATACCACTTGTTGAGTTAAATGCTTCTGCATAACGTACACGTAGTGTGTGGATTTGTCCAACTGGGCCTGTCATAGGCTGAACACCAACGATTTCGTTGGCGATAACAGTTGGCATAACACGTCTAATCACTGGAAGAATTACTTTATTAAGTGTTGCTACGTTTCCTGCTTGAGTTGCACCAGTAGAAGCTGCCTCTGCGAGATAGTTCTTAGTGTTTTCAAGTGTTGTTTCCATCACTTTTTTCTTAGTCCCAGTTAGACCGTCTGTTAGAGCTACTTTAGTTTCGCTCCAATTTTCCATTAGGTTGTCTGCCATTTTCGGTCTCCTTAACTAATACCGGCTAGTTTACGAAGGTAAACAATGTCTGCACCTGATTCAACTTCTGTTGACTCGTTTAGTGCTTTATTTCCAGTGATCTCTTTTGAAGATTCACTAAGTACCTTCTTTTGGGGTTTTTTAGCATCTTCCTTCAATACTGATGGTAGATACTTGTTAAATGCATTTTGTAGCTTGTCAGTTTTTACACTTTCGAGCAATGCACCCATAATTTCTTTATGGTCTTTGCTGAGAGGTTGCATCATTTCTTGCATAATTTGCTTTCTTTCTGCTGTATCAGCGGCAATACGAGCACGTTTTGCACTCTCTTGTACTAATACTTCTTTCTCAGCAATGGCTTTGTTTTTGTTTTCAATCTCACTTTGTAGACTTTCAACTACTTTTGATAACTTAGAAACTTCTGTTCCTTCGTTCAAGTAGCTACCCATAAACTCAGCTGCAAACGTTTCGAAAATCTTACGACCAAAGGTATTTTCTTTAGCTGTTTTGATATCTTCACGCAGTGTGTTAAGTTCACTCTTGAGTGTGTTCTCAAGAATTCCGTTAACTTTTGTTGCGGCTGTTTTAATGAAGTCTGCTTTAGTTTGATTAATAACTTCTTTGCCTTCTTTAATCATTTTGACTTTTGCTTCAACTAGTGAGCGTTTGTCCTCATGAAACTCATTGAGCTCCTTAGTGAGTTGTTCCATAACAAAGCCTTCCAGCTTTGACATGTTTGCTTCTTGAACAACTCGGTCTTCGCGAAGTTCATTAATTTCTTTGCGAAGTGTATCCATCACAAATGAATCAAGCAATTTTGCATGCTCTTTCATGTGCTTGCGATAGGCTACACGATCTTCTGCAACTTTGGCTTTGTCTGCTTGGAACTCTTCAAGTTCTTTTGCAATAACATCACCAATCATTGTATCTGCGGCTTCAACAATTTGCGCCTTGTCATTTTCATAACGTTGTGCAAATTCTTCTCTAAGTTCAGCTGTGATTGCCTCACGAGCTTCTGTTAGTTGGGTATCCCAAGCCTCAGATAATGAAGATCTGACCTCTTCGGAGAGCGTATTTGAGTTTAATAGTTCATCCATTGCATGAGCCATATTAATCTCTCCTATACTTCAGGTTTTTTATAAAATTTGTCACCTCTTCCTGGAGATAACGTTGTGCGCCTTTGTCGTGTCTAGTTGCACTAGCGACATCCAATAGTACATTACCCCTACTATGATTCATAATTCTTTCATAGATTGGATCGGGGTAAGCATCAGGAGCACTTGGATTTGCTACGATATCTACGGTAATAATTTCAAAATCTTTAACTATTCCGTTTTCGTTAACATTGCCACTGCCTCGGCTTGACACGCCTAGTTTGACACCACTCTCTAATAGGGTTTTACAAATGTTTCCCATTGGAGTTGGTAGAATTTTAAGTTTGCCGATACCGTTCGCACCATCAGTATCCATTTCAGTGATCATGTGACTTACACGATCTAAATTGATATTGAGGTCATCTGGGTGATCAGCTTCACCTAATACACTGTACCCACCTTTAATTTTTTCATTGATACTTTTTACAGCACTATGAATTTCTTCTTTGGTGTAGATACGATTGTTTTGATTGCGTACATCGCCTTCAATAAAGATACCTTTCATATACAGGCTTTTGCCACCGTTCGCTTCTTCAATAGCTTCAGTGACAATGTTTGCCTGATTAAATGTTAAGTGTTCTTTTAGCGAGGTAAACATATTACTTCATTCCTCTGATTGGACTGTCTGACTTTGTGTCTTCACGCTTTGGTGCAGGTGCTGCACTTGGCGATCCAGCTTCTTGAGGACCATCTACGCCCATGTCTTTTACAGCAGGAGCACTAGCTTTAGCGCCTTCTGATGTATCTGTTGGGTGTGGTTTAGCATGTGCATTACCAGCGCCTTTGGCTACTGGACTGCCTTTGTCACTGTTATCACTGTGTGATACACTAACTGCTGACATTGTAGCGCCTTCTTCCATTGCTTCAACTTCGTCTGCTTCAAAAGCAATTGCTTCTTCTGCTGGCTCGTCTTCTGCTGGCTCGTCGCCCATCATGTCTGCAAATGCTGCACGTAGTTCTGCAATTGCGTCTTCTACGTTGTCCATTGCTTCTTCTGCATCTGATTCTTCACCTTCTGGTTCGTCATCCATGTCTGCATCCATGTCCATAGCTAGATCCATTTCTGGTTCTGCCATTTCTTCGTCATCCATGTCCTCATCGTCCATGATTTCTTCGTCTGCGATCTCGTCTTCGGCTGTTTCGATATCATCAAGGAAATCTTCTTCAGCATCAGAAGCATCAATTGCCTCTTCTACTTCGTCGTCCTCTGAATCATCGTCAGCTTCATCAAGATCGATAGTCTCATCAAGATCTTCTTCTTGAATCTCGTCTTCTACTACTTCATCGCTTTCAGTGATACTTGCCCAATGGTTTTTGGCTTTCTCAACAAATACGCTGTGTAGGAGATCAGCAGCTTTGTCCTGCTCATCGTTGACGATGTATTCAAGGACCTTAACTAAAGATTCCTTGTGTTCGCTCATATCATTTCTCCTTAAAAAATTACAGGCTTACCAAGATGGTTTACATCTATATTTACAATACCAAGACGTTTCGCTTGATAAAAGGCCCAAAAAATGGGTATTTTATGATTTTGCTCATAAGATAAGTAAAATTTAACTGAAAATTATTAAGTTGCAGCAGGTCTTGCGTAAATTTTCTTTACACGTTTTGTTCTATTTGCATGCTCAATATTATGCACTTCACGCTGTTTTCTTAGTCGATTAAGGTGCTTTAGTGTTAGTCGTTGCTTGCGCACATCGTCTATTTTTCTATTTGCATAGTTGTTTTCTTCAGCGTCATAATACTCTTTTAAAAATTCTGCGTCACGCATTTTGGTCTCCTGTTGGTGCAGCTTCTGCACCACTTATCGGGCTAGCGCCTGATTCTGTATCGTCAGTGGGTGCATCTACATCCATATCAATGTCACTGCCATCCGGAACATCAAAGCCACGTACTCCTACGTTGCCTAATCCTGGCATTGAATCTCCGTCTGGAGTTACACCACTTTCGTTTTCTTCTTCCCACATACGCTCATTCTTTAGAATCTCATCTTCAGTTAATCCTAAATATTTCTCCATTAAGAAACGTCTGCTCATGTAGTTTACGCCTTCTAAGCTACCAAATACATTTGCTCTTGCGCTGTGGATTTCAATCTCTTTGTATTGACTAAAGCTCTGAGGCTCTACAAATTTTAAATCAAACAAACTTGCGTCAATACTCAAACCTTTGTTTTTCATAAACAGTTTGAATTCTTTGTCCATGGTAGGTGCTAGTGCATTTTGTAGTCTCATACAGTATTGATTGAATCTGTATTCTTGAATAAATGCTGTGCCTACTCTACCATCCACGTATGTTGCTGTTCCATCATCTGGACCTGTTGGCAAGTAACTACTAGGCACACGCAATGCTCTTAGCATTTTGTTTGTGAAATAACGCAAGTCATCAATTTGACCTAAGTTATCTCCGCCTGGTAACACTTCAACTTTACTACCTCTGCCTTCAGCAGTTTGTGCAAAGAAGTAGTCTTCCATGATGCTAAGTGGATTGTATGCGGCATCCATAATAGTTGTGCCGCCACCAGTTTTGTTTGGAATACGCTTTTGGTGAATTTCGTTTTTAACACGCTCAACAAAACCCATAGCTTTGTTGGGAGGCATATTACCTACATCAACATAAAACACTCTGCGTTCCGGAGCACGTTGTACTCTATAAATGATAATACTGTCTTCAAGCAATTCTTTTTGCTTGTATGTTTTGAAAATTGGATCTAAGATACTGCTACCAAACGGCCAGTTCATGTCCATGCCTTCTGTCATACCCAAGTGTACAACATGGCTTGCGTCTACTGTGTACTCTTGAATGTTGCCTGTGCCTGGATCATACTGTCCTGCTTGTTGTCCATAAGCACTTTTGTCCACTGCTTGTCCACGCATCATACTGTTTACACTACTGTATGTTTGACTGTGTTGCACTGGTTGGCTTACAGTTTTTTCTTGCATGTTGAGATCAATGTTTTTAACAATGTACTGCTCAGGCTTTTTGCCTTTGGCTTCGTTTACAACTGCTTTGGTAACATCAACAGGATTTACATAATATAATTCCCATGTTTCCGGATCTCTAATAAAAAATTGATCACCGTACTTGATGCTGTTTCTAAACATACGAAAGATACGTTTGTCCCAGTCTTGTAGGTTACACCATTGGTTAAGTGTTGACTCTAGTATCTTTGCTTCGCTTTCTGTAGCAGTTTCTTTGTATTCAATTCTAAAAGGAACACCTGTTACTTCATCTACTTGTGTACTGAATTCGCTAATAATGTCAAGAGCAGCGTTAATCTCACTGTCCATGTCCATTTGATCATACTGTGCATAACGCTCAACTCTATTAGGTTGCCCACTGTAAACTTCAGGCAACCAGCTCTGAAAGCGGCTAGCACTGCTGGGCTTCATACTATCAGTAGCTTGCCCGCCGTATGCTGTAAAATGTTTCTTCCAACTCATATGAATCTCTTTTTCTTTATTATAGTGTATTTATGTGTTTTGTCAAGTCAATATATTGTCACCGATTCGATTCCTGTCTAAAGAATTCAAGGATATCTCGCATCGAGTTTGTAAGCCCAGATACTAACGAAGCCACACTCGTCGGAGATAAGTTAAATTCTCTAGCACCTTCAAATGCATTTCTGAGATCTAACTTAGCTTGATCTTCTTCACTGTATTCTGGGTTACCATCTGCGTCCGTTCCTATCTGTGTTGGCTCAAAGTCTTTGAAGAATGCTGCACCGCCTGCACCTAGTGCATTTACCGCTGCATTCATTTGTAGAATTTTACCAATCTTATCTTGTCCGATGGATCTTGCAACAACACCGCCTAAAAAGGCTTCACTTGCAAAATCAATCTCATTGCCTGCTCCAAGATTCAGTAGTGCTTGTGGTCCAAGTTCTCCAAGTGCTGCACCTATGCCTTCTGCTAAACTGCTTGCCATGTCACTTGATAAAAAGTTATTAATGTTTTTAGTAAAATCACTAAACGCTTTGCCTAAATCGTTTGCTTCATCACCAACAATATTTAATGCTGTGTCTAGTCTTAGAGCA
>Ga0255773_10000927_pt1 | contig 30588 bp, 27 predicted proteins | sample 011ome_17_FD_179971 | JGI IMG/M metagenome (GOLD analysis project Ga0255773, IMG submission 179971) | Coastal salt marsh microbial communities from the Groves Creek Marsh, Skidaway Island, Georgia - 011502XT metaG (version 2) | ecosystem: Environmental > Aquatic > Marine > Intertidal zone >... | reverse complement strand
ATGGTATACCAAATACTGGGCGGAACACTATGACACAGCGGATCACAGGGCACACACGATTTATCGCGCATTTGGGGATGCCGACCCACAGCTTTAAGGCACCGATGATTTATAATCCCTATTTTGCGTCGCAGGGGATTGATGTCGTGGTCATGCCGATGGGATGTGCGGCGGATGATTTTGCACAGTTCCTGCCGTTGTTGTTCAAGCAAACGAATATCGCCGGTGCTTTGATCACGATGCCGCACAAGGTTTCGGCCGTTGATTTGTTGGACGACATGACGCCAGCGGTCAAGATTTGCGGGGCCTGCAATGCTGTTAAACGTGACGCGCAGGGGCGTCTGGTTGGCGATATGTTCGACGGCGCGGGGTTTGTGCGTGGGGTGATGAACAAAGGGCGGAACATTCGTGGTGCATCGGCTTTGGTCATCGGAGCGGGTGGCGTTGGGTCCGCCATCGCAGCAAGTTTGGTCGCCGAAGGTGTCGCGCGGATCGGCATTTACGATATCGACGCAGACCGCGTCGCGGATTTGGGGCAAAGATTGCAGTCCTCTTATCCAAAACTGAACCTTGAGGTCGGAGTGAATGACCCAACGGGTTGGGACATCGTTGTGAATGCGACGCCCTTGGGCATGAACGCGCAGGATCCATTGCCGCTCGATGTGACCAAGCTATCATCGAACACATTTGTCGGCGAAGTCGTCATGAAAAGTGAAATGACGCCATTCTTATCTGCCGCCGCCGCCGCAGGGTGTCAGACCCAAGTTGGAACCGACATGTTGTTCGAAATGATCCCTGCCTATTTGGAATTCTTTGATCTGCCCACGACAACGGCCGATCATTTGCGTGCTGTGGCGCAGATCCAATACTAATCTGCGGCCAATAAATATCCCGATCCGCGAACAGTTTGCAGATACCGCGGTTCTTTTGGATTGACCTCAATCTTGCGGCGCAAGCGGGTGATTTGAACGTCGATGGCACGATCTTGGGCTTGGGCTTCGTCGCGGCCAAGTTCGCCAACCAAAGCCGCGCGCGACACGGGGTTGCCCACGCTTGCGGCAAAGATGCGCATCAACTGGCCTTCGGTCGCGGTTAGGCGGATCAAGTCATTCCCGTTCCACAATTCCCCACGTTCTATATCATAGCGCACAGGACCAAGGCGTAAAACCGTTGGCATTTCGGGCTGCGTCACAGGTTCGGGCGTTCGGCGCAAAATCGCATTGATCCGCAACAGCAATTCTTTGGGTTCAAACGGTTTGGCTAGATAATCATCTGCGCCTGCCTCAAGCCCTGTGATGCGGTCTTCTGTTTCGCCTTTTGCGGTTAACACGAGTACGGGGGTATCGCGATCACTGCGAATCCATTTGGTCAGGGAAACGCCGTCTTCCCCTGGCATCATCACATCCAAAACGATCAAATCGAAATCAAGCCCCGCCAAGACGCGACGGGCATGTTCGCTGTCACGCGCTGCACTGACCAAAAAACCATGTCGGATCAGGAACTGTTTTAACAGATCCCGAATGCGTTCGTCGTCATCAACGATAAGTAAATGTGCGCTCATGCCTGATTATTCCTGTCTCAGCCCAAGATACGCGCGTCGCATCTCGGGGTCCATCATCGCTTCTAGCACTGTGCGAAAACCTGCCACCGCGTCAGGCCCTGCGTGACGATAGGCAGCGCGCATGCGATTGCGCTGGGCATCAGAGAGTTGTTGTTCTAACGCGCGACCTTTGTCGGTCAGAAACAGATTGCGTTCGCGTTTGTCTTGTTGGCCAACATGGACCACGACCAACCCGTCTTCGATCAATGTGCGCAAAACACGGTTCAGCGATTGCTTGGTCACGCCTAGAATTTTCAATAGGTTATTGACCGTCGTTCCCGGGGCGCAGTTGATGAAATGCACCGCGCGATGATGGGCGCGGCCATAGCCTTTTTCTTCCAAGATGCGATCAGGATCGGCGGTAAATCCGCGATAGGCAAAAAACATCGCTTCGATGCCTTGGCGCAGTTGTTCATCTGTCAGATAAAGCAACGCTTCGCCCATTGTGCGATTTTGATTTTGCATGGTCCGCCTCCTTGTCCGTAATGACATTTTATGTCAGCCTTGTTGACATTCCAAGCACAAACTGATACCGAATCTTAGTTTTGGCGCAATAATATGTCCGAAGTGGACATAAATCGCGCAACTAATGAAAAAGCTATTAGGGAGACGACGATGGCTGGTGCTTATGATGATCGCGATGGCAAAATTTGGATGGATGGTAAATTGGTCGAATGGCGCGACGCGAATGTGCATATTCTGACGCACGGTTTGCACTATGCCAGCTCAGTCTTTGAAGGCGAGCGCGCGTACAATGGAAAAATTTTCAAAAGCCGCGAACATTCGGAACGTTTGCATTATTCCGCGACATGTTTGGATTTTGAAATCCCGTATTCCGTTGACGAATTAGAGGCGGCGAAAAAACAAGTTTTGGAAGCAAATGGTTTCATCGACGCCTATGTTCGTGCCGTTGCATGGCGTGGCGCAGGCGAAGACATGGGTGTCGCATCCAAGCGCAACCCAGTGCGCGTTGCAATCGCCGCGTGGGAATGGGGTAACTATTACGGCGATGCCAAGATGAAGGGCGCGAAATTGGATATCGCCAAATGGCGCCGCCCGGATCCTGCGACCATCCCAAGCCACGCAAAAGCGGCGGGCCTCTATATGATCTGCACAATGTCCAAACATGCAGCCGAAGCCAAAGGATGCTCCGACGCGATGATGTATGATTATCGCGGCTATGTTGCCGAAGCGACAGGCGCGAACATCTTCTTCGTCAAGGATGGCGAAGTGCATACGCCAAAGCCTGATTGCTTTTTGAACGGATTGACACGTCAAACGGTCATCCAGATGCTGAAAGACAAGGGTATCACCGTTCATGAACGCCACATCATGCCACATGAATTGGCAGAATTTGAACAGTGCTGGTTGACCGGCACCGCTGCCGAAGTCACGCCTGTTGGTCAAATCGGTGAATTTAAATTCACCGTTGGTGAACTGACACGTGACATTGCAGAAAGCTATGAAAATCTGGTGCGGGCATAAACCCATTTGCGGTTTTGATTTGGGCCCCTCGCGGTTGCGGGGGGCATTTTTTTACCAGCAGTTCGCGACAGTATACTGTGTGTTTGCCTAAATATCTGTTCTTGAGATTTTTAAAAAATTGGGCCAACGCCACTTGGACAGGGTTTTATAGCGCATGATCGGATCCCAAATGACTGAGCTTATCCCCGCATGGGTGAACGGCACGCTTACACCTGTTGAAAAGCTCGCCGTGCATCAACAGGGATTGCGTCATATGGCGGTGTCTGTGTTTTTAATGGCGGGGGATGATATCTTGATCCAACGCCGCGCCTTGGGGAAATATCACACACCGGGTCTGTGGGCGAACACCTGTTGCACCCATCCACACTGGGGCGAAGATCCGCTTGGCTGTGCGCATCGCCGCTTGGAACAAGAACTGGGGATCACCCAGACGCACCTCGTCTATCGAGACCGCGTTGAATATCGCGCGGATGTCGGGGGCGGGTTGACAGAACATGAGGTGGTTGATCTGTTCGTAGGCCAAGTTGAGCATGACCTGCCAATCAACTTGAACCCTGATGAGGTGATGGAAACCGATTGGATCAACCTAACAGATATGCATGCAGCGATCGCACAAAATCCGACGCACTTTACCCCGTGGTTGCGCATCTATTTGTCTGACCACGCGCACAAGATTTTCGGATAATCACGCGGAAAATCGGTCTTGGATATCTTTTAAATCGGGAATGACATCTGCCGTTCCGTGCCGCGTCACCATGATTGCGGCGGCTTTGGTGGCCAATGAAATCGCCTGTTCCATCGGCATGCCGCGATCTAATCCGGCAAGGACATAGCCTGTGAATGTGTCGCCCGCCCCTGTTGTGTCTACGACATCAACGGAAAGCGCGGGGAAATCACGTGCGTTTCCGTGATGATACCATCGACACCCCTTCGACCCAAGCGTGACAATCATATCCAAGATGCCCAAGCTGTCTGGCGTTTGTCCAACCTCTGACGCCAATTGCGCGGCTTCTATTTCGTTCAAAATAAGGAAATCCAAAAATGGCAAAACCGCGCGCACCGCGTCCGCATGAAACGGGGCGGCGGCATATGCGGTCCGAAGCCCCAGATCACGCGCGATCTTCATCGCTTCGGCCTGCCCCGATGTTTCGTTTTGGGTTAGAAAAATATCGCCTGTGTTGGCTTGGCTCAAGGCTGCGCCGATATGTGCAGACGTTATCTCTGCATTGCCACCCGGATAGATCACAATAGAATTTTCGCCATGTGCATCAACTGTAATGATCGCGTGCCCTGTGTGCTGACCCTGCGCGATATGGCGGGTATCCACACCATATTCTGTCAGGCGTTCAACCGTCCACGCGCCATCTTTCCCCACACACCCAATATGGACAACACGCGCTGCAGCCCGCGCTGCAGCAACTGACATATTCGCACCCTTGCCACCCAATCCAACGGAAAACGAAGCTGCTGCCAAGGTTTCGCCGGGGCGGGGAATGTGGGGCACATCGTAAAAGTAGTCTGCATTAATCGACCCAAGGTTATAGATCGTCATAAGTCCGCCCTTTCATCTTTGCCCAAATACTCCCCCGCCGGAGGCGTTCCGAATTATCCAACCTTACACGCGGCCAGAACAGCCATGTTCAAAATGTCCGTCGCTGTCGATACGGACGAACAGATTTGAATGGATGAATCAACGCCCGAAAGGATCGGCCCGATCACTGTCGCGCCCGCCATTTCTTGCATCAATTTGACCGAAATGCTCGCAGAATGGCGCGCAGGCACAACCAAAATATTCGCAGGCCCCGTCAAGCGTGAGAAGGGATAGTTTGCCATTGCCTTGGCATTCAATGCGACATCAACGGTCATCTCGCCTTCGTATTCGAAATCCACACCGCGCTTGTCCAACACTTTGGGCGCAATATGCATCTTTTCTGCGCGTTCGGATACCGGATAGCCAAAGGTGGAAAAGCTTACGAATGCCACGCGGGGTTCCAATCCCAAATGGCGCGCAACCCCTGCGCAGCGTTCCGCAATATTGGCCAGATCATTTTCGTTGGGCCATTCATGCACCAAGGTGTCACTGATCAGCACAATACGCCCTTTGTGCAGTACGGCCGTTACACCAACAGCGCCATGTTGGGCGTCGGCATCAAAAACGTGATTGATCAATTCTAACACATGCGCCGATTTGCGGGTTGCACCCGTAACCAATCCATCCCCATGACCATGCGCCAACATCAGCGCGGAAAACACGTGCCGATCCCGCGCAGCAAGGCGGTGAATATCTGCGCGATCATATCCTTTGCGCTGCAATCTTTTATAGAGATAGTCCTTGTATGTCTCTAGATGTTTGGTGTTTGCAGCGTTGACCACTTCGATTTCGCGCACTGCATCGGCAAGACCTTCGGCCTCAAGCTTGGCTTTGATATCGGCCTCACGACCCACGACCAAGGCTTTGCCCATGCCGGATCGTTGATATTCGACCGCAGCACGCAACACGCGCGTGTCATCACCTTCGGCAAAAATCATCCGCGCCTGCGCGGCGCGCGCACGTGAATTCAATCCCCGCAGGATTGACGCAGTTGGATCCATCCGCGATTGCAACGATGATTTGTACCCATCCATATCAATAATGGGCCGCCGCGCGGCACCTGTGTCCATCCCTGCCTTGGCTACGGCAGGCGGGATGCGGTGGATCAAACGCGGGTCAAACGGCGTTGGGATGATATAATCCCGCCCAAACGTCAGTTTGCGACCATAGGCCATGGCAACTTCGTCAGGAACATCTTCGCGGGCCAATTCCGCCAAAGCGTTCGCACAGGCAATCTTCATTTCATCGTTGATGGCGCGGGCGTGGATGTCCAAGGCGCCGCGGAACAGATAGGGAAAGCCCAACACGTTGTTGACTTGGTTCGGATAGTCGCTGCGCCCTGTTGCGACGATTGCGTCGGGGCGGACTTCATGGGCTTCTTCGGGTGTGATTTCTGGATCCGGGTTTGCCATCGCAAAGATCACAGGGTTATCAGCCATGGATCGCACCATATCTTGAGTCACAGCACCCTTGGCCGACACGCCAAGAAACACGTCTGCGTCTTTCATCGCCTCTTCCAGGGTGCGCAGATCTGTTTTGACGGCATGGGCCGATTTCCATTGGTTCATGCCTTCGGTGCGGCCTTGGTAAATCACGCCTTTGGTGTCGCACATGATACAGTTTTCGTGACGCGCGCCCATCGTTTTCAACAGTTCAAGACACGCGATCCCCGCCGCACCTGCGCCGTTTAGAACGATTTTGACGTCTTGGATCTTTTTCCCTGACAGCTCAAGCGCATTGATCAAACCTGCGGCGCAAATCACGGCGGTTCCGTGTTGGTCGTCGTGGAAAACGGGGATGTCCATTTCCTCTTTCAGACGTTGTTCGATGATGAAACACTCAGGCGCTTTGATATCTTCTAGGTTCACACCGCCAAAGGTTGGTCCCATTAAGCGTACTGCGCGGCAAAATTCGTCGGGGTCTTCTGTGTCTAATTCGATATCGATGGAATTCACGTCGGCAAAGCGCTTGAACAGAACCGATTTCCCCTCCATCACTGGCTTTGATCCTAAGGCACCCAGATTGCCCAAGCCCAAAACCGCGGTACCGTTTGATATTACGGCAACGAGGTTGCCTTTGTTCGTGTAATCATAGGCCAGCTCAGGATTGGCCGCGATTTCTTCGCAGGGCACCGCAACACCGGGGGAATAGGCCAAAGACAGATCACGTTGCGTGGTCATTGGAACCGTCGCCGAGACCTCCCATTTGCCGGGGGTGGGTTCTAGGTGAAAGGCCAATGCCTCTTCGCGGGTGATTTTCATCTTTGCCATTTGCGTGTCCTTTATTGCGCAAATCACCCTTACCGCGCAATTTTATTAGGCGCAACTGTGTCGTGTAAAAACTCTGTCTTGGTTTCATTGAAAAGCTGGGAACGAGATGATGGAAAACGGGCTGATCTGGCCGTGCACTGGCTTCTTGGCAAATGATTGGGGCTGCGTTACTAACGATGGGAGACATAGTTTTTATTACACAAGGAAACGCCCGTGACACCAATGATGGCGCAATATCTGGAGATTAAGGCACAATACCCAGATGCTTTGTTGTTCTATCGGATGGGCGATTTTTACGAACTGTTTTTTGATGATGCCGTCGCTGCATCCGAGGCTTTGGATATCGCGTTAACCAAACGCGGCAAACATGACGGCGATGATATTCCCATGTGCGGGGTGCCGCACCATGCTGCCGAAAATTACCTGCTGACCTTGATCCGCAAGGGGTTTCGCGTGGCGGTCTGTGAACAAATGGAAAGCCCTGCCGAGGCCAAGAAACGTGGATCAAAATCCGTGGTGCGCCGCGATGTTGTGCGTTTGGTCACGCCTGGAACCCTGACCGAAGACAGCCTGCTTGAGGCGCGGCGTCACAATTACCTTGCCGCGTTTTCTGTGGTTCGGGATCAGGCGGCGTTGGCGTGGGTCGATATTTCGACGGGGGCATTTCATGTAATGGCCCTTGCGACCGTACGCTTGGGACCCGAGCTTGCGCGTTTGGCCCCGTCCGAAGTGATCTTGTCCGATGCGACATTCGACGCCTATGCGCCCATCATCGAAGAAAGCGGCGCAGCCGCGACGCTATTGTCGCGCGCGTCGTTTGATAGCACGGCGGCTGAGGGGCGTATTCTGTCCCTGTTTTCGGTCAATACGATGGACGCCTTTGGCAGCTTTGATCGTGCCGAAGTGTCCGCGATGGGGGCAATTGTTGATTATCTCGACATCACGCAAAAGGGCAAATTGCCCCTTTTGGCCCGCCCAGTGAAAGAATTGGCAACGCGCGTGATGCAGATTGATGCCGCGACGCGCCGCAATCTGGAAATCACGCAATCCTTGACCGGTGGCGGGCGCAGCGGGTCTTTGTTGGGTGCTTTGGATCGGACCGTCACCGCATCAGGGGCGCGGTTGTTGGAACGCCGATTGTCGTCGCCGTCATTGGATCTGGCGTTGATCCGATCCCGTTTGGATGCGGTGCAGCTGATGTTGGATCGCGGCGATGTGGCGACGAAATTGCGTGATGCGCTGCGCAAAGTGCCCGATTTAGACCGTGCATTGTCCCGCATTTCACTCGATCGCGCGGGTCCTCGGGATTTGGCCAGCATTCGCACAGGGCTGACACAGGCCGAATTCATTGCCCAATCCATCCAAATCGAAGATGCACCGATTTTGATCACCCAATCCTTGGCAGCATTGCAGGGACATGCGGAATTGATCGACCTATTGGATGCTGCAATCGTAGCGGAGCCCCCTTTGTTGGTCCGTGATGGTGGTTTTATCGCGATGGGGTACAACGACGAACTGGATGAAACGCGGGTCTTGCGCGACGAAGGCCGCGGGATCATCGCCAAGATGCAACAGGACTATATCCAACAGACGGGGATACAGTCGCTTAAGATCAAGCATAACAATGTGCTTGGGTATTTCATCGAAACCACATCAACCCATGCAGAAAAGATGTTCGCGGCTCCGCTGTCGGAAACCTTTATCCATCGCCAAACAACCGCGAACCAAGTGCGCTTTACCACCGTTCCTTTGTCCGAGATCGAGACCAAGATTTTGAATGCAGGCTTTCGCGCGATGGAAATCGAAAAAGCACTGTTCCACTCCTTGATCACCGATATTTTGGCGGCGGCCGATGCAATTTCGTCGGTTGCATCGGCTTTGGCTGAACTGGATGTTGCGGTGTCTATGGCGCATTTGGCCAACGGCTTGGATTGGGTCCGTCCCACGGTCGATGACAGTCGTGCGTTCACCATTCGCGCAGGGCGCCATCCGGTGGTTGAGGCATCCCTCCAACGCGATGGCAAGCCGTTTATCGCGAATGACTGTGATTTGGAAGATGGTAAAATCTGGCTTTTAACTGGCCCGAACATGGCAGGTAAATCCACGTTTTTGCGGCAAAATGCGTTGATTGCGCTTTTGGCCCAAGCGGGTTCGTTTGTACCTGCACAATTTGCGCATATCGGATTGGTCAGCCAATTGTTCAGCCGCGTGGGCGCGTCCGATGATTTGGCGCGTGGGCGGTCAACCTTTATGGTTGAAATGGTGGAAACCGCCGCAATTTTGAACCAAGCCGATGATCGTGCCTTGGTCATTCTGGACGAAATCGGGCGCGGCACGGCAACCTATGACGGCCTGTCGATTGCGTGGGCGACATTGGAACATTTGCACGATGTGAATACGTCGCGTGGATTGTTTGCCACCCATTATCATGAATTAACCGCGCTTGCGGGTAAGTTGCCCAAGGTGGACAACGCCACAGTTGCCGTCAAAGAATGGCAAGGCGATGTGATTTTCTTGCACGAGGTGAAACAAGGCGCTGCCGACCGATCCTATGGTGTGCAGGTGGCCAAGCTTGCAGGGTTGCCGCCAATTGTGGTTGAACGTGCCCGCGTGGTGTTGGAACAGCTGGAAAAAGGCGACCGTGAAGGGACCTCGCAAAAATCGCGGGTGATCGATGATCTGCCGCTATTTTCGGCCACGATCACGCAACAGGTCCCTGTTGCAAAGCCTGCGGTATCACCGGCATTGGCACGTCTGTCGGAACTCAACCCTGATGATATGTCACCGCGCGATGCGCTTGACGCGCTCTATGCTTTGAAAGAGCTGACCAAATAGGGGATGATTGGGGCGCTACGCCCCAATCCGATCGTGGTTAAAGGGCGACCCAGATAAACCCGTTCGGGCCCAGTTCAATTGCACCATTGTGCATGTTGGCATTTTGGGCAAACATCACCGTTCCGTCGCGGTTAGCAGCAAATGTTGTTGCCGAATTTGACAGGTTGAACACGCACAATACCTGATCCGCGCGCGTAAAGGCCAAGATAGGTTCATCTGTGTCCAAGAATGTTGTGTTGCCTGTGCGAAGCGCTTCGTTTTCGCGGCGCAATCCCAACAAGCTGCGATAGGTTGCCATCACGGCCTGTGCGTCTGCGGTTGATGCGGCGCGTGAACGCTGGTTGGGTTTAATGGGCAACCACGGTTGCGCCGACGAAAATCCGGCGTTGTCGTCGGAATCGGACCACACCATCGGTGTACGGCATCCATCGCGGCCTTTGTCAGCGGGCCAGAACGTGATCCCTTGGGGATCGGTCAGTTCATGGTATTCCAAGACTGTTTCGGTTTGCCCTAATTCTTCGCCTTGGTACATACAGATGGATCCCTGTAGCGACAGCAATAGACCCGCCGATAGGTGTGCGATGCTGTTTTGATCATTGGCATGTGGCATCCAACGGGTCACATGGCGCACCACGTCGTGGTTGGAAAACGCCCAGCAGGGCCAACCATTTGGTGCAAGATCAAAGAAGCGTGTGATCTGCTTGCGGAAATGGGCGGCGTTGAATTCGTAGTTGAGCATTTCAAACGAATAGGCCATGTGCAGGCGTTTGCCGGTGGTATATTCGCCCATCATCTCAATCGGACGGTTGGCTTCGCCGACTTCGCCCACCATGGTGCGCGCATCATATTCATCCAAAAGCGCCCGCATCCGTTCCAAGAACGCGATGTTTTCTGGACGGTTTTTGGAATAGGTGTGAAACAGCATGTTATAGGGATTGGCGGGACGATCTTTGATTGAGTTCTTCAACGGTGGATCGCTGCGCAATTCGTTGTCGTGGTAATAGAAATTCACCGTGTCCAAACGGAATCCATCCACGCCACGATCCAACCAGAACCGCATGACGCCCAACATGTAATCTTGGACTTCTGGGTTGTGAAAGTTGAAATCAGGCTGTTTTTTCAGGAAGTTATGGAAATAGTACTGTTTGCGACGCGTGTCCCATTCCCATGCGATGCCGCCGAAAATCGACATCCAGTTGTTGGGTGCGGATCCATCCGGATTGGGATCTGCCCAAACATACCAATCTGCTTTGGGATTGTCCGTGGATTGGCGGCTTTCTTGAAAGAAAGGATGTTCGTCTGAGCTGTGCGAAATGACCTGATCGACGATCACCTTCAGACCCAATTCATGCGCGCGCGCCACCATTTCATCGAAATCTTCCAAGGTGCCGAAGGACGGATCAATGTCTTTGTAGTTTGAAATGTCATACCCCATGTCTGCCATGGGTGACGTAAAGATCGGGCTGAGCCAAATGGCATCAACGCCCAAGTCGGCAATATGGGGCAGGCGACGGGTGATGCCTTTGATGTCTCCGACACCGTCACCGTTGTCATCTTGGAAGCTGCGGGGGTAAATTTGGTAGGTGACTGAACCTTTCCACCAATTATTTTCCGTCATGTCAGGTGCCTTTTTGTTGCTTTAGCGTTCGAATCGAGCATATGGTTGTTCCGAAACGTTTCGGAGTTGCGCCATTTAGTGCCCGAAACGTTTTGGAAACGCAAGAAAATTGATTTCAGAAAACTGAAATCCACAGGGTGAACAGGAACAGTATGGCGACGCTCAAGGACTTAAGCCGGCATTTGGGGATTTCGGTCACCCAGGTCAGTCGTGCATTAAATGACCACGATGACGTCAGTGACGACACCAAGAAGCGTGTTCGTAAAGCAGCTAAGCAATTGAATTATGTTCCAAATATGTCTGCTCGCAAGCTTGTGTCGGGACGGTCCGGCGTTGTGGCTTTGGTGCAAAAGAATAACCCTGATCTGATCGAGGATCACAATTTTATTGAAACGGTCACCAACCTATCGATTGAGTTTTCCAAACGTGGAAAACAGTTTGTGTTACACATCGCGCCAGAGGATGCAGATGAAATCAGTGTCTACAAAAGACTGATTGGCGGCGGGGCATTGGACGGGTTTGTTGTGCACGACCCCGCAAACAATGACCCAAGGGTTGAATTCCTGACGCAATCCGAGGTGCCATTTGTTTTGCATGGCCGCACGCTTGGGGATGTGACCTATCCTTATTTTGATATCGACAATTTCCAAGTTGGGTATCAATTGACAAAGCATTTGTTGGATTTGGGGCATCGGCGCATCGCCTTTATCAACGGGCCCGAAGGTTTGACCTATTCCACATTTCGCACCCAAGGTTATGCGCAAGCGTTGCAAGAGTTTGGCGTTCCATTCGATCCGGATTTGATGTTTTACGGCCGGATGACAGAAGAATTGGGTTTGGTTAAAACCATTGAATGCAATAGCTTAAGCGGTAATTTTCCCTCTGCGATCGTTGCGGGTCATGTGCGCATCGCCAAGGGTATATATCAGGCGGCAGATGCATTGGGCATCAATATTCCACGTGATCTATCCGTTGTTTCGCATGATGACGTGGTGCCCAAGTTGCGTGCATCTGCGTTTTATCCGGCCCTGACCGTCACGCGCAGCCCGCTTCGGAATTCGTGGGAACCTTTGGCGCGATACCTAAGCGATTTCTTGGAAGGTGGCGCGATTGACGACCTGCAATGTGTATCCAGCTTTGATCTGGTACAGCGGCATTCGGCCATCCCACGCGGCTAATATTTCCAAAACAGTGTTGACAGACTCAATCAATGAGTGTTAGCCATATTTCCGAAACGTTTCGGTAAGCCGACTCTGTTTTCTGAATTTTTCGGGAAAGTCACTTGGGAGGAATAAGATGACTTCATTTTTCAAGACAACTGTTGCTGCATCAGCGATGGCGTTGGTTGCATCAAGCGCGTTTGCTGCTGAAATCACATACGTATCTGGCGCAGTGGGCAACGCTGTAGAAGATTTCAAAAAAATCGTCGCACCATGGGAAGCAAAAACAGGCCACACTGTTAAATTGGTTCCAATGCCTGCATCCACAACCGACCAATTCGGTCAGTACCGTCTATGGTTGGCGGCTGGCAACGGCGACATCGACCTGTACCAAACAGACGTGATCTGGGCGCCTCAGTTGGCGGATCATTTCGTTGATATGTCTGAAAAAGCAGGCGAATTGATGAAAGAGCATTTCCCATCCATCGTTGAGTCCCAAACGGTTGACGGAAAATTGGTTGCGCTGCCTTTGTTCACAGACGCACCTGCGCTGTACTACCGCAAAGACCTGCTTGAAAAGCACGGCGCATCAGTTCCAACAACATGGGAAGAGCTGACAGCAACAGCGAAAGCGGTTCAAGATGCAGAGCGCGCAGCTGGCAACAACGATATCTGGGGCTTTGTATGGCAAGGTAACGCATACGAAGGTCTGACATGTGACGCGCTTGAGTGGGTTAAATCCTCTGGTGGCGGTCAAATCGTTGAGCCCGATGGAACGATCTCGATCAACAACGAAAAAGCCGCAGCCGCACTTGAGTTGGCAGCAACATGGCCTGGCAACATCTCTCCTGAGGGCGTTTTGGCCTATCAAGAAGAAGAAGCGCGCGGCGTTTGGCAAACAGGCAACGCTGTATTCATGCGTAACTGGCCATATGCATACGGTTTGGGCAACAGCGACGATTCCGCTGTAAAAGGTTTGTTCGGTGTAACAACATTGCCAACAGGCCAAGGCCACGACACATCTGCGGCAACTTTGGGCGGCTGGAACGTTGCAGTTTCTAAATACGGCGACAACCAAGACGCAGCGATCGATCTGGCGATGTACCTAGCCGGTGCAGAAGCGCAAAAGACACGTTCTTTGATCGCGTCAAACCTGCCAACAATCGTAAGCTTGTACGAAGATGCAGACATTGCACGTGAGCAACCCATCATCCCACAATGGAAAGATGTGTTCTTGCAAGCAGTTCCACGTCCATCCGCGCCAACACGCGAAAAATATAACGAAGTGTCAACATTGTTCTTCTCTGCTGTACACTCAGTTATTTCTGGCAACGCAGCAGCAAAAGACGCGCTTGCGAACCTAGAAGACGATCTGGACGATTTGCTGAACTAATTCGTATCAGTATTCAGGCTGGGCGGCATGTATCGCCCAGCCTTTCTTTTGCGGCGCATGTTCGCGGCAACGATTGGGATACCCCTCATGTCTGACAAAAGCACCAACGCGTCCCCGATTGCGGGAAAGACGCTTAATCTTGAACAACAACGCGTCCGTTCTGCCTATATGTTCTTGGCGCCGATGCTGATTATGCTGCTGATTGTTGCGGCATGGCCGTTGTTCCGTTCAATCAGTTTTTCGTTCACCGACGCGACCGCAAACACAATTTTCAATGGCCAAAGCGAATGGATCGGTTTCGACAATTATGTCGAGAAAAAAGTTCGTTCCGATGGAACCGTCCGCTGGAAGGGTGTTCTGGTTGACAAAGATTGGTGGAACGCCGTTTGGAACACCGTTCGGTTTTCGATCGTTTCCGTCGCGTTAGAGACTGTTTTGGGGCTTATGGTTGCTTTGGTCCTGAACGCCGAATTCAAAGGGCGTGGATTTGTTCGCGCCGCTGTTTTGATCCCTTGGGCAATTCCAACCATCGTATCCGCGCGGATGTGGGGATGGATGTTGAATGACCAGTTCGGGATTATCAACGAAATTATGCTGACGCTGCACCTGATCGACAAACCGATTGCGTGGACTGCGTCCTCTGACACCGCCATGATCGCCGTGTTGATTGTGGACGTGTGGAAAACGACACCGTTTATGGCATTGTTGATCCTTGCCGGTTTGCAAATGATCCCGCGAGATATGTACGAAAGCGCGCGCATTGACGGCATTCATCCGTTGCGGGTGTTTTGGCGGGTGACTTTGCCTTTGTTGCGGCCTGCGATTTTGGTTGCGGTGATTTTCCGTGCCTTGGACGCGCTGCGCATCTTTGACCTGATTTATCTGCTGACGCCTCAATCCAATAGCACGATCACGATGTCGGTGCTCAGCTATCGCGAATTGCAGCAATTTGGCGATTACGGCGAAGGCTCTGCCATGTCGACACTGTTGTTCTTGATCATCACGGGCTTTGTTCTGTTGTACATCAAATTGGGTCGCGTTGACCTAAGTGGGGAGAAAAGCTAATGCCGACAACACCTTTTTGGCGGTTCATGTTTTACGTCGGGGTCTTTGCCATCGTGATCATTGCGGTTTTCCCGTTCTATTATGCGGTCATGACCAGTTTTGAAACCGGAACCGCGATCTTTAAGCCGAACATTCTGCCCGAAATGTTTTCATGGGCGAATTACAAGCAGGTCACAGGTCAACGCGCATTTGCGACTTCGATCCTGAACTCGGTCTTTATCGCAAGCGTTACTGTGTTTTGTGCGCTGTTGTTGGCCGTGACGGCGTCTTATGCGTTGGCGCGTGTGCGGTTTCGCGGTCGGTCCCTGTTGCTTATGACAATTTTGGGCGTGTCGATGTTTCCGCAAATCGCGGTTTTGTCGGGCCTCTATGAATTGGTGAATATGCTTGGCCTTTACAACCGGCCTTGGGCCTTGGTCATGAGCTATACTATCTTTACGCTGCCATTTACGGTTTGGGTTTTGACCACATTCATGCGCGATCTGCCCACCGAAATCGAAGAGGCGGCCATCGTTGACGGCGCGACCCCTTGGGTGATTATTACCAAAGTGTTCTTGCCGCTCTTGTGGCCTGCGCTTGTCACAACGGGTTTGTTGGCATTCATCGGGGCATGGAACGAATTCTTGTTCGCGCTGACCTTTACCATTTCCGAAGACATGCGCACCGTGCCTGTGGCAATCGCACTCTTGTCCGGCGCAAGCGTCCAAGAAATTCCATGGGGCCCTATCATGGCTGCCAGTGTTATCGTGACAGTGCCGTTGATCGTACTGGTTCTAATATTCCAACGCAAAATCGTAGCGGGCCTGACCGCAGGCGGCGTAAAAGGCTGATCGGAGAAAATAATGGCAAATATTCAATTAAAAGCGGTCCGCAAATCTTACGGCGCAGTCGAAGTGATCAAGGGTGTCGACCTTGAGATCAAAAAAGGCGAGTTCATGGTGTTCGTCGGCCCGTCCGGGTGCGGCAAATCTACGATGCTGCGTTTGATTTCGGGGTTGGAACAAATCACGTCAGGGGATCTTTTGTTTGACGACGAACTGGTCAACAACGTGGTTCCCGCCAAACGCGGCATTGCGATGGTGTTCCAATCCTATGCGCTGTATCCGCATATGACTGTCTATGAAAACATGGCCTTTGGCATGAAATTGGACAAAACATCCAAAGCCGAAATTAAGGCCCGCGTTCAAAAGGCGGCTGAATTGCTGCAAATCGAACATCTGTTGGATCGCCTGCCCAAACAACTGTCGGGGGGTCAACGTCAACGTGTTGCCATTGGCCGCGCGATTGTGCGCGATCCTCGGGTGTTTTTGTTTGACGAACCCTTGTCAAACCTTGATGCCGCATTGCGGGTTCAGACCCGTTTGGAAATTGCCAAGCTGCACCATGACATGACAGATGTCACCATGATCTATGTGACGCATGATCAGGTCGAAGCGATGACATTGGCGGACCGGATTTGCGTCTTGCGCGACGGTAAAATTGAACAAGTCGGAACACCTTCTGAATTGTATGAAAATCCAGCAAGTTTGTTTGTTGCGGGCTTTATCGGATCGCCACAGATGAATTTCCTGAAAGGTGCTTTTGCGGAAAAGCATAACTGTACCACATTGGGCATTCGTGCCGAGCATATCGAAATTGTGGATGCAGCGGATGCGGAATGGACGGGTAAGGTCGTTCACGCCGAAGATCTGGGGTCGGACAACTATCTGTTTGTCGACATCGGATCGAGTGACCCATTGATTGTACGCCGCTCTGGCAAGTTGGCGACGACACTGGGCACACAATTGAATTTGCGGCCAGTTGCGGGGCATGTGCACCGTTTTGACGCCAACGAAAAACCAATCCGCTAACGGGTTGGACCCACAAACATTTAGCCTTTAATAGGATAAGACATGACAAAAATAGTACTCGTCGGTGCAGGATCTTTGCAATTCGGCACTGGTATGCTGGGCGATATCTTTACCAGCTCGGTGCTGAAAGGTTCAGAAATTATTTTGAACGATATCAACGAAGCCGCGGCACAGCGCACGTTGAAGGTCGCACAGGATTTCATCGCACAGAACAATCTGGATTTTTCTATTTCGGTTGATTCAGATCTGCGCAATGGGTTGAAAGGTGCGGATTTCGTTGTCATCTCGATCGAAGTGGGCGACCGCTTTGCGCTATGGGATATGGATTGGCGCATTCCTCAGCAATATGGCATCGGTCAAGTGTATGGCGAAAACGGCGGACCTGGTGGGTTGTTCCACAGCCTGCGGATCATCCCGCCAATTTTGGAAATCTGCCAAAAGGTTGTTGATGTTGCACCGAATGCGACTGTGTTCAACTACTCCAACCCAATGAGCCGCATTTGTACAACCGTACACCGCAAGTTCCCTGAGTTGAAATTCATCGGCATGTGCCATGAAATCGCGTCTCTTGAACGCCATTTGCCACCCATGTTGGAACAGCCACGCGACAACATCAAATACCGCGCGGCCGGTTTGAACCACTTTTCGGTTTTGACAGACGTGACCTATGTCGACAGCGGCAAAGATGCCTATCCCGACGTTCGTACAAAGTCAGAAGCGTATTTTAGCCAGATGCCAGGATATTCAGAAATCCTAACGGCGTCGCGCACAACGGGCAAAGCCGTCGAAACCGAAGGATGGATGGACATTGATCTGTCACATATCAACGATGTACGTCCTTGGTCCGATCGTTGGTTGTTCCGCGATATTTTGGAACGCTTTGGATATCTTCCAATCACATATGACAGCCATTTTGGCGAATATATCCAATGGGCGCATGATGCGTCGGACCATCGGGGCATTTTGGATTTCTACACGTATTATCGCAATTACCTTGGCAAAGTGACGCCAACCATCAAGGCAGAATTGCATGAACGTGTGGTGCCGATCATGGACGGGATCCTAACAGACAGCGGATATGAAGAAGCGGCTGTAAACATCCCGAACAAGGGCTATATCAAGGATCTGCCTGATTGGATCGCCGTTGAGGTCCCTGCAATCGTCACCAAAGATGGTGTAAAAGGCATCAATATGACGGTTCCCTCGGGGATCAAAGGTTTGTTGACCAACCAAATCGGTATTCATGACATGACCGCCGAAGCGATTTTGAACCAAAGCCGCGATTTGGTTATTCAGGCGCTTTTGGTCGATCCAATCGTCACCGTTTCCAAAGGGATTCCGGAGCTGGTTGATCACATGATCGCAGAACAAAGCCCGTGGTTGGATTACCTGAAATAACGCTGATCCGCTGAATAAACACGGGTCAAAAAATCTAAGCCGCGTCCAAGTAAATCCGCTTGGGCGCGGTTTTTTGTTCCTCACGTTTTCGAAAAACGACGGAATCCGCATAATCATTTTCTAACTTTTGATCAAAAACTTTCAATTTGGTATCTAGCTTTCAATAAAAAGTCGTGGTTAGACTATTCTTACAAAATAAATGATTAAGTCGCGCGTGTTTACGGGCGCGTTAATGATCAATCAAAAAAGCAGACACTCACAACTGCGGGAGAAAACTATGAACATCAAACTAAGAACACTTTTATACACAACCGTTTTTAGTGTCGGCGCAACGGCACTTTTGGCGGCGGGAACGCACCCTGTCACTGGTGAAGCTCTGGCAGACACGCAAACCTTTACCTATCGATTATTAGATGAAATCACATCGATGGATCCGCAGCTGAACGAAGACGTGGATGGATCACAATTCGCACGCGATATGTTCGAGGGTCTGTATAACCAAGATGCCAAAGGGAACCTCATTCCTGGTGTCGCGCTTAGCCATACAGTGAACGCGGATAACACGGTCTATACCTTTAAACTGCGCGACAATGCGATGTGGTCTGATGGTAAACCTGTTACTGCGAATGACTTTGTCTATTCATGGCGCCGTTTGGCCGACCCTAAAACCGCATCCGCATACCAATGGTTTGTTGAAGTCATGGGCCTGAAAAACGCGGGTCCTGTGATGGCGGGCGACATGGACACATCCGAATTGGGCGTCAAGGCGATTGATGACCACACACTTGAGGTAACGTTAGAGCAACCGCTACCCTATTTCGCATTGACGACAACACACACATCCACATTCCCATCACCACAATGGGCTGTCGAGGCACACGGGGCCGATTGGACCAAGCCCGGCAATATCGTTGTAAACGGTGCCTATATCCTAACTGAACACGTACCCCAAGAACGGTCCGTTCGCGTCCGCAACGACAAATATTGGAATAACGAAAACACGATCTTGGATACCATCACCGCCTTGGTCATCAATGATGAAAACGTGGCATTGACACGTTATGTTGCTGGTGAATTGGATCAAACTGATGTTCCAGCTGGCCAATTCAAAAAGCTAAAAGCAGAACGCCCAGACGAAGCGATCAATGTGCCAGAGCTGTGTTCGTACTACTATCCGTTCAACATGACCGAAAGCGGCAACCCTGCGCTACAAGATAAGCGTGTACGCCAAGCGTTGTCATATGCAATTGACCGCGACATCATCACAGAAAACATTCTGCAAGCGGGACAAATCGCGGCTTATACATTCACGCCTGGTGCGACTGCGAATTTCTCGGTGCCAGATGTAGAATACGGCACATGGACACAGGCAGAGCGGGATGCAAAAGCCAAAGAATTGATGGCTGATGCGGGTGTTGAAAACCTTGATCTGGAAATTCTGTACAACACATCCGAAGCGCACAAGAAAATCGCGATCGCAATCAGCCAAATGTGGAAACAAAAGCTGGGTGTTAATGTGACATTGGCGAACCAAGAATGGAAAACATATCTTGAAACACGTGGCAGCCAACAATTCCAAGTGGCGCGTGCAGGATGGTGTGGTGACTATAACGAAGCATCGACATTCTTGGATCTTATGAATTCAGCGTCTGGTTATAACGATGGCAAATATGCGAATGCCGAAGTTGACAGCCTTTTGGCCGAAGCCAAGACAATGGCAGACCCACAGTCCAACTATACTCGGATTGAACAAATCATCGCCGATGAAATGCCGATCATTCCGATCTATCACTACACAGCGAATTTCTTGTTGGATACATCTGTAAAAGGATGGCCATTCGAGAACGTCGAAAAACAAGTGTATATGCGCACATTGTATAAAGTCGAAGACTAATACGAAACAAGGGCGCTCGTCAGGGCGCCCTACCTTGTGGGTTAGACAATGTTCAATCTTATCTTGCGACGTACGCTCGTCGCAATTCCAACTCTTTTAATCTTAATCGTCGTGACGTTCTTGTTGATGCACTCTGCCCCTGGCGGACCATTCACAAGTGAAAAACCGTTGCCACCAGAAGTCCTTGCACGGGTTGAGGCGAAATATGGTTTGGATCAACCGCTTCCACTTCAGATGTGGAATTATGTGGTTGGGATTGTGACCGAATTCGATTTCGGGCCGTCGTTCCGATACAAAGACCGCACCGTAAATGAAATTTTCGCCCAAGGTTTGCCGATCACGCTGACCTATGGAACCTTGTCATTCGTGCTGTCTGTTGTGGTTGGCGTGTTTTTGGGTGTTTGGGCCGCAATTCGGCAGAACACCTGGATTGACTATCTGACGGTTGCGTTTTCCATGTTGGCGCAGGTGTTGCCCAACTTTGTCATGGGTCCGATCCTGATCTTGATCTTTACCCTTTGGCTTGGGTGGTTGCCCGGCGGCGGCTGGAACGGTGGGCAATGGCAATATATCGTCTTACCTGTTATCGCATTGTCGACGTCTTTTATGGCATCGATTGCGCGGTTGATGCGGTCATCAATGTTAGAGGTTCTGCAATCCAACTTTATCCGCACCGCGCGTGCCAAGGGCATGCCTGAATCAACTGTGATCCTGCGCCATGCGCTAAAGCCCGCAATGTTGCCTGTTATCACCTATTTAGGGCCAGTTTTTGTCTATATGATCACCGGATCCTTTATCATCGATGCGATCTTTTCCACGGGTGGATTGGGGTATTATTTCATCAACGCGGCCTTTAATCGTGACTATGCGGTCATGATGGGCGTGACATTGTTGTTGGGCGGATTGACGATCTTTTTCAACCTTGTGGTGGATCTGATTTATGGCTGGGTCGACCCCCAGATTAGGTATTGATATGCGCAATCCTATTGAAATTAAAAAGGTCGAACAAATGGCCGAAAACCTTGCCAAAATGGATCCTGTAAAGGGTCGGTCATTGTGGCAAGACGCGCGCAAACGCTTTTTCAAAAACCGTGCGGCAACCGCCAGTTTGGTTGTTTTGGGGCTGATTGTTTTGTTTTCTGCCTTTGGCGGATTGTTTGCCAAATGGCCCAATGATGAAATTGATTGGTCTATGTTGGGGCAGATTGCCGAAATGGGGCAGCCTTCGATCCAAAATGGGCATTATTTCGGGGTTGATGAATTGGGGCGTGACCTGTTTGCCCGCACAATCCAAGCCAATCAGATTTCTTTGATTGTTGGTTTTGTCGGTGCAGCGGTCGCGGTGTTTGTCGGCACGCTCTATGGTGCGATTTCTGGTTATGCAGGCGGACGCGTTGATAGCGTGATGATGCGGATCGTCGATATTTTGTCGGCTGTTCCCTATTTCTTTATCGTGATCTTGTTGTTGGTCGTCTTTGGCCGATCCATCATCATGATTTTCGTCGGCATCGGTTTGGTCAACTGGCTTAGCTGTGCGCGGATCGTGCGCGGCCAAACGCTTAGCCTCAAGCAACGCGAATTCGTCCAAGCGGCCCAAGCCATGGGGGTCCCCCCGTTCAAAATCGTTGTTCGGCATATCATCCCGAACCTGATTGGTGTTGTGATCGTGTATGGATCGCTGTTGGTGCCTGAAATGATCTTGGCGGAAAGCGTGATTTCCTTTTTGGGCGTTGGTGTTCAAGAACCGCAAACCAGCTTGGGTGTCTTGATTTCGGAAGGCACTGCAACAATGCAATATGGCACATTCTGGCAGTTGGGATTTCCGTTGGCTTTCTTTACGCTGATCCTCTTTTGCTTTTTTTACATCGGGGATGGTCTGCGCGATGCGCTCGACCCCAAGGATCGATAGGAGGAGACCATGACACTTTTATCTGTGGACAATCTATCGGTTCGTTTTGACACGAATGATGGTCAAGTCAGTGCCGTGAATGGGATCAGTTTTGATATTGATCGGGGTCAATCCTTGGCAATCGTCGGGGAAAGCGGGTCCGGAAAATCCCAATCGGTTTTTGCACTGATGGGATTGCTGGCCCGCAATGGCCGCGCGACGGGGCGCGCGGTATTGAAGGGCAAAGACATCTTGAACCTGCCTGCCCGTGATTTACAGCATATCCGCGCAGAACAAATCGCAATGATTTTCCAAGACCCCATGACCTCATTAAACCCGTATATGCGGGTCAGTGATCAGATGGCCGAAGTTTTGATGCATCACAAAGGCATGTCCAAATCGGATGCTGTGGCATCGGCGATCCGCATGCTTGATGCTGTGCGCATCCCCGAAGCTGCAAAGCGGATCCATATGTACCCGCATGAATTTTCGGGCGGGATGCGGCAACGGGTTATGATCGCGATGTCGCTTTTGTGCGAACCTGATCTGTTGATCGCGGACGAACCGACAACCGCGCTGGATGTCACCGTTCAAGATCAGATTATGACGCTTCTCAAGTCGCTTCAGGCCGAATTCAACATGGCAATGATCCTCATCACCCACGATTTGGGGGTCGTTGCCGACAGCTGTGATGACATGTTGGTTCTATACGGTGGTCAGGTCATGGAGCAGGGCAAGACCGTGGATCTATTTTCCAATCCCAGCCATCCCTATACGATGGGTCTGTTGTCTGCCGTGCCGCGGTTGGATCAGAAAACCGACCGATTGGTTGCTATTCCCGGTAACCCTCCGAACATGATGTCGGCCCCTTCGGGATGTCCGTTTTCACCGCGCTGTGACCATGCGACCGATTTGTGCCGATCATCCGTTCCGCCATTGGTGGCGATGGGCGAACGGCTTCGGGCCTGTCATTATGAAAAAGGGGCAGTGTCATGACAAAACCGTTGTTATCTGTTGCCAATCTATCTGTGACCTTTGACATCCCTCGCCGTGGCGCAATGCCGTGGACGCCCAAAGATGCCTTGCGCGCGGTGGATAGCGTCAGCTTTGACCTAAGACCCGGCGAAACCTTGGGAATTGTGGGCGAAAGCGGATGCGGGAAATCGACACTCGCACGGGCGATTTTGCGGCTTTTGCCGTCGCATGGTGGCACTGTGATGTGGTTAGGGCAAGATTTGCTGCGCATGGGCAAGGCTGATTTGCATACCGCCCGCCGCGATATTCAAATGGTGTTCCAAGACCCACTTGCATCGCTTGATCCACGTATGACGGTTGGGCAAATCGTGGCCGAACCATTGATCACCCATTATCCCAATATGACCCGCGCGGAACGTGATGCCAAAGTGCATGCCGTGTTGGAACGTGTGGGCATTTTGCGCAATATGGTGAACCGATATCCGCACGAATTTTCGGGCGGCCAATGCCAACGGATCGGGATCGCGCGCGCCTTGGTGATGGAGCCCAAGCTGATCGTGTGCGACGAACCCGTGTCGGCCTTGGACGTTTCCATCCAAGCGCAGGTGATCAATCTTTTGATGGATCTGCAAAATGAAATGGGCCTATCCTTGATCTTTATTGCGCATGATCTCAGCGTGGTAAAACACATCTCGGATCATGTTATGGTGCTGTATTTGGGGAATATGGTCGAAATGGCGGCCAGTGATGCGCTTTATGCCAATCCGCGCCATCCCTATACGCAGGCCTTGATCGCATCCGTTCCTGTGCCAGATCCGAACTATGTCAAACCTGCGGTCGACGCAAAATTGGCGGGGGATTTGCCATCGCCCTTGTCGCCCCCTTCTGGCTGTGTGTTCCGGACACGGTGTAAATACGCGACCGATCTTTGTGCGACGGAAAAACCGAAACCCCAAGATGCGGGGGACGGGAATTTGGTCGCCTGCCACCATTGGCGGGACCTTTGATGTACAAAAAGGGGCTGCACACAGATTTTATGCTGTTGCGGCCCTTTTCAGATATCACCGAACACGATGATTACATGCGTGTCGTATCGCATGGCTTTCCGAATTATTACTTTGGAAACATGTTGGTTTTACGTCATCCTCCGCAGGACCCTGATCCTGCAATATCGCTGTTTCGGGATGCATTTCGCGACCACCCCGATGTTGAACATGTGACACTATGTTGGGATTCTGCCCCGCTGTCCCAAGGGGCGCAGCAGGCCTTTGAAGGGCTGGGGTTTGACTATGATCTAGATACCGTTTTAACCTCATCCCGCCCCACATCGCCAGGTGACGCACCCCACGGCATCACATTTCGGATGATTGTTGCCGAGCAAGAGTGGGATCAAGTGATCGCGTTGCAATATCAAACAGGCAAAGATGATTTTGCAAATTATCGGTCCTTCATTCGGCAAAAGTTTGACACCCACAGACAGCGCGTCGCACTGGGATTGGGCCATTGGTACGGCGCGTTTGATGTCGATGAATTGGTCTCAGACATGGGGCTTTTTGCCGAAAATGGCGTCGCGCGGTATCAGTCCGTCGAAACCCATGCACAGTATCGTGGGCGCGGGATTGCATCGTCTCTCATTCAATTTGCGGCGCAAGACATGGCACAGCGCCACAATATTGAAACATTCGTCATTGTGGCCGAAGCTGCATCAAACGCGCAACGACTCTATCAAAAATGTGGATTCGTCCCATCGCATGATATTTTTTCGCTGTTTCGCGGCCCCAAAAACGGCACCTAGCTTATTTCAGCTTTAGCATCGCGGGCGGCGTCGCCAACGTCGGTGTGTTACACGTAAAGCCCGAAGTCGTGACCGCAGCCACGTTATTTTCCCCGCACACACGCACTGCTTCGTTGGTGTTTTCAATCACTTGGTGAGTGTTTGAAAAATTCACATAGATCAGCTGTACCACCCAGACAAGCGCGACAAATCCCACGACGCTGAATAAGACGATCAGACCATTTTTCATTCGGTGACTCCTTCGGATGAGGAACCACTGCAATTTTCTGGCCAATCTGCAAAACCTGCCGATTAATCTGTAATGCGTGCGCGTCCGGCCGCTTCGACGGTTAGGGTGCCCTCTACAAAGACCTCACGCCCTTCGACGGTCGATTTCTTGATATCTTCGCTATAGGCAATTTGAATATCTTCCGCCCCTGCGTTCTGCGCATCTGTCATCGCGCTGTGTGTCAACTGTTCGCGCAGATAGGCAATCGCCGCATCGAGCGAACTAAAATTCGCGGGCTCAGTCCCGTGATGGACCCGAAACATACCTTCGTTCGGGGCGGTGATGGTGGCACTCGCCCGAAACGTGACGCGCCCCACAACGGCACCAATGGCGTTGGCCACACCTGCATGTTCTGGCAGGATCATGGGACAACCCAATACATCACCGACGGCAGGATAATACGTTGGCGCAGACGCGCCCAATCCGATCACAGGCACATTCAATCCAATGTCGATTTTCATCAAACCTTTGTGCTGTTTCAAACCGCGCTGCGTCAAGACATGGCGCGCCAAAACGTCATTTGGGACATCGTCAAAATCGTCGTTATCTTCGGCAAAAGCAGTCTCTAACAAGGCCAAAGCCGTTTGATGTGTGAGCTGATCAATGATGATCTGCGCCATGTGATGCGGATCAGTTGACAACATGTCGCCCGATCCCGTGCGCCACCGCCCAAACAGTAACAGCGCCTTTTCTGCAGCCTCTCGATCCCATACCGACACGCGGCCCAAGACGTGGCTGGCATCCGTAGGCGTGATCGCCGAAATTTGCACCATTCCGCGCGAAACCATGCGGTTGATCGCCTGCATATCCAAGCGCGTTTTCACCACATGACCCAGCGGTTGGATTTGGGGTGTCACACGATCCATCACCGCTTGATCCCGCGGCGCCAAACCGGATGTTCCAAACACATCCAGGCGTCGGATAAATCGCCCGTCAAATTCACTCGGCACCAGATTGCGCAACTGTTGGTCCAATGCATCATGCACAACGCTTGGCGCATCCATTGCAGCCAAGGATATCGGCAACACGCGGCGTGGGCCCAATGTCACCCCGCCCTTTAGGCCATGCGCGATAAAATGCACTTCGCTATCACCGCCAAGCCCTGTGGTACGCATGGCCACTGCTTCGACCATTGTGCGATAGGGTCCGACCTGTGCGCCGTTTGGGTCAATTGCCGGCTGTCCATCGCGCAGCACAGCCACATCTGTGGTCGTCCCCCCAATGTCCGAGACCAACGCGTGCTGCGCCTGCGTCAGCCAACGCGCGCCCACAATCGATGCCGCCGGACCGCTTAGGATTGTCTCAATGGGTTTTTCCCGCGCTTGATCCGCAGAAATCAACGCACCGTCACCGCGCACGACCATCATCGGGGCAGAAATCCCCAGATCAATCAATCCGATCTGCGCCCGATCAATCAGACGGTCGATCATCCCAATCAACCGCGCATTCAAAACCGCGGTCAATGCACGCTTTGGCCCATTCAATTTCGCTGAAAGCTGATGCGACGCGCTCACTGGTTTGCCCGTGACCTCCCGCAAAATCTGGGCCGCCTTTATTTCATGGCTTGGGTTACGCGTGGCAAATTGGGACGCAACCGCAAAGGCCGTCACATCCGCCACAGACGCGGCCCATTTGGCGATCATATCTGTGTCTAATGCGGCGACTTCAACACCCGCGTGGTTGTGACCCCCCGCCAGCTGCAACACCGCATCCCCCGCCAAAGCAGCAGACAAACCATGTTTTTCTAAATCGCCATCCCGAAAACCAATAAAGACTAGGGCAACTTTGCCGCCCTGACCCTCAACCAATGCATTGGTGGCCAAAGTGGTCGAAAGCGATGCCATCGCAATTTGATCCGGCGCGATCCCTGAACTGTCCAAAACGGCTTGTGCCGCAGCGCCAATGCCTTGGGCCAAGTCATGGCGCGTGGTCAAAGATTTCGCGGTTGCGATGACGCGTGTTTCGTCCTGCAAAATCACTGCATCTGTATAGGTGCCGCCCGTATCAATTCCCAATAGAAACGCCATTACAACTCCCCTTTTTGCTTCGATGTAACGCAAACCTTGGAACTGTCCAGTCTATTTACGACCTTTTCAGGGCGATTGCATTTTCATCTTTGCAAAAATACTCGCGGGGGGCGAAGGTCGTTTAGAAAACCGTCCCTAGGACGGTTTTAAGACCGCAGCGGGGCGGCAGCCCCCCTTGGTCGGATTGTGCAGCAATTCGATCAATCCGGGTTCAAGCGTTGAACAGCCCATTCCGCGGCATCGCGAACGGTCGCATCTGGATCGTGCATCAACGTTTTTGCTGTGTCTAATGCACTTGGTAATCCTGAATTCCCTAATGCATACAAAACATTTCGAACGAACCGGTCGCGGCCGATACGTTTGATTGGACTGCCTGAAAATTTTGCCCGAAACTCTGCATCGTCCAACTGTGCCAATGCAACCAAATCAGGGGCCAGTAAATCGTCGCGTGCATGATACTTTATCTCACGCGCAGTGATGGCAAATTTATTCCACGGACACGTCGCCAAACAATCATCACAACCGTAAATCCGATTGCCTAACTTGGGACGCAACTCGGGGTCAACGGGCCCGTGATGTGCGATGGTCAGATACGAAATGCAGCGCCGCGCATCCAATTGATAGGGCGCAGGAAACGCATCTGTTGGACAAGCGTCCAAACAGGCCCGACACGATCCACAATGGTCGGTTTCGGGGGGATCGGCGGTCAGGTCCAAGGTGGTGAAAACAGACCCTATAAAGAACCAATTGCCCAACTCTCGGCTTACCAGATTGGTGTGCTTGCCTTGCCATCCCAACCCTGCGGCTTGACCCAAAGGCTTTTCCGCAACGGGGGCGGTGTCGACGAAAACCTTCACCTCTCCACCCGCATGTTCAATCAACCACCGCGCCAAGCGCTTGAGCCTCTTTTTGACGCTGTCATGGTAATCTTTGTTTTGCGCATAAACCGAAATCGCGCCCTTGTCCGGGTGGTTTAAAATATCGCGCGGGTCGTGTTCGGGGCGATAGGATTCCCCCAACATGATGATGCTGCGCGCCTCTGGCCATAACGCAGCGGGGTTGCCGCGCCACTGTGTCCGTTCGGCCATCCACGCCATTTGACCATGAAAACCCTGTTCCAAAAACGCAGCCAAACGTTCGGGCACCTGCGGGATCGCATCAGGCCGCGTGATACGGCACAGATCGAACCCCATGTCATGGGCCACGTCTATCAGCTGTTGTTTTAAGTCCTGCGCGCTTTGCATCGAAATCCATTTCGTGATTTCATACGGTCATATCGCAGAATACGTGAAACAAAAAGGCCGGTTGCACTGCGCCACCCGCAGTTTATCTGGGGATGGCGCTGGGTCGGTGTCAACACCGACGTTCCTCTGGCGTGGGTTTACGCGCCTTTGATAGCGGCGCGGGTCTTCACGATTTGAAGGGCAGCATTCGCAGCTTCGCGGCCTTTTTTGACGAAATGTTCGGCAAAGGCGGCATTGTGAAAATCGGTTTCTTGGTAGCTGTGCGGTGTCAATGATACGGACAAAACGGGCACATCAGTGTCCAATCCAACGCGCACCAAACCGTCGACAACCGCTTGGGCGACAAAGTCATGGCGATAGATGCCACCGTCCACGACCAACGCGCAGCACGCAATTGCTCCGTATTTGCCAGTTTTGGCCAAGTCTTTGGCAAGCAATGGCATTTCCAACGCACCTGGCGCGTCGAACACGTCAACTTGGTCAGCGGGAATGAGTTCAAGGAATCCAGTCAAAGCTTGATCCACGATGGCAGAATGCCAGTTGGCTTTGACAAAGGCGTAGCGGGTGTGTGTCATCTGTATTCTCCTTAAGTCTAACAACACGTCACCCAAGGCATACGACAGAACGGGCGGTGGTCCGCCTGTGCTGATCGCTCTCTTTCATCCGGACTATAACCGTCGGCTCTGGAATTTCACCAAATCTGCTGACACCCTTACGGGCCGCTCGCGGGCTTTCACCGCCGGTGGGGAATTACACCCCGCCCTGAGAACGTCATTACGTTATCGCGCGACCACACAAAAGCCAAGCCCAAAAAGCCCAACGGAAATTTGTGATAGCACAATTTATTTCATGCGTTTCACTGTGGGTTTCTTTAGACTGGGCGTGTTTTCGGCAGGGGACTGACAATGCATCCAAATCAGATTTTTCGGGAAACCGACAGCGAAAGAAATCACACCATGTTGGCGTCTGCGGGGTTTGGGGCGTTGGTGGTAAATGGTGATGACGTGCCCCATGTGGCGCATATTCCATATCACTATGATCGCGTCACGGGACAGGTGGCGTTTCATCTGGTGCGGTCCAATCCGATTGCCCGTGTTCTGGCAAAGTCTGATGGGCGCGCGACACTTATTATCAACGGGCCGCACGGGTATATTTCGCCCGATTGGTACGGGGTCGATGATCAAGTTCCAACGTGGAATTACGTTGCAATCCACGCAACTGGGTCTGTGGCGGTTTTGCCTGACGATCAGTTAGAGCCGATTTTAAACCGTCTATCAGATCATTTCGAAGCTGATCTGTTGCCCAAACCGATCTGGAAAATGTCCAAGCTGACCGAAGATGTCAAAATCCGGATGATGCGGCAAATCGTTCCCTGTGTGATGCAGGTCGACATGATCGATGGAACGTGGAAATTGGGGCAGAACAAAGCGGATGCTGTACGGCTTGCTGCGGCCAAGCAACTGCGCGACAGCGGGGATGGATCAGACCCACAACAGTTGGCGGATCTGATGGAACAGGCGACGTAACGCGCCCTTATCCTTATGGAAAATATGTGGGCGCGTCACCCATGTGCCATTTGGGGTATTTCCCCATGATCGCGGAAAAGTGGTCGGATGTCTTGAACGCGTCAAGCCACGCAATCAGCTTGGGCCAGGGTTGGGCGTAAAACCAATCTTGGTCGATGTGGGCGAATTGCCGGACAAAGGGCAGGATCGCCATATCCGCCAGTTTCGGGTCAGCCCCGAACAAGTTCGGGGACAATTGATCGTTCAGCGACATCAAAAACTTTGATGCGTTGTGCCGATGTTCTGCCGTGTCTTCGTCAGGATAGCGCGATCCATATTTCGTGCGATCCAGGGAATGTTTGAATGGACCATCGCACAGCGCCATCAATTCATACCCTTCGGTCGGCATCTGCATCCAGTTTTCCGGATCATTCTGCGCCAAGGCCCATGCCATAATATGCAGGCTTTCGTCGACCACCTTTTTATCGATCTTTAGGCACGGAACCGTGCCCGATGGTGATGTTTCCAGAAATTCTGGGGCTTTATCCCGCAAAAGGATTTCGCGGAGCTCAACGGTGATACCCGACGATAAGATCGCGAGCCGCGCGCGCATCGCATAGGGGCATCTGCGAAAGCTGTATAAGATCGGCGCATCGCTCATGCGGTCAGTTGCCCTTTGGTCCGTCCTGTAATTTTGGCAGTGACAATTGCCCCTTCGGTTTGTGGG
>Ga0255773_10000923_pt1 | contig 30681 bp, 20 predicted proteins | sample 011ome_17_FD_179971 | JGI IMG/M metagenome (GOLD analysis project Ga0255773, IMG submission 179971) | Coastal salt marsh microbial communities from the Groves Creek Marsh, Skidaway Island, Georgia - 011502XT metaG (version 2) | ecosystem: Environmental > Aquatic > Marine > Intertidal zone >... | reverse complement strand
ATAGTCAAAAACTGGAGCAAATCAATATATTCAATGAGGCAATTTCCAAAATCCCCGAAGTAGTGGAATGTTACTTAATGGGAGGATCCAACGATTTTTTGCTCAAAGTGGTGGTCAAAGACTTGAATGAATACCATTTGTTTTCCTCTGGAAAGTTGGCAGCCTTGCCCAATTTGAGTCAAATACGAAGTACTTTTGTTTTGAATGAAATCAAAAAATCGACCGTTTTTCCAGTTTCTTAGAATATTTTTTTTTCTTCGCCTCTAACTAATCGCTGGATATTTTTAGTGTGTGTAAGGATAATGAGTAAACTCATCACAATAGAAAACACGACTAAAGAGTGATACGATTCTGGATAGACAAAACCCACAAATAAAGGAAATGAAACAGCAGCGACCATAGACGATAATGAGACAATTCGGGTAATGAATAATATCACTAAGAAAATTCCAAAACAAGAAAAAGAAGCCTCTACGTGCAACGCAATGATTATTCCTAAGGCTGTGGCTACGCCTTTTCCTCCTCTAAATCCTGCAAAAAGTGGATAAATATGCCCAACGATTGCTGCCACACCAAAAGTAATTTGGGTGTTTACCGCAGGATTCGACAAAAAACTAGGGTAAAAATAACGAGCCAAAACATAGGCGCAAAACCATCCTTTTATCACATCAAAAAGAAGAACGGGGATTCCTGCTTTGGCTCCGAGTACACGAAACGTATTGGTGGCGCCAGCATTTCCGCTTCCAAAATCTCTTACATCTTTTTGGTAGAATATATTGCCCACCCAAACTGCCGTGGGAATGGATCCCAAGAGATAAGAAATAAGAATACACGCGATAAATTCTGCTGTCATGTTTGGTAAATTTTAGTCATCAAATCCGTCTTCTTTCACAAAATTATCTAAGAAAACATACGGTTTGGATTTAGAAGAAATGCCAAAATAAAAGTCTTCTTGACCTTTATCTCCTTTTATTTTTTTGTCTTTCGCAGGAATTGCTTCCAAGAGTTCCAGGTATTTTTTATCGGTAGAAAACGTGACCAACTCTCCATTGAAGTAATCGAAATAATAAAATGAATTTTCCTTGTATTGAATAAGTAAGGCAAACTTATCACCTGATCTTCTTTTTTGAATTTGAACAAATACTTTGCATCGTTTGAAGATTTGATTTTCTCCTACTGTGGCCACATTGGCACTACCAGTAGATACGAATGACTGCAAATCATCGCTCCAATAAAAATTCAAATCAAATAAGGTAATGACACTTTTTAATTCTTCTGGGAATTTCATTATTCTTCCGTTGGTAAAAAGTTCATTATTTACTTGCTGCGATTTGGGACTTGGAATACTGTTATTCAAGAATAACTCGTAATTCGTTTTACTTAATTGGATAAGTTCTTGTACGGGTGCATTGGAAATTTCTTGTTCCATTTGTGAAGTTACAAGTTCGTTGAAGGGGAAATTCACCTTCATCGTTCCATTCATTTTAAGCACAGTGTCTCGCAAAGTATTGTAGGTCATTTCTCCTACTACTGAAACGCTAAACTGGTCGTTATTTCCAAACAACTCGAGAGAACCGATAGAGTTGAAACTACATGTCTCGTTGTCAAATCCTATGTAATTCCCAGCAGCTTTATTGTCCAATAGTTTTTGTTTCGCCCCAATTTCAAATAACCCTTTTTCTTTGTTGTAGGATAAGAATCCTTCGGACGGAGTAATGGCTTGGTCCGTTTCAAACTTCTTATCTGCCAAAAATGCCGTGTAAAAGGATATTTCCCCATCGTTGTAAAGGGTGGGTCCAGAAACTTTATTTGCAAAAGTTTCGCCCAACGGAATAATAATTTTGTTGGTATCCACAATCGCTTGAAACTCGATCCAATCCAATTCCAATTCTTTGCAGTTTGTCATTACTTTAGTCTGACCATTGTAGGTAGCGCCAATATCAGATCCCTTAATCATAATATCTCCGTAATACTTGAACTGAGGACTAAGATAGAAGTTAGAATCCATAAAAATTTTTCCATTTGCTACAGTAATTCCCTCTTGATTGGGCTCAATGTTATCAAAAAACACTTTACTGTTAATTGTAGGATCGTTGGATACGATATAGTTTCCATTAGCCAAATATTCTTGACTTGAAAAAACACTAACTTCCACTTTGGTAAATCGGTGTTATTGATTGGTGAAGTTTGCCAGTATCTGAGCATTGAACAAGACGGGCAACTCCGCCTTTTCTTTGATTTTTACTTTTCCTTCGAAAGGAATAATACGTGAATCTGCCACCACAATGTAGGGCACTTTTTGACAAAGCAAAATATTGCTATCAATAAAATAACGTGCATATCCAGAGAAAAAACCTAGGCCTTTTTGTTCTTTCAGAGAGGAGATAAAATTGGGTTTCAGATTTTTGTTCTCATCATAATTCTGAAAATTTGCTGTGTCAATTACTTTCTTAAAATCCATCTGATTGTTATCCATAAACCAATCAAACTCATCGGTGGTAGCTGTGTATTTATTGGCAGGGAAATCGATAGTTGCAATTCCATTGTTTGCCACGAATTTTCCAAGTCGTTTGGTAAAGTCTAGTTCCATTTTCATGTTTCCAGCTTCCAGAGCCGGAGGATCATTCACTTCCTTCCCTTTCAAGGTAAACTTAGATTTGTTCGCTTCCAAGCCATTTTGAGCAAAGCCAAATTGAGCTGAATTTACTTCTATTCTGTCGGACAAAAATTTACCAGAACCTGTCATTCCCTCTTTATTGAGCAAGATGTTCCCTTCGAATTTTGATTTGCCATCTCCAAAAATATTCATGGCAGAATCAAGGTTCTTGGCTTTCCATATTCCTTTGTGTGGCTGAAACGAAATCAAACAATTATCGGCTACTATTCCTGGAACACTCGGCAATGTTTGTGATTTATTGGTGTATTGGCCGGTCTTGGCAACCATTGAATCTGGAAAAAAGGTGATTTTATTTGAATAAGCCGAAGAGGTAATGAATCCAAATCTCCCTTTTCCGACCAACCCTTCTCTGTTGAGCTTTAGATTATCACTGTAGTTTGCCTTTCCTTGGTATATTTTTTCCTCAACTTTGTCTAGATCAAATCCCAAAATGTAATCGTCCATCAAACGAACAGCTACAGGCAATTGAGGAAATATTTCGGAGGAATGTAATGTTCCTTCAAATCCTAAACTTGAATTTGAGAAAGTGAGCAAACTATCCATTTCAAAAGGAGAAACTTCAAAATAAAAGCTGGATGAATCGTAAATTCCTGCTAATATCTCGGGAGAATTGTAATACACTCTCGGTGAATTATCTACTGCCAACCGTGGATATTCCTCATACCCTGGTTTCATTCCAGAGCGGTTATAAGGTGAATTTATCACTATTTTTCCGTCTACGTTATTCAGTTTGGATAATATCCTTACTTGGCTAGATTTAATGGAGTCATGCATGGCATACACTCGAAATCTCATCGAATCCAATTGAGTAAAACTCAGTGTGTGTTCCCCGTAATTAAAGGATAAATTAGAACCAAAGCATTCTGTTCTACCAGCATTTATCACTCCATCAAATACCATATTTCTATTTTCATTGATGGTAATTTTACCTAGCTTGGGATACACTCGGACAAACTGCTTTTTGCTCAAATCAAAATTACGAATACCTTCTATCGATAGGCTGAGAGAATTCAAATCAATTTCTCCTTGTTTGTCTCTTTCGTTTGACTGAATCCAAATATCATCATAATCTCCTTCTTTGGTAGAAGAAATAAGGTAAGGCTCGGCCCTTGGAGTGACAACAATTTCGTTTTTTTCCTTTTGGAATCGAATCAATCCTTTGTTGGCCATTCTTGACAAATACGGCAACAAATCATCTACAAGTACTTTGTTGTAGCTCGCAAAATCTGACAACGACAAAGGAGTTTCATTATCGCCTCCTCCTTTAAATTCGAGCAGAGAGCTCAAAATATTTGTTCCTCCCAAACGAAAAGAATTAAACTCCGTTCTGCTAAAATAGTCAACCGACTCAAAAGTTGCCCCGTTCTCACCCTGAGAACCAAAGGCTCCTAACACTAGTTTATTGGTTCCTTCCTTCCAGGTGATGCTATTTAAGTGAAATGCCAATTGATGGTATGAACTAACGAATGGATAATCGGAGATTGACTGACCATTTTTAACTACGGTAAGTTCCTTGCCTTCTATGTCGTACGTAAAATCCCTCTCGTTTTGAGAGATTGTGTGTGAATTCCCTAGTAAAAAAGTGATTTCAGCCTCTTGACCTTTTATTTTGGTACGCAACAAAGAAATATTTTTTGAGGCTATTTTTACAAATGCCTTATTTGCTCGATACACCGTAATACTCGCCCTATTATCTCCACTAGCTCCGCCTTTAAAACTCGCTCCCTCCAAAGTAAATTCTCCCGTATAATCCACGTTGGGGACAATTTGTTTCAGTAAGATTTTTTGATTGTATGAACTAAACACAGGATATTTCACCGCGTCTATGTCTCTAAAAGTTACTACTTTCTCTCTCAATTTACCCATTTCAGGATTTTTAAAATAGGGAGAATGAAGCAAAACAGAATCAGCATCATACCCAGCGCTTTTCATGTTAATTCGATAAGAAGAAAGTTGCGCAAATGTTTTATTTTTAGGAAACTCTACTCGCTCCCAAGTCACCGTTCCCGATTTCCCAAAGAAAGATTGAGTCGTTACATTAAATACACCACTCCCTTGGTAAATTACTGTACTGTCATTTTTAGCAAACCCCACGATTTTGGCATTCTTCACTTGAACAAAACCACCGTTTTTTTCAAAAAAAGAAAATTCTCCTTTCATTTTCCAATGAACCGAAGTACTTTTTGACAAAGTATTGTCCTGAAAGAAACTTCCCGAAAATTCTATAAAATCATCAAACCGTCTTGAGTTTCTAGCTTCTAATAAAGATTCCACCACTCCTGACCAATTGTTAAAAGTCTCACTCGAAAAACTAGATGAACCACCTAGTCCTGAAATAGAGGAAAAATAGCTCAAAAAATAAGGCCTCAACTTCACTCTTTTGTCAATCATTTTATTGGCAATTTCAATTACCTTTTGTTTCTGAGCCTCAGAATAAACTGACCATACTTTCTCAATTTCTCTACCATATTCTTTTCCGAGAGATTTATCGTATTCTTTCACAAAGTCGGCTACGTTTTCGGGAAAATCTTCTGAAGTGGAACGAAACGTAGTTGTTTGACTAAGTCCATTTAGTATCAGAGTAAAAAATAGAAAGGTAAGAAAGTGTTTCATGGTATCTGTTGTTTGTACAAGAACTTAACGTTTCTTAAACTGAACCATTGCCCATCCTTCGCGTTCTTGTTGATTGATAAATTCTAGGCCATTTGCCTTTGCAGTTTCTGCCAGAATTTCTACATCAGAGGTGTAAAATCCACTCATGTAAATATCTGCATTCGGTTTCATGCTCTCCACATACTTGGCCATGTCGTTAGTCAAAATATTTCGGTTGATATTTGCCAACACGATATCAAACCTTTCTGGAACAGTGAGCAGCTCTGCTCCGCCCTCTTCAACATCAATTTTTTTGCACTTATTTAATTCAATGTTTTCCAGGGTATTGGAAAATGCCCATTCGTCAATATCAATTGCTACGGCATTTTTGCAGTTTAATTTTTCTGCTAAGATTGCTAGGATCCCTGTTCCAGAGCCCATATCCAATATCGTTTTATTTTCAAAATCTATGCCAAACATTTCGCTCATAATGAGGTAGGTTGTTTGGTGGTGGCCCGTACCAAAAGACATCTGAGGATTGATAATAATTTCTTGTAAAAACCCTTCCTCTCGCTCGTGAAAAGGAGCTCTAATTATACATTTCTTGTCGATGTAGATGGGCGAAAAACTACTTTCCCACTGCGCATTCCAATTTTCGTCTTGGATTGTTTTGTGGGTAACCTCTACGGATGTATCAATAGTTTGAAGCACCTCATTTAGTTTGGATTCGTCAAAATGTGTCTCTTGTATGTAAGCCTCCACATGATTGTCGGCTTGTTCGAAACTCTCAAAGTCTATTTCGGCAAGGTAAGTAATCAGTATCTCACTCCAAGGAGTAGGTTCAGCTAATGTAAAGTGACAATGAACGTAATTCATATTAAAAAGAATTGATTATTTGAATGAAAGAATCGACTTTTAAAGAAGCGCCTCCAATTAGTCCTCCGTCAATATCTGGTTGATCAAAAAGTTCGGAGGCATTCTCTGGCTTGCAACTTCCTCCGTACAAAATGGAAATGGAATTTGCCGTAGCATCGCCATATTTTTTGGCAACCAATGAACGAATAAAGGCGTGCATTTCTTGCGCTTGATTGCTTGTTGCTGTTTTTCCTGTTCCGATTGCCCACACTGGCTCGTAGGCAATAACGACTTGATTTAGCTCTTCTTCATTCAAATGAAAAAGACCTTCTTCTATTTGAGCCTGCAGCCAATCAAAGTGAGACTCACTCTCTCTGTGTTGGAGTTCTTCTCCACAACAATAGATGGGTTTCAATCCATTTTCGATTAGTCGATTTACTTTCTCTGCCAGCACGTCATTTTGTTCGTTGAAATACTCTCTACGCTCCGAGTGCCCAACTAAGCAATAATGTAAATTTTCGCTGTCATAATCAAAATCCCTCAACATAGCAGCAGAAATTTCACCTGTGTAGGCTCCATTATTGAATTGCGAGCAGTTTTGTGCACCAATCTTAATGTCCCAATCTGGCATGCTGATCATGGTATCTAAATAGATGGAAGCGGGCAAAATTATTATTTCTGAATCGCTTTCTATCTCATTTTTTCGTGAGTTGAAATCAACAATAAAATTGATTACTTCCTCATCCAATAGATTCATTTTCCAGTTTCCTGCTACAATTTTTTTTCTCATTCGTATTCATCTTGGAGTGCACTAATCGGGGTTTCCCAATTCTTGGCACTCGTTTACAATCTGTTCATTTTCTTAAATCCCTGAATTTGATCCTTCATGATTTGCAAAGTTAAGGGCTCATTGATGGTCCCTGTTTCATCCATAAGCAAGTTTACTTGCGATAAAATCACTTTATTGGCAAGCACCTCCACTTTTACGTGATGTAGCACATGGGTAAAGGCATCGAGTCCTCTTAAATTTCCCGCTCTTCCGGTGGCCAACCCAACCAAACATGCCGTTTTTTCTTTAAAAAATTTGGGATCCATTGCATCCATAAATAATTTGAGCGCTCCTGGATAAGTACCATTATACTCTGGAATCGCGAAAATAAAATGCTGGACAGGCAAGATATACTGCTCTATCAATTCTTTCGTTTCGTTCGTTCTCAAGCCATACATATCTTCGGCCATAAAAGTCTTTGGAAGAGTTGCCAAATCTAATATTTGGCTTTCTAATTCATTCTCCAAAAGTAGTTTCTGATAGCTTTTCGCCACATTTAGTGAATTGCTATTCACTCTATTCGTTCCTGATATAATCGTGATCATTTCTTTTTATTTGTACGTCAACACCTCAACATTCTTTCCCTTTTTTGTTCTCATGTTTGAATTGCTCCTACATTGTATCTTTCATTGATGGGTGCATGATTAGCCGCCTCTATTCCCATAGAAATCACTTTTCTTGTTTCGAGAGGATCAATGATGGCATCTATCCATAAACGAGAAGCAGCATAATAGGGGTTAATTTGGCTGTCGTATTTGTTTTTTATCTTATCGTAAATTTCTTTTTCTTTAGCAGGTGTTATCTCTTCTCCTTTTTTCTTGAGCGAGGCCACCTCAATCTGAACCAGTACTTTGGCAGCTTGGGCTCCTCCCATTACCGCAATTTCGGCAGTTGGCCAACCCACAATTAGTCTCGGGTCGTAGGCTTTTCCGCACATTGCATAATCTCCGGCTCCATAACTATTTCCCATTACAATTGTGAATTTGGGTACTACAGAATTAGCCATAGCACTCACTAGTTTTGCTCCGTCTTTTATAATTCCTCCATGCTCAGACTTACTACCAACCATAAACCCTGTGACATCTTTCAAAAAGACCAACGGTATTTTCTTTTGGTTACAATTCATAATGAATCGAGCGGCTTTATCTGCAGAATCTGAATAGATTACTCCTCCAAATTGAACTCCAGACTTTTTCGATTTTACAATCTTTCGTTGATTCGCGACTATTCCAACTGCCCATCCATCAATTCGGGCATATCCCGTAACTATGGTTTGGCCGTAGTCTTCTTTGAATTCATCAAACTCCGAGTTATCTACCAATCGGTGGATAATGTCTCTTACCTCGTAAGGTTTACTTCTTTCTTCAGGAAACAGTCCATAGATTTCTTCTTCTTTTAATTTGGGGCTTGCTGGCTCTTTTCTGTCAAATCCAGCTTTATCGAAATCACCAATTTTATCCATTAAGTTACGGATGGTTTGAATACAATCCTCATCGTCTTTACTTTTGTAATCACAGACACCCGAAATACTGGTGTGTGTGGTTGCGCCTCCTAATGTTTCGTTGTCAATGGATTCTCCAATGGCAGCCTTTACCAAGTAACTACCCGCCAAAAATATAGAACCAGTTTTGTCCACAATCAGTGACTCGTCACTCATAATGGGTAAATAAGCTCCTCCAGCTACACAACTTCCCATCACTGCAGCAATCTGCACTATTCCCAAGGAACTCATTCGTGCATTGTTTCTAAAAATTCTACCGAAGTGTTCTTTGTCTGGGAAAATTTCATCTTGCATAGGAAGGAAAACTCCTGCACTATCTACCAAGTAAATAATGGGCAACCTGTTTTCCATCGCAATTTCTTGAGCTCTCAAGTTCTTTTTGGCAGCAATTGGAAACCAAGCACCGGCTTTCACAGTAGCATCATTTGCTACAACAATACATTGCTTTCCTGTTACGTACCCAATCTTTATCACTACTCCGCCACTTGGACACCCTCCATACTCTTCGTACATTCCGTCCGCTACAAAAGCTCCAATTTCTTGTCTAGGCGAATCTTTATCCAACAACAATTCTATTCGTTCACGTGCCGTTAGCTTTCCTTTTGCATGGTGCTTTTCAATGCTTTTTTTCCCTCCTCCCAACTTAACCTCAGCTAATTTTCTTTCTATTTTAGAAATCAAAAGCTTCATTGAGTCCTCGTTTTTATTAAATGTAATGTCTTGTTTTTCCATTCAACGTTGGTTTTCTGTCTAGTGAAAATAACTTCTTATTTTTCAAGAGATAAAAATACCCTAATTATGATGAATTTACAATGATTGAAAAGGATTTATTGGTTAGGGGTTTTATATAGAAAATCTCATCTTTTGTAATATCCTTGAAAAAAAAATGGAAGTTACACATTTACACTACTTCAATATCCTTCCAAAAGTCCTAAAAATTAACTTAATATCACCCAAAAAACTTTGAGTATCAATATACTGAATATTTAGTGCTAATTTTTTCGGCATAATCACCTCAACATACTCTTTTTCAGGGTTTTTGGCCTTGCCTAATAATTCATTTTCATTAATGAACTCAATGGAAGCCAAATCGGTTAACCCTGGGCGAACTGTAAGTACTTTCAATTGTTCTTCGGAATATAAATTCACATATTTTGGGACTTCTGGCCTAGGACCAACTATGCTCATTTCTCCTTTTATTACATTGATTAGTTGAGGAATTTCATCTAATTTAAATTTTCTTAAAAAAATTCCAACCCTAGTAATTCTTGAGTCATTAGAACCTACCGTAATTTGTCCAGCTTTATCAGAACCAGGCTTCATTGTTCTGAATTTTAATAAATTGAAATGATTTTTTTCTTTGCCTACTCGAATTTGAGAATAAAAAATATCTCCTTTACTTGTAACCAAAATCAACACACATATCATAATAAAAAAGGGAGAAAACAATCCCAATCCAATGATCGAAGAAATGATATCAAAGAGTCTTTTTGCCAACATGAATATTTATAAAATTAAAGGTAACATTTATTCTGAATTTATGAATGCTCTAGCCAATTCTCGAGCATTTGAATTCCATTATTAGTTAAGACAGATTCGGGATGAAATTGAATTCCCACACAATTGTATTGTTTGTGAGAGAAAGCCATATTCACAAAATCTTCTGACGTGTAACCAATTTCTCTGAGGGAATTGGGCCAGTCTTGGATAGCCCAAGAATGGTAGCGACCTACTTGCTGGTTGTGTTCCATGCCACTGAATAAATAATGACTGGTATCTACTTCTATCTTGGAAGATACTCCGTGATGTACCTCAGCCAGATTGATAAGTTCGGCTCCAAAAAACTCTGCCAAGGCTTGGTGACCTAGGCATACGCCAAGAATGGGTTTGGTGGCAAAATAGGTTTCGATTACTTGAGGCATTAGTCCTGCATCTTTGGGCAAACCAGGACCGGGTGACAACACTATTTTGTCGTAGTACTGGAGTTCTGATAGCTCAAATTGGTCGTTTCTTTTTACGGTAACTTCGGCTCCCAACGATTCGATATAATGCACCAAATTGTAGGTAAACGAATCGTAATTATCGACCATAAAAACGGATATGTTGTTCTGAAAAGACATCAAGGGACAAAAGTACATATTTACTTCAATCCCTTAATGATTTTGACTCATTGATTTTATTTAGCCTGCCTTAAAACTTACTTCTGATCCTAAAGGAATTGAATGAGTGGCTCCTTGTGGTTTATAGGTAATAAGTGTAAAAATAATTCTGTACCCTCTTATCAAGTTTCTTATGGCCAATTTCATTTTATTTGTGAGTGCTCGACTTTGTTATTCATCCACTTCCACTTCCTTCACGGAAGGTTAGGATAGGAACTTCTGGGCCACCAGCGCATATACCAAAGGCAGTTTATCTCCGAGGTGTTTAAAACGGTATTTTCCTTTTTCTGCTTCTTGCAAATTCTGAAAACAATTGTATGGCGAATAATCGTATTCACGGAACTCTATGGTTTTTAATCCTTTGTTTTTCAGCGAATTGAAAATCTCACTTAAGCCATGATTCCAAGTAACACAAGTTTCTTTGATGTTGGCAGTTTTATCAGTATAGGTTCCCTCCTCTTCCTCGATAATTGGATCAGAATTGAAATAGCGGTAAGCCACTTTTTCTACCTCATCGTCAAACATCCACATGGCGGGGTGAAACTCTGCGAAAACGAACGTTCCTTTTGGTTTGAGAAAATGAGAAATCACCCCTGCCCATTTATCCGAATCGGGCAACCAGCCTACGGTGCCATAGCTCGAAAAAACTAGGTCGTATTGTTCGTTATGTACATCGGGTAAACCATACACATCCGAACAAATAAAACGGGTATCAGTTCCCATCTCTTTGGCCAAATTTTTGGCTTTTTCAATGGCTAACTCCGAAAAATCTACTCCGGTTACTTCCGCTCCCAGTTTGCTCAGCGAAATACTGTCTTGCCCAAAGTGGCATTGCAAATGAAGGATTTTTTTTCCTTTTATTTCTTTCAGAAACTCTAATTCAATTTCATTCAATGAATTTCCTGTGCTCTTGAAATTTTCGTTGTCATAAAACTCCGAATCGTAATGTACTTCGGTACGTTTGTTCCAAGATTGTTTGTTAATTTTTAGGTAGTCCATGATTTTAGTGAGGAGTTATAGTTATTAGTTTTTTCTCGTGTTAATTAGTTTCTTCCCCGAATTCTCGGGGCAAAAGTTACAGATTTTACAATTCTTCTAAAAACCAAACCTTAAGTTTGACCAAAGAAAGAGAATCGTCGGTTGGTTGAGTTAAGAGTGATTGTATTCGTCAAAAACCACACTCCATTATCCTCTTCCCGAATGATTGGAAGGGAAATTCTTTTTGGTTTCACTTTTGAATCAATTTCTTGCTCTGTTATGTTTAGATTCTCGTATCATAGATTCCTGCATTAGCAGGAATGTCAACAAAATGAATTTTTGAAGTATTTCAACTTATTTTTAAAATATATCTCTAAAATCTCTCATAACTCCTAACTCACTAATTCACTCTCCAAAAATAGGGCGAAAAAAGCACTGCTACGGTAAACAATTCTAATCGACCAAAAAGCATCAAGAACGAAAGCACCCATTTACCAGCATCGGGCAAGTGAGCAAAACTTTGCGAGGGATCTACAGACGAAATTCCTGGACCTACATTTCCTATAGAAGTAGCTACAGAACTAATTGCTGTAAGTAAATCTACTCCTGGCATAGCAGCCATAATAATACTTCCGATGACAAACATAAAGAGGTACAAAAACAAAAAAGCAAGGAGGTTGTAAATTACTTTGTTGTTGATCGATTTACCATTCAAATGTACAGGCACAATTGCATTCGGATGGATTCTTCGTTTGAATTCGAGAAACCCATTTTTTATCAAAATCACAATTCGAACTATCTTCATTCCTCCACTTGTACTTCCGGCAGAAGCACCAGAAAACAACAGAAGAAAGAAAATAAATGTGGCAAAAACACCCCATTCGGTGAAAATTCCACTGGCAAATCCCGTGGTAGTTATGATACTTACCACCTGAAAAGCAACGTACCGAAAAGATTCCCACAGGGTAAATCCATTGTTCATGTTCTCTACATCCAACAATACGGCTGGTGTAAGCAATGCGATAAAACCAATGACAGCCATAAGGTACCACTTGAATTCATCATTTTGCCAAATACGTTTTACTTTTCCCTTAAATCCAAAGTAAATAAGCGTAAAATTGGTTCCTGCCAAAAACATAAACAAGACGATAACTGTCTCGATAAGAGGAGAATTGAAATGGGCAATACTTGTCTGCTTGGTAGAAAACCCACCTGTGGAAGTCGTGGTGAGGGAGTGATTTATTGCATCAAAAAATCCCATTCCACAAAACATTAAAACAACTGTTTCTGCCAGAGTCAAAAAGAGATAGATTACCCATAATCTTTTGGCAGTTTCTTTGATTCTTGGGTGAATTTTGTCTTTTGTGGGTCCCGGAGCCTCATTTACAAATAGTTCCATTCCCCCAATTCCTAAAAGAGGTAAAATAGCAATGGTCAGTACAATAATTCCCATTCCCCCAATCCATTGGGTCATACTTCTCCAAAACAGGATACTTTCGGGCATTTCTTCTATGTTATCCAAAATGGAGGCACCCGTTGTGGAAAACCCTGACATAGTTTCGAAAAATGCATTGGAATAATTGGGAATCGACTCTGACAATACGTAGGGCAATGTGCCAAAAAGAGTCATGGCAACCCAACTAAACGAGACAATTATAAACCCCTCTCTTCTTTTTATCTCAGCTTCTTTAAAAGACCTTAGAAAATACCGAGAGGAAAAACCAATGGCAAAAGTTAATCCACTTGCCATCAGAAAAGAAAGTTGGGCACCGTCCTCGTAAAAATAGGAAAATCCCAAGGGAAGAGCCATCAGAAACCCATTGATGAGCAATAAGGAACCAATGACGTATCCTATTACTCCAAAATTTATCAGTTTTTTTGTTCCCCGCATGTGTTATTGGAAATATCGTTCAATTTGGTGAATCGATTGAGTCAGGCAAAACACAACCGCCTTGTCACCTTCTTTGAGCTGAAAATCTCCAAACGGAATCAAACTTTCATCTCCTCGTATCACTCCAGAAATATTGGCTGTTTTCGGAAACTTCAGGTTTTTAATTCTCTTTTGCGTGACTTTGGAGTTTGGTTTTACTGTAAATTCAATGATCTCCGCATCTACCCCATGAAGATTTGCAATGGCATCTACATGACCTTTTCTTATGTGTTTAAAAATATTGCTTGCCGCAATTACTTTTTTGTTGATTAGCGTATCTACTCCAATATTTTGAGACAAATGGATATAATCGATATTCTCTACTCGAGCAATTGTTTTTCTTACCCCATGATTCTTGGCCACAAGCGAAGAAATAATGTTAGTTTCGGAATTTTGTGTGACCGAAATTAACGCATCCATGTCTCCAAGGCCTTCTACTTTCATGGTTTCTACATCTCTCCCATCAATATTCAACACCAATGTATTGTTTAGATTATTTGCCAGCATGTCGCATTTCTTTTCATCTCCTTCTATCACAATCACTTTGTAATTGTCTTGAAAAATACGAGCCGCTAGTTCTCCTAATCTATTTCCACCCAAAATCATGATGTTTCTGATTTCAAAACACTTTTGGTCGCAAAATTCGGTAATTCTATCTATGGATTCGGGAGTTGAAATAAAGTAAACAATATCATGCTCGAGGATTATAGTATCCTTATTCACAATAATTGTACTTTCATTTCGATGAATTGCAATAGGTTTGAATGACAAATTGGGGTTCAAGTATGAACTCTCACCCACTGTTTGATCTTTTAATTTTGACTTATCCCCGATGGCAATTCCAAACACAGTGAGCTTTCCTCCTTCAAATTCGATATTGTCGGTAAAAGCCGATTTCTTAACCAATCGTTCAATTTCTTCGGCTGCCAAAATATCTGGAGAGATTAAAGTATCGATACCCAAATCTCTGAACATTTCTTGACGGTCTTCAAGCAGATTTTCCAGAGTACTTACCCGCGCAATGGTCTTCTTGGCTCCGTATTTTTTTGCCATTATCGAAACGAGTAGATTTGTTTCCTCGGAAGACGTTACGGCTATCAACAAATCGCATTGATTTACTTTGGCTTCACTCAACACATCAAATGATTTGGCGTCTCCCAAAATGGGAAAAATATCTATGTGAGATTGCACATAATCCAACCTAGATTCGTCCTCGTCTATCACGTAAATATCTTGCAATTCGCTCGAAAGCATCTTTGCCAGATGGTATCCTACATCCCCCGCTCCAGTAATAATTATCTTCATAAAATGGTTAAAATTCTGAAATGAACAAGCAAAGTTAGCTTTTTTAATGCGAAAATTAAATTATCTTACTAGCTAAACTAAAATATGGAATAAACCGTGTATCTTTGAAACTCGATTCATTTACTCAAAAAACCTACTAAACAAAAATGCCCACTCCCTCTTTCGAAAGTAGAAAAATTGTCATTCTTACGATTGTTCTCTCTATCGGAATTATATTTTCTTTGCGGCTACTTTTTGTTCAGGTGCTTAGTCCAAAATGGAACGAAGAATCAAAAAAAATATCGGAAACAAAACGAATTGTAGAACCCGAAAGAGGGTTGATATTTGATCGAAACGGCAAATTATTAGCAGCAAACAAAACGATTTTTGAGTTGCACATTACTCCATCCAAAATCCAAGAATTCGACACAACTGAACTCTGCAATTTGGTTTTTCTTACCAAAGATTCACTAAAAAAAAAGCTGAAGGAATTAAGAAAATACAGAAGGCTCCAGCAAGTATTAGTCAAAACAATTCCGGAGCAAAATGTGGCTAAATTCACCTCGTTGATGTACAAGTATCCTGGGTTTGCCATGGTCGAAAAATCTATCCGAACCTATCCTGGTCATGCGGCTGCTCACCTATTGGGATATGTGCGTGAGGTAGATGGTGAGATTGTAAAAAAGAAACCCTATTACCGCGGAGGTGACAGAATTGGAATTTCTGGATTAGAAAAATATTTTGAAGACGAGCTAAGAGGAAGACGAGGCAAAAATCAATTCTTGAGAGATGCCTATGGAAATTTAAAGCAATTGACCGACTCGGATACAGCAAAATCTGGAAACAACCTCGTGAGTTCGATTGACCTTGCCTTGCAACACTACGGAGAACGATTGATGCAGAACAAGATTGGATGTATTGTAGCGATTGAACCTTCTACGGGTGAAATTCTAAGTATGATTTCGGCACCTTCTTTTGACCCCAATTTGCTAAGCGGTGACACAATGAGTCGTAATTGGAATCGATTGTACAGGAATGATTCATTAAAACCTCTCTTCAACAGGGCGCTTCTTTCGAGATACTCACCTGGTTCTATTTTCAAAATGGTACAAGGATTGTCTTCATGGGAACTCGGAATTATTGACAAAAACACAAAAATATATTGTGACAAAAATATAGTCGGGTGCCATAATCACAGCCCAGTTAGCGGTCTTACGGATGCTATAAAAGTCTCGTGCAACCCATATTTTTACGAAACTTTCAAAAGGATGAGCACCATGAATGAGGGGAAAGACATTCACGAAAAATCTCGTAAAGGACTTGCTACCTGGAATGAGTATGTAACGTCTTTTGGTTTGGGGATGAATCTCCACATCGATTTTCCTGGTTATTCAATTGGGAATATTCCATTGCCCGCTACCTATGACAAAATCTATAACAATAAAATGAGGTGGAATTTCAGGACCTGTAATTCGCTTGCAATCGGACAAGGAGAAATGCTCGTCACTCCCTATCAGATAGCCAATTTAGCATGTATAATTGCAAACAGAGGCTATTTTTACTATCCTCATTTTATCAAAAGCATCAAAGGCAACTCAATTGATTCGATTTATAGTTTTAAGCAATACACCAAGGTAAGTTCAGACAAATTTGAACTGATCGTAGATGCGATGCAGCAAGTGGTTGAGGGTGCTGGTGGAACGGCAGGCAGAGCCCGAATTGAAGGAATTGAATTGTGCGGAAAAACGGGTACAGTGGAAAACTCGAGAGGAAAAGATCATTCAGTATTTATTGCTTTTGCACCTAAATACAACCCAAAAATTGCCATTGCTGTGTATATCGAAAATGCGGGGTTTGGAGGTACTTGGGCCGCACCAGTTGCGAGCCTAATGGTAGAAAAATACTTGACAGACACGATTAGCAATTACGCCAAAGAAAAAAGAATTCTTGATGCAAATTTAATTCCCTAGAATGACTCAGATTTTTAAAAATATCGACAAACAACTTCTTGGGCTGTATTTTCTCCTCGTTGTGTTGGGAGTATTTACCATTTACTCCACCACTTATGACGAGAATTTTCCCTCTATTTTTTCCTTGAGTAAATCTTACGGAAAACAAATTATGTGGATTGGAATTAGTTGTTGTGTTGGAGTTCTCCTTTTATTACTCGACCGAGAATTTATTCAAAAATCAGTTCCAATTTTCTATGGATTCACCACCCTGTTGTTGGTGTTAGTCTTGCTTATTGGAACAGAAAGAAATGGAGCAAAAGCTTGGTTTGGGGTAGGAAGTTTTGGAATTCAACCAGCCGAGTTTGCCAAAATTTCGGTGAGTTTGATGGTTGCTTTATTTATCGCAAAAACCAATACCGTACTGCTCAAATTGCAAACAAAAATTTGGCTCTCTATCATCATCTTCATTCCTATTCTTCTTATTTTAAAACAACCAGACTTGGGAACTGTCCTTGTATTTTTAGGGTTTATTCTCGTGCTTTACAGAGAAGGAATTATTGGAAACATACTCCTGTATGGACTCTTACTCGTGGTTGTCTCGGTTGTCTCGCTGCTCTTAAAAGACACCATTAATATATTCTTTGGGTTCCCAATTCATGCTCATTACACACTAATATTTACGCTTATTCTCATCGCAATTTTAGTGACATTGGGCGTAAATGTAACCACCTACAAGCGTTACCGAAAAAGCAAGTACATTCGTGTCATTTTAGTAACATTAGCTGCTATTGTATTGGTACCCATTATGAAATATGGGTTCGAAAAAATCCCTAAAAATCATTACCAACGAGTAAGAGTAGAAATAATTCTTGGGCTGAAGGAAGATCCTCGAGGAGTAGGTTACAACTCTCATCAGGCATTGTCGGCTATTGGTTCGGGAAAATTCTTAGGGAAAGGATACAAAAACGCTACTTTGGCCAATGATACCTACAGCCAAGTTCCAGAACAAAGCACCGACTTTATATTTTGCACCGTAGCAGAAGAATGGGGATTTCTTGGTGGATTTATCTTGTTTTCGATATATATGGTCTTGATTCTTAAGATTTTTTCAATTGCCGAAAGACAAAGATCTACTTTCAATAGAGTCTTTGCCTATTCTATTGCCAGTATTTTTTTCATTCACTTTGCCATTAATATTGGGATGGTTTTGGGGCTTGCTCCAATCATAGGAATACCTCTTCCATTTTTTAGCTATGGCGGTTCCTCTCTGCTGTCGTTCAGCATTATGATTTTCCTCTTATTGAAATTTGATTCCGACAGATTAGAATCTTTTAGATAAGTTCAGTTTTTTTGGTAAATTAGTGGGAAGTTTCACCCAACCCCAAAAGAATGGTTTACGTTCTAAATAAAACAGTTATTATGAAAAAAATTACACTACTCATTACCCTAGTTATTTCTTCGGCTCTTGCCTTTTCACAATCGTTTGAAATTCCCAAAAATTATGAATTCAAAACAGAAGCAGATTACGACAAGTACGAATCAGATATTCTTGCTTGTGTTGATTGGTTAATGACTTCCCCAATTCACAAAGAAGTGAGAAAAAGAGACAAGGCTGTTACTTTTTTAGCCGCCTACTCGCACGACAACGACAGAGTTAATCCTTATTTAGACAAAGAAGAATTTCCTTTTTTACTCAATGGCGAGCTGGGAGTAATTTACATTGCCTCCTGGACCAAGAGTTGTTTGACTCAAAACTATGTAAACAACAAAGAAGAATTTACATTAAGAGCTACCAACCAAGTAATTGAATACTACTTAGCCAATCAATTAAAAATAAAAAAGGGAAAAGGAATCCAACTCTTTGTGGATCAAAAAAACCAAGGAAATTTAGCCTCTTTTGTGAACAGTAAGTTATAGGACAATTTCGATTAAACAATATCAAAAGAGTGGCACAATTTTGTGCCACTTTTTTTTGTTAATTAAAATGGGGATAAAAAAGAGTGAGAGTTGCTCATATTCTTCCATTGTATTTTATTTTTGAAGTCTATTATGAAGTTACTATTTTATTTATCTGTTGCGGCAATTTCTAGTTTTTTGCTGAGTACTAATTTGGAATCTGTAGCTACTGAGACCAAAAAAAACGAAATAAAACCTCCCTTTCTGGAGAAAAATCATGCTTGGGCAGACTCCGTGTTCGATACACTGACGGAAGACCAGAGAATCGCACAACTATTTATGGTTGCGGCATACTCCAACAAAGGGAATGACCATGAAGCGTATATTTCAAACCTTGTAGCCAATTACCACATTGGTGGGTTAATTTTTATGCAAGGAACTCCCGAAAAAGAAATAGAACTAACAAATCTCTATCAATCAAAAGCAAAGACACCATTGATGATTGCCATTGATGGAGAATGGGGACTTCCGATGAGATTAAAAAACACGTTTAAATTCCCAAAACAAATGACCTTGGGGGCAATTCAGCACGATTCTCTGATCTATAACATGGGAAAAGAAATGGCAAATCACTGTAAACGAGTGGGGATTCATGTGAACTTTGCTCCAGTAATTGATGTAAACAACAACAGAAAAAATCCGGTAATAAACTATCGTTCCTTTGGCGAACAAAGAGAAAACGTAACAAAAAAAGGAATTGCCTACATGAAGGGAATGCAAGAAAATGGAGTTCTTGCTTGTGCAAAACATTTCCCGGGCCATGGCGATACCGACAAAGATTCTCACAAGGCCTTACCTGTAATTACTCACAACTACAAAAGGCTGGATTCGATAGAATTTTATCCTTTCAAACGATTGATTAAGGAAGGAATCGGAAGCATGATGGTTGCCCACCTTTTTATTCCTGCGCTAGATAGCACTCCAAATACCGCCACTACTCTATCCAAGGCTGTTGTAACAGATTTGCTCCAAACCAAAATGGGTTTTGAGGGGCTTATTTTTACTGACGCCTTGAATATGAAAGGAGTAAGTTCGTTTTATAAACCAGGAGAAGTAGATGTAAAAGCGCTCATCGCAGGAAACGATGTATTACTTTTTTCTGAAGATGTTCCCACAGCCATTAAAGAGGTTAAAAAAGCCATTGCAACTGGTGAAATATCCAAAGAAAGAGTGTGGAAAAGTGTAAAAAAAATATTGTACGCAAAACAATGGATGAATATCCAACAAGACACTATTTTACTGGATAAATTATCCAATGACTTGAACCCGATTTCTTCGAAACTTACCAATAACTTGTTATTCGAAAACGCTCTTACTCTGGTCAAAAATGAGGGAAATTTAATACCTCTAAAGCGGCTGGACACATCAAAAATTGCCTCGGTGGTAATTGGAGACAAACTCAATAATGATTTTCAAGTAGGATTAAACCGATACACCAAAGTAAGTCATTTTAGTATTTCAAAAAAAGCCTCACAGGAACAGCTAAATTCTCTACTTGCCAAGCTCAAAAAGTTTGACAAAGTACTTGTAAGTGTCCATGGCACTAAAATGAATGGAAGCTACGGAATTTATCAAAATGATTTGAAAATAATAAATGCCCTAGCTGAAAAACATCAAATAGTATTGAATTATCCAACCAATGCTTATGCACTTGCCAGGCTTGGCAGTGCAGAAAATATAGAAGCTATCATTGTATCTTACGAAGACAATGAATTCACGCAAGACTTGGTTGGGCAACTAATATTTGGTGGAATTGGTGCCAAAGGAAAATTACCAGTTACAGGTTCGGCTACATTTCCTGTTTCTACTGGAATTGAAACCCAACCAATTAGATTCAAGTATACATTACCCGAAGAACTTGGAATTCCCAGCAAAAAACTGGCTGGAATTGGTTGGATTGCCAGAGAGGCAATAAAAGACAGTGCTTTTCCAGGCTGTCAGATACTTGTGGCCAAAGAACAAAAAATTATTTACAAAGAAAACTTTGGGAATTTCACTTACAACAGTTCATCGGAGAAAGTAACGGATAATACTTTGTACGACCTTGCTTCTATTACAAAAGTAGCTGCCACGACAGCCCTCCTCATGAAAATGGTGGAAAGCAAACAAATTGACTTAGACAAAACATTGGGTGATTACCTGCCAGACTACGTGAAAGGGACCGATTACGAAAACATCGTCCTGAAAGAAATGTTAACACATCAGGCGAGATTCAAACCATGGATACCATTTTACACAGCCACTCTGGATGAAAAAGGCGAACTCAACAAACGATTCTACTCAACTAAGCGAACCGAATTTTATTCTTCTGAGGTGGCGAAAGATATTTTTATCTTCAAAAATTACAACAAAGCAATTTTGACCAGAATTGTTGGAACCGAATTACTTCCTAAAAAAAAATATAAATACAGTGATTTGGGATATTACTTTTTAAAGGAAATTATAGAACAAAAATTGAACAAAAGTTTAGATGTATTGGCAGATAGTCTCTACTACAAACCCTTGGGACTACAATACACCACATACAACCCTTTGAGAAAATTCAACAAAGTACAGATTGCACCAACCGAATCAGATTCAATCTTCCGTAAACAAGTAATTCAAGGATATGTGCATGATCAAGCCGCTGCAATGTTGGGTGGAGTTGGTGGTCATGCTGGATTATTCTCTAATGCCACAGAACTTGCTACAATCATGCAATTGTTTCTCAACGAGGGAAAATTTGGTGGGAACACCTATTTTGGAGATACAACTATAAAAGAATTCACCTCTGCTCCTTACCTGAATACGGCAACAAAAAATAGAAGAGGTATTGGATTTGACAAACCAACTTCAGACTTAAAAAACGGTCCTACTTGCAATGCCGTATCAATGAAAAGTTACGGTCATTCAGGATTTACAGGAACCCGAGCCTGGGTTGATCCAGAACACGACTTGGTGTACATCTTTTTATCCAATAGAGTTTACCCAGATGCTGACAATTGGAAATTAGTAAAAAATGACATCAGAACACGCATCGAAAAAGTAATTTATAATTCATTTTTACAAAAATAACTTTCAATGAAAATACAACAGATTATTCAGCAGTCGATTGATATAAAAAGTCAACTCAATGAAAATTCGGAATTGATTCAAGCTATAGATGAGATTACTAAATCCATTGTATCGTGCTACCAACAAGACGGAAAAGTTTTGTTTTGTGGCAACGGAGGAAGCGCAGCCGATGCCCAACACTTGGCTGCTGAATTATCTGGAAAATTTTACTTTGACAGAGAGCCTTTAAACTCCGAAGCACTTCATGTAAACACCTCCTACATAACGGCTGTAGGTAATGACTATACGTTTCAGGAAATCTATGCACGAATTGTAAAGGCAAAAGGAAGAAAAGGAGACGTGTTGATAGCTATTTCTACCTCAGGAAACTCTGAAAACGTCCTTAAAGCAATGGTACAAGCAAAAGAACAAGGAATGATAATCGTAGGGTTTTCAGGGAAAACAGGTGGGAAAATGAAAGCATTGTGCGATCACCTTATTTGTATTCCCTCTGAGGACACTCCACGAATTCAAGAATGTCATATTCTTGTTGGACACATTGTATGTCAGTTAGTTGAAGAACAATTATTTCCAAAAAATGATTGAGGAAGCAATTATATTGGCAGGAGGAAAAGGAACAAGGTTGCACTCACTTGTTTCGGAAGAGCCAAAATCTATGGCTCCCATAAATGGAATTCCCTTTTTGTCTTATCAATTGGATTTTTTGGCCAAACACAAATTCAAGACAATTTACTTGGCGGTAGGACATCTCTCAGACAAAATTATTAATTTTTATGGCAATTCTTACCAAGGAATGCAACTAGTGTATAGTGCCGAACACGAACCATTGGGAACGGGAGGGGCAATTTCAAAAGCACTAAAACTTACCACAAAAAACAATATATTGGTTCTTAATGGAGATACTCTTTTTTACACCAATTTGGAGAGGCTTTTTCAATGTCATACTTTAACTGAATCAGTAGTTACAATGGCTCTAAGGACTATGTCAAACTGTAATAGATATGGACTAGTTCAAACGAATAAGGAACATCAAGTATATGCCTTTGAAGAAAAAAAACAACAAAATCAGGGGCAAATAAATGGAGGAGTTTATTTGATAAACAAAGAGAAGTTTTCTCAGCTAAATTTAGGTAACAACTATTCTTTTGAAAAGGATTTTTTAGAAACATTTTTTTCATCTCTAAAAATTAGCGGTATTTCGAGCAATGGCTACTTTCTGGATATTGGTATCCCATCCGATTATCATCAAGCACAAGTAGATTTCAAACGTTTTGACTCGTGGTCCATTGATAACACTTGGACTCTCTTTTTGGACCGAGACGGTGTAATCAACAAGCAAATAAAAAATGGATATGTCACTTCCGTGGAAGATTTTAATTTTTTGGACGGTGTTTTGGAGTGTTTTTCACATTTAAGTAATTCATTTGGACGCATCATTGTAGTGACAAATCAACAATGTATTGGAAAGGGCATAATCACCTCAAAGGAACTGAATGCTATTCATACTTATATGAGACATAAAATTGAACTACACGGAGGAAGAATTGATCAAATTTACTTCGCTCCCGATCTCGATAGCAATGACAATTTGTTGAGAAAACCAAATACTGAAATGGCGGAATTAGCGTCCAAGGAATTTCCAGAGATTATATTTGAGAAATCAATTATGGTGGGTGATTCGTACACAGATATTGAATTTGGAAAAAAAATGAACATGAAAACTGTTCTGATTTCGACAGAAATTTCACCCTATTCTGACAAGTGTTTTGAGAGTTTAGAAAATTTTTCAAAAAGTCTTTCCTAAAACTTTGGTAAATTAATCTGGACTACTATCTTTGCACTTCTCAAAGAAACAAACGAAGTTTTGGAGAGAAAAAGTTCTTACAATGATTGGGTTACTTGATCAATGAAAGAACTTATACCAACCGATTTTTAATTAGTTTTATTCTAATTAACCTCGGGCGCGTAGCTCAGCTGGATAGAGCACCTCCCTTCTAAGGAGGCGGTCAAAGGTTCGAATCCTTTCGCGCTCACTTCATACAAACCTCGCAAATAGCGGGGTTTTGTTGTTTAAAGGCAGGCTCTAACTGGGTTTTAGCTATTTTACTTGAATAACTTGAGAGTAAATCAAATTTATAATATTTATCTATTCCATCCAAAATACACCATATTTTGACAGTGAACAAAAGAAGTTTAAGCACAAAGAAAATAAATATACGAAAGGTCAAATACTTGAATAATATCATAGAACAAGACCACCGAAGAATAAAAAAGGCGAATAAGAATAATGACAGGATTCAAGGAGTTTGAATCAGCACAGCGAACCCTCTCAGGAATAGAAGTAGTCAGCATAATTAAAAAGGATCAAATCATTAATCCTTGTTCTACTTCGTTCAAAACATTCTGTTCGTTAGTTGCTTAACAATGCATTAAAAATTAAATTTATTATCTTTAATGAAATTAATGCGACAGAACCAAAATATATTTATTTAATCCTTTAAATATTATAAAAATATAAAATGATTAATTAACTTTAAGTGTGTTGTCTGCGACAAATCTTGTTCAATAATTCACTAAATATTTATAATGAAAAAAATAATTACACTTTTCAGCCTAATAGCTTCGATTAATAGTTCAATCTCACAAATAATCTATCAAACTGAGTTTGATAATTGGACAGGAAATGTACCTAATGGATGGCTAGCATCCAGTTCAACGATAGCACCTGTAAATGTTTCAAAGAATTTTTTCGGTTCTTTTGGATCTGCATCAATGATGGCTTCCATGAACAATCCAACAGCTACTGGTTTAGGAATGGCTTGCCAAACACTTACTGTAATTCCCGGAGCAAAATATAAATTAGAATTGGACATTAAAAGTAACATGGGTGATATGGCTCTTGGGTATTATGATGTAACTAATTCTACTTATGGTCCTGTAAGTGCTTATAGGAATGTTACAACTACTTCTTCAGTAAATGTTATTGATTCTATCACAGTTCCTGCGACTTGTACAAGTATTCAATTTATTGTGTATGCTAAAAATACAGCAAGTTTAGGAATAGGAAATCTAGGTGTTTGTTTAGATCGAGTGATTATCTCATTACTTTCTTTACCTCCAACATCTTCTAATTATAAGCCAAAATCAATTTATAAGATTCAATACTCTACTGCGGCAAGTGGAGATTCGCCATATCAAGATTCTCTCGTTTCTACATCAGGAATAGTTACTGCAACTCATAGTAACGGATATTTTATTCAAGATTCGGCAAAAGCATGGAATGGTCTATATGTATATGATAATACTAATACACCTGCTGTTGGAGATTCTGTAATAGTTTTAGCAGAGGTAGATGAGTTTTTTAATTTAACTGAATTAAAAAATGTAGACACACTTATAACAGTTTCAACTGGAAATACACTTCCAAATCCCATTACAATTAATACCACTGAATTAAGCTCAGAAGAAAAGTATGAGGGAGTTCTTTGTAAAGTTTCAAGTGCAACTTGTGTTAATCCTTCTGCAAGTAATGGAGAATGGTTAATTCTAAATACTAGTGATACTGGAGTAGTAGATGATTTAATTTATGCTTTTACGCCTATAATGAGTTCAGTATATGATATAACAGGTATCGTACACTATAGTTTCGGAGAATACAAAATTGAGCCAAGAAGTGCTTTAGATATAGTTAGATTATCATCACTTTCGATAGACGAAAATAACCAAATAAAATTTAATGTTTTTCCTAACCCTACAAATGAAAACATAAGAGTATCTGGAGTAAATAATGGTTATACAGAAATTTTCTCGATTGATGGAAAACTTGTAATGACAGGTAATTTAGTTAATAATCAGACCATTGATGTGAGTGATTTGAAAAACGGAATTTACTTTTTAAAGATTACAGCTAATAACAGAATTGGTGTAACTCAATTTATAAAGAATTAAGAGTTAATCTATGTTTTTTAATAAAACTATGAAACACTTCAAATACTGGCCAGTAACTGAAAAACCATATGTGATGGTGAATTAAATTAATATAAAATGAAAAAAACTTTTTTACTTAGTTTACTTTTAGTAACATTTATTCGTTTCTCTGCGATTTCTCAATCAATTATTGTAAAAGATGGTAATTATAATATTCAATTACGTATTGAAGGTAACATTGTGAAAAATAATAATTATAATATTATTGGTCGAATTGATGGTAATGTAATTAAAGATGGTAGTTATAATGTAATTTGCAGAATTGACGGAAACAAATTAAAAGATGGTAACTATAATATTATTGGCAGAATTGAAGGTAATATAGTTAAAAACGGTGGATATAATATTGTAGGTCGAATTAATGATAAGACAATTAAAGATGGTGGATATAATATTGTAGGTCGAATTAACGGTTCACCAACAACTAAGCAAATGATTTCAATTCTGTATTTTATGGTATTATAATTAATATTGGATTCTGTCTCGTTAACGAAATAAATACTTTACAAAAGTTGTGATAGTTTGTAAAGGCAATAAAAAAAAGCTACCCTTTGCAGGATGGTTTTTTTTTCTCAATAGAACGATTAACAAATAGTTTGGAACTATTTTGAATACTGTTGAGTCTCTATTTTTAGTGTCAAATGAGTAACACAGAAAATAGGGTTTTGTCGCATTAACTGAACAATCACTATTTGAAGCCTAATTCATACAAAACGAAAAATCATAAACCATTGAAATAAGGTGAGTTAAATTTTTTAACGTTCAATGAATTTGATGAGAAATGGTCGAAAAATAAATAATGCTACAGAACCGGTATCAACAGTCTTAGGCTCAACTCTACACCTCCAATAGTTTTGGAAGCTTGAGTAAGTTGTGAAACATTAACATCGTAAGCAATGCCTAATTGGTAATTTGCGTAATTCATGTTGAAAGTTGGGATAATTGCATCATTAGGCAGTCTGTAGTAGGCCCCTACTGCAAAGTCTAGTTTTTTCAAATATGACGTATACCTACTTCCTGGATTAATGATATAGCGGTACAAAAGTCCAAACACCATTTCTTTTTCTTTTCCCTTTTGTTGATAAACGAATGCCGGTTCCAGCTCCGAGCTTTGTAAATCCAAGCAATAAATAGCTTTTCCTGAAAGAACAACTCTTGCATATTCTTTCTCAAATGCATTGTAATCTAATTTGGAAGCAAAGGCATGATACACAGAAAGTCCAAAGCTTGCATAGGTGAAGGATTGCGAAAACCGATTGTACTCTATGTTGTTATACTCCCATTGAGCTCCTGTTCCCAAAGTATAATTCATAAAAGGCTGAAACAAGGCATCTTCTCCAGAGCTTCTACTTGGATCAAATTCTTTGCCATCAAACTGACTCTGCCATTGAGCCTCAGACCCATCAATTGAATGTTGAATGACTCCTCCCTGAACTCCCAAACCAAGGTAACTTTTTCGGGTTACCTGCTGGTGGTAAGCAATTGCTCCTTCGGCTTGGAGTTTTGTTAAACTCAAATCTCCTGCTTGATCTCTATTTGCTATAAGCCCAATGCCCAGTGCTCCGTTTTCTGTTTCTATTCTTCCGGCTGCCGTCATTCCCATTGTGGTGTAGGCATTCCCTATCGTAGGCCATTGGTTCCTATACTCTGCTGAAGATGAAAACAAAGTGTTTCCACTTCCAACAGAACCAATGGAAGTATACAGTTGTGTCATGGATAAATTACTAAAATGAATGTCTTGAGCCTTTGACTTAAGTACAAATCCAAAAACTGAAAAGAGTGCGATATATAGAGTTGTTTTTTTCATCTTGCTTTTTTTATCGTACTACTGTTATAGTTCCTTTTTGTTCAAACTCCTCGCCATCTTTGTATCTTCCTGTTACCAGATAAACAAACACGCCCTGATTCACAGGCTGACCTTTGTATGTTCCATCCCACCCTTTGGACAAGGAGTTGGATTCAAACACCAAGTTCCCCCATCGGTTATAAATTTGAAGATTTACGGCAAGGATATTTTTCCCGTCTACATACAAGACATCATTTACTCCGTTTCCATCTGGTGAAAAAACATTTGGCACAAACAAATAGGTATCGTCACACGAATCGTCCTCAAGATTCAAGAGGGATCCCACATAATTCTCAATACACCCTTTGCTATCAGTAACAGTCAATGAATAGGTCCCCTCTTTCAACCTCAAGTTGTCCTTAGTTGTTTTTCCATTACTCCAAACGTAACTGTAGGGTGGTATTCCTCCTGTTAAAGTTATCTCAATAGACCCAATTCCTTCGTCACACTCATCGTCTTTTATCAGATCATTTACCATGGGAACATCATATACCTCAATAGTTACCGTATCAGAATTAGCACATTGACCTGCTGCTGTATAAACAATTGTATGAACACCTACTCCAGCAAATGTAGGATCAAAACTACCTGTTGCACTTATGCCTGGTCCAGACCAAATTCCTCCGCTCGGTGAGGCAGTAAAGCTAACTATTGGATCATTCTCACACATATTTTGTACATTCCCTATAATTGGTGTAATAGTTGGATACACCAACAAATTAAGGAATACAACCGAATCGCACCCTCTTACATTGAGCAAGGTATCTGGATAAGTCCCACTCACAAAATAAGTAAGACCGGTTAGTGACCATGTAAAACTGTCACAAGCTGTTTGATTTATTATTGAGGAAGTGGAAAAATTAATCGTTAAATCCAAAGCCAAAATGGAATCACATCCAACAGCATTCACCATTGTATCAAAATAGATACCTGTAGTAAAATAAGTTACACCCGATTGAGGCCAAGTGTATGACTCACAAGCCACAACCGTATCGGATGAGAATGAAGAATTAGTTATCGTAAGAACTAACTCTAATATTGAATCACATCCAACTGCCGTTGATACTGTATCCCGATAAATACCTGAAGTTCCATAAGTAATTCCTGTTTGCGACCATGTATACTGATCACAACTGGTGTCAGCCATTGTCGTGGTTACATAGGTATTCACTGTCACATAAACGGAATCTGTGGCTGTACATCCAATAGAATCTGTTACTGTCAAAACCTTTATTCCAGTTGTTGTGAAAGAGACAGACTGAGTCGTGTCTCCGCTGCTCCATGAATAAGTGCTCCAACCAGAGCCAGCATTTACAGTGACTGTATCACACCCTGTTACTGAATCTTGAGGAAACTGAAATTGTGGATTATTCACAAAAACCGTTACACTATCCACACAAGAATGAATGCCATTAGAAATAGTGACGTAATAAGTAGTGGTGGAATCTGGTGAAACGGAGATAGAACTAATTGTGTCTCCGGTGGACCATTGGTAGGAATTATTTTGGGTTATAGACTTTGCATAAATACCCTGTGAGGTAATTAATAACAGCTTGTCATCAACTTGTTTTAGGTTTCTTACCCTGCCGTTTAAATTAATTGGTAAACCAGTAACTAATGACCAGCTCACCCCTTGATTTGAACTCCTATAAAAACCATTATTATTGATAAAAATATAAAAATCTCCATTTGAGGTAATTTCAAATTCATTCACTCCTATTGCTGGAACTGGGTTTAAATAAACCCAAGTGGTTCCGTCATCAATAGACTTGTAAAGTTTGTTATTTCCAATAGCATAGAGATTTCCATCACAATCCTTTTCAATTCCAAAACAAGAAGGAACGGACAAAGCCAATTGAGAATTAATCAAGGTCCAATTAGAACCATTATTTGTACTTTTTTTTATCAAGCCTGATGTACTGGCAACAAAAATATTACCATTGTTTGCTAATTCAATATCAAAATAATCATTGGTTCCTCCATTCGTTACATTTGTCCATGATGTGCCGTTATTATCAGAGATGTAAAGATCTCTTAAATACCCCCATTTTGAAACAATTATCCGATTATTCATTAATTTTTTCATGAATGCCCCGCTGCACCCAAATCCAGAAAGCCCCTTGGAGTTCCAATTGATACCATCAAAAGAATACAAGTCATTATGTGCAGTTGAAACAAATAAATTCCCTCCCCAATCAAATTCTAACATATCTATTACATTTCCTGGACTGGTAATACCTGTTTGTGTAGCAAAATTTAAGGAGATCCAGGGCCCATTAATGAAATTAGATTTAAAAACATCATTGTTCGAGCGAGAATAAAAAATAGAATCCTTTCTAATTAAATTCGTGTAAATACCTACAGGAGTTATTAAGCTCCAAGTACCAAAATAGGGGGCGCTAGAGGAGACACATCCATTAATATTCAATGGAAAGCTAATTAAATTAACACTCAAACTCACCGAATCCCCTTTACAAATAGTCGTGTCATTTTGTATGATGGAATCATTGATAATCGAAACAAATACCGAATCTTCTGCGCTACATCCATTTGTATCTGTGACCTGAACAGAATACATTCCTGTTGCTTTTGCATAAGTGGTTTGGGTACTGTCGCCATTGTTCCAGTTGTAAGATACAAAACCTGAACTTGCATCAATTAATACAGAATCTTGTCCGCAAGATGTGATGGTGTCCTGTGGAAGCTGATAAGAAAGCGTGTTAATCGTTAAATTAAGTGACACAATTGAATCGCATCCCTGTGAGTTTGTTATTGTATCTGAATAAACACCTGACGAATTGTACGTCATTCCATTTAACAACCAAGTGAATGAATCGCAAGCTGCTGCAGAAATAGTTGAACTCGTAGTTTGTGTTATCGTTAAATCAAGAAGTAGAATAGAATCGCAACCCTGGTTATTGACTAATGAATCTCGATATACTCCACTTGTGTAATAAGTCAATCCAGTTTGTGGCCATGTAAAACTATCGCAAGAGACAACTGGTATTCGAACTGTATCCAAATTATAAATTACAAGATTTAAATTAATAATAGAATCACATCCAAATGCCGTTGATACTG
>Ga0255773_10000903_pt1 | contig 30907 bp, 25 predicted proteins | sample 011ome_17_FD_179971 | JGI IMG/M metagenome (GOLD analysis project Ga0255773, IMG submission 179971) | Coastal salt marsh microbial communities from the Groves Creek Marsh, Skidaway Island, Georgia - 011502XT metaG (version 2) | ecosystem: Environmental > Aquatic > Marine > Intertidal zone >... | reverse complement strand
AAGTCAATTATGCTAGAGAAAATGGTTTTGTCGAGACAATTTTAGGAAGAAAAAGGTATTTAAAAGATATTACATCAAGAAATCCTGTTGTAAGAGGAGCTGCAGAAAGAAATGCTGTTAATGCTCCAGTTCAAGGAAGTGCAGCTGATATTATAAAGTTGGCAATGATAAAAATTCAAAATAACATTGAAAAAAATAATTTTAGATCTAGAATGTTAGTTCAAGTACATGATGAATTAGTTTTTGAGATTCACAAGAATGAACTTGATAAAATGAAAGAAATAATTAAACATGAAATGGAAAACGTTTATGATCTAGGGATTCCTCTAAAAGTTGATATGGATTATGGAATTAATTGGTTCGAAGCTCATTAATATTTTTTGTTCATTTCTGATTTGTAGATTTGATTTATTATTGTAGATTTGCAGGCCAATAAAAAGCATTATTACAATAATGTTTTTTTTAAAATTAAATTATTTTGGATTCTTTAACATACAAAACTATTTCTGCAAACAAAGAAACAGTAATTAAAAACTGGGTTGTTGTTGATGCTAATGGACAAACTCTTGGAAGAATGTGTTCAAAGATAGCTAAACTGCTCAGAGGAAAATACAAACCGAATTTTACACCACACGTTGATTGTGGCGATAATGTGATTGTAATTAATGCCGAAAAAATTACTTTGACTGGTAATAAATGGGAAAGCAAAGAATATATCCGTCATACTGGATACCCTGGGGGACAACGATCACTTACAGCAACCGAGTTATATGCAAAAGACCCTTGTCGTCTTGTAGAAAAGTCAGTAAAAGGTATGCTGCCTAAAAATAAATTAGGTGCTGCTTTATTTAGAAACTTAAAGGTTTATGTTGGTGATAGTCACAAACACGATGGGCAAAATCCAAAACTTATAAATTTAAACGACTTAAAATAATATGGAGGTAGTTCACAAAATAGGAAGAAGAAAAACATCTGTTGCTAGAGTTTACCTTTCAAAAGGTAAAGGAAGCTACTCAATTAACGGGAAGTCTTTAAATGAATATTTCCCTACTGATACTCTACAATACAAAGTTAATCAGCCATTTACATTGACTGAAACATCTGGTAGTTATGATGTTAAAATAAATGTTTATGGTGGTGGAATTAATGGACAAGCTGAATCAGTAAGATTAGCAATTTCCAGAGCCCTATGTGAAATAAATGAAGAAAACCGTTCAGTTCTTAAAAAAGAAGGATTATTGACTAGAGATCCCAGAATGGTTGAAAGAAAAAAGTTTGGTCAAAAGAAAGCAAGAAAGAAATTCCAATTCTCTAAACGTTAAATCGTTTGTTAATTAGAATCTGTTCATATATATATTGAAAATTAATCTGTTGTCGTATTTCGCTTGTCGAAAGTTAGTTTAGCATCTAAATAAATTATTAAAAATTTATTGCTAATCATACGGAACGTAAACTAAAAAAAATGACAAAAATTGAAATTAAACCTCTGTTAGAGGCCGGTGTACATTTTGGACACCTAACAAGAAAATGGAATCCCAATATGGCCCCATTCATTCACATGGAAAAAAATGGGATACACATCATTAACCTTTACAAAACTGCATCTAAAATTGAAGAAGCCTCTTCAGCTTTATTAAAAATTGCATCATCAGGAAGAAAAATTTTATTTGTTGCTACAAAAAAGCAAGCAAAAGATTTAGTATCCAAGGCAGCTGAAGGAGTTAATATGCCATACATTACTGAAAGATGGCCAGGTGGGATGTTAACAAATTTTGTTACAATTAGGAAAGCTGTTAAAAAAATGTCTGCTATAGACAGAACAAAACAAGATGGTACTTTTGATGCTCTTTCCAAAAGAGAAAAGCTACAAATAGATAGACTGAGATCAAAATTAGAAAAAAACCTAGGTTCAATTACTGATATGACTAGACTTCCAGGAGCATTATTTGTTGTTGACATAAGAAGAGAACATATTGCTGTAAGAGAAGCTCAAAAACTTAATATCCCAATTTTTGCAATGGTTGATACTAATTGTGATCCAAGGGAGGTTGATTTTGCTATCCCTTCAAACGATGATGCTTCAAAATCAATTGATATAATTCTAAATTATGTTTCCACTGCCATAAAAAGTGGTCTCTCTGAAAGACAAAAAGAAAAAGAAGTAGCAGAAGTAATTAAAGAGAAAGAAGACAGTTCAGAAAATAATGATGGAATCAAAGAAGTTGATGAACCTAAAGAAAAAAAGAAAAGAACTAGAGTTACAAAAAAAACTGAAGAATAATTATGACAAAAATAACCGCATCAGATGTTAATAATCTAAGAAAGATTTCAGGATCTGGAATCATGGACTGTAAAAATGCCTTAGTTGAAGCTAATGGTGATACTGAATTAGCGATTGAAATTTTAAGAAAAAAGGGGCAAAAAGTTGCAGCAAAAAGAGCTGACAGAGAGTCTTCTGAAGGTGCAACTATTGCAAAAGTAAATGACGAAAATACAATTGGAGCAATTATATCTTTAAATTGTGAAACTGATTTTGTTGCAAAAAACGAAAGTTTTGTTGACCTAGCAAACCAATTAGCTGAACTTGCTTTAGCTCATGAATCTTTAGATGAATTTTTAAATTCTGAAATAGATTCAATGACTGTTAATGATAAATTAATTCAACAAACTGGTGTAATTGGAGAAAAACTGGTTATAGGAAGCTTTGAAAAAATTTCTGCACCATACGTTGGAAAATACATTCATGCTGGAAATAAAATCGCTACTATTGTTGGGTTTTCTAGTTCAGTTGATGGAATTGCAGAAGCCTCAAAAAATGTTGCAATGCAAGCTGCTGCTATGAATCCAATAGCATTAGACGAAAGTGGAGTTGATCAAGAAACTATTGATAAAGAAATAGAAATTGCAAAAGATCAACTTAGACAAGAAGGCAAGCCAGAAGCAATGCTTGAAAATATAGCTAAAGGTAAATTAAAAAGATTTTTTAAAGATAATACTTTAATAAACCAGGCATACATTAAAGATAACAAACAAAGTGTTGCTAGTTATGTTAAATCTGTTGATAATGATTTAACTATCACCGATTTCAAAAGAGTTAGTTTAGCATAACTAACAGGTTCTTTTTGTTTTTTAAATTTAGTGTAATCATTACTATATTTACTAAGTGATATACAAAAGAGTCTTATTAAAATTAAGTGGAGAAGCTTTATTGGGTGAAAGAAGCTATGGGATTGACCCCAAACGTATAGCTCAATATGCCAAAGATATAAAGACAATTACCGATCTGGGTATTGAAGTTGCTGTAGTTATTGGTGGTGGGAATATTTTTAGAGGTGTATCTGCTGCAAGTAACGGAATTGATAGAGTTCAAGGAGATTATATGGGAATGCTTGCTACTGTTATCAATGGAATGGCTTTACAAAGTTCACTTGAAGAAGTGTGTGTCCAAACAAGATTACAGACTGCAATTAAAATTGAAGCTGTAGCAGAACCTTATATTAAAAGAAAAGCAGTTCGGCACTTAGAAAAAAAGAGAGTTGTTATTTTTGGTGGAGGGACAGGAAACCCCTTCTTTACAACAGATTCAGCAGCTGTTCTAAGAGCAATAGAAATAAATGCTGACGTAATTTTAAAAGGAACTAGGGTTGATGGAGTTTATGATTCTGATCCAGAAAAGAACAAAAAAGCAAAAAAATACGATACCATTTCTTTTTCAGATGTTTTGAGTAAGAACCTTAAGGTAATGGATTCTACTGCGTTTACTTTAAGTCAAGAAAACAACTTGCCAATTATTGTTTTTAATATGAACGAACAAGGAAACTTATTAAAAGTCATAAAAGGGAAAGAAATAGGAACAAAAATAAAAAATTAGTTGTGGAGGAAATAGAATTTATAATCGAATCTTGTGAAGAATCAATGACTAATGCAATAAAGCATTTAGAAAAAGAGCTTTTAAACATTAGAGCTGGTAAAGCAAACCCTTCGATGTTATCCAGCGTTAAAGTAGATTATTATGGAGCTACGACGCCATTATCACAAATAGCTAATATTAATACCCCAGATTCACAGACATTGTCAGTACAGCCTTGGGAAAAAGATAAACTTCAAGACATTGAAAAAGCAATTATGGTTGCTAATTTAGGCTTTAATCCAATGAACAATGGGGAGTCAATTTTAATTAATATTCCACCATTAACAGAAGAAAGAAGAAAAGAACTAGTGAAAATTGCAAAGTCTGAAATTGAAATTGCTAAAGTTAGTGTTAGAAATGCTAGAAAAGATGCTAATAATGAAATTAAAAAAATTGATGTTTCTACAGATCAAAAAGCTATTTCTGAAGAAGACGTTCAAAGTTTAACAAATAAGTATGTTTCAAAAATTGATTCAATTTTTGCATCCAAAGAAAAAGAAATCCTCTCAGTTTAAAATTTGATTATTTATAAATGAGTAACTCCAATAACTCAAAAAGCTGGGAAATATTTGCTCGTATTATATTAAGAAACCGTATTGTTTTTTTAGTATTTATTTTTATCACAACATTATTGCTTTCAACACAATGGAAAAACTTAAAATTTAGCTATTCTGAAGCTAATCTTATGCCATATGACCATCCATTTAATATAGCATATGATAATTTTATTGATGTTTTTGGAGAAGAGGGAAATTTATTAATTATTGCAGTAAAAGATAGTTCCTTATTTGAAAAAAACAATTTTAATGCATGGATAAAGCTAAGTGAATCCATTAAGAATAATAGAGAAGTAAATAATGTTATTCACGTTGGAAATATTCCAGTTATTTCTAAAGACTTAATTAAAAAACGATTTAATATTGACTCGCTAGTAAACGAATATTTTACAAACAATATCAAAATTGAAAGTTTTAAAAATAATCTCTTCAACAATTATCCCTTTTACGAAAATATTTTATTCAATAAAAATAGTGAGACAATTCAAACAGCAATTTATTTGGATAAATCCATCGTCAATAATATTGAAAGAATAGAATTTGTAAATAAAATTTTTATACCATCAATAAAAAGTTTTGAATCTCAAACCAAGATAGATGTAAAGATTTCTGGGATGCCATACATAAGGACAATGAATGCTCAGAACATCATGGATGAAATAGGGAAGTTTGTTATAATTGCTATTGTTGTAACTATATGCATATTCTTTTTCTTTTTTAGATCATATAGAGCTACGATTATCACTTTAAGTGTTGTTGTAACTGGTGTAATGTGGGCTCTTGGAATCCTTGGTTTTTTGGAATATGAAATCACAGTTTTAACAGCTTTGATTCCTCCATTGATCATTGTAATTGGTGTTCCAAACTGCATCTTTTTAATTAACAAATATCAACATGAAGTAAAAAAACATGGAAATCAAGCTAGATCACTTCAAAGAGTAATTTCTAAAATTGGAAATGCTACTTTAATGACAAACATTACAACTGCATGTGGTTTTGCAACTTTTATTTTAACTGATAGCAAAATACTAAAAGAGTTTGGTGCTGTGGCTTCAATAAATATTATGGTAATCTTTATATTATCAATTTTACTTATTCCTATAATTTATAGTTTTTTACCGCTTCCTAGAGAAAAGCACTTAAATCATTTAAACAATGAATGGCTAAATATTTTCGTTAATTTTTTAAGTAATACTGTTAGAAAAAAAAGAATTCCTGTTTTTATAATTTCAATCCTCAGTTTGTGCATTAGTATAGTAGGAATTAATAAAATTGAAATTTCTGGAAATCTTATTGAGGATATGCCTAAAAAATCTGGGTTTGTTAAAGACATTAAATTTTTTGAAAAAGAATTTAAAGGGATACTCCCAATTGAAATAATGATTGATAGTAGAAGGAAAAATGGAATGACAAGACTAAGTAACTTGAAAAGAATGAATGATTTTCATGATCACATTAAAAGAATTCCAGAACTATCTTCTCCAATTTCAATAGTTAATCTTTCAAAATATATAAAACAATCTTTTTATAATGGTAATCCAAAATACTTTCAATTACCTTCCTCACAAGAAAACACCTTTATATCCAGCTACATAAAAAATTCTGATTTGAATTTTGGAGAAAATAACAGTTATATTGACGAGAACGGACAAATAGCTAGAATTACAACTTTGATTGGAGAAATAGATACTGAAAGGATGGAAGGAATTGAAGAAAGTTTATTAAAAGGGATTGAACTATATTTTCCAAAGGATAGGTTTGATGTTATATTAACAGGAAAGACTCTCGGATATTTAAAGGGAACTAAGTTTTTAATAAAAAATCTACTCATTTCACTTTTCCTTGCAATACTTTTAATCTCACTCATGATTACCTATTTATTTAGATCTTATAAAATGGTTATAATTTCTTTAATTCCCAATATTTTACCACTACTTTTTACAGCCGGTGTTATGGGATTTTTTAATATTCCTATAAAGCCGTCTACTATATTAGTTTTTAGTATTGCTTTCGGGATTTCTGTTGATGATACAATTCATTTTCTAGTAAAATACAGACAAGAACTAATGGCAAATAATTGGAAAATCAGAAAGTCTGTTTTTTCTTCATTGAGAGAAACTGGAATAAGTATGTTCTATACATCAATCGTTCTGTTTTTTGGTTTTTCTGTTTTTATGAGTTCTAGTTATGGAGGCACAATTGCTCTTGGTGGGTTGGTGTCAACTACATTACTATTTGCTATGCTAGCAAATTTGATATTATTGCCATCACTATTAATATCATTAGAAAAAAATATTTCAAATAAAAAAGATTTAAAGAATTCCATAATAAATCTTGATTCAAATTAATTTCTTAATAAACCAATCCAAAGTTTTATCTTTGAATTAGTTTTTTAAATTATTTATATAATGACTATAAAAGATTTGTTTAAAAACCCTCCTCTTTCTAAAAAAATCAATGTAAAGGGTTGGGTTAAAACTTTTAGAGCTAACAGATTTATTTCACTAAATGACGGTTCAACTATTCAAAATTTACAATGTGTTGTAGATTATGAAAATACTAATCAAGCTATTTTAAGTAAAATTAATACTGGTGCATCTATTGAAATCTTTGGAATTCTTATTGCAAGTCAAGGCAAAGGACAGTCAGTTGAGATTCAAACTGAAAAAATAATAATTTTAGGAGAAAGTGATCCTGACAGTTATCCAATTCAGCCCAAAAAACATAGTCTAGAATTTTTAAGAGAAAATGCTCATTTAAGAGTTAGAACTAATACATTCAGCTCAATATTTAGAATTAGATCAAGTATCTCTTTTGCTATTCATAAATATTTCAAAGAAAACGGTTTTGTTTACGTAAATACTCCAATTATTACAGGAAGTGATGCTGAAGGTGCTGGAGAAATGTTTAAAGTAACAACATTAAATATTAATAAAGCTGAAGTTGAGGATAATGGAAGTATAGATTACTCAAAAGATTTTTTTGGTAAAGAAACCAACTTAACTGTTTCAGGTCAGCTTGAAGCTGAAAACATGGCTATGGGACTTGGAAAAGTATATACATTTGGACCAACATTCCGAGCTGAAAACTCCAATACCTCTCGTCATCTTGCCGAGTTCTGGATGATTGAGCCAGAGATGGCATTTTACGACTTAATTGATAACATGAATTTAGCTGAAGATTTCATAAAATATGTCTTAAAATATGTTGTTGAGGACTGTAAAGATGATCTAGATTTTCTAAACGATAGATTAATTAACGAAGATAAAAATAAGCCAAAACAAGAAAGACATGAATTAACTTTAATTGAAAGATTAAATTTTGTTGTTAATAATGATTTTGTAAGAATAACTTATACAGAAGCTTATGAAATACTAAAAAATTCTAAACCCAATAAAAAAAAGAAATTCAAATTTCCAATTTCAGAGTGGGGAATTGACCTACAAAGTGAACATGAAAGATTTCTTGTAGAAAAACATTTTAAAAAGCCTGTAATAATATATGATTACCCTTCAAAAATTAAGGCTTTCTATATGCGAATGAACGATGATGGGAAAACTGTAAAAGCTATGGATATTTTATTTCCTGGTATTGGTGAAATAGTTGGTGGGTCTCAAAGAGAAGAAAGATTAGATGTTTTAAAAGCTAGAATTAAAGAACTTAATATTGATGAAGAAGAATTGTGGTGGTATTTAGACTTAAGAAAATTTGGAACTGTTGAACACAGTGGTTTTGGTCTTGGATTAGAACGATTAATTTTATTTGCCACAGGAATGTCTAACATAAGAGATGTTATTCCTTTTCCAAGGACACCAAAGAATGCTGAATTTTAGTAAGCTGGTCTTCCTTTTGTTTTTTGTATTTTTATTGTTAAATAAGTACGAGTGCTAAAACAATATTTACAGTTAAAATTATCTCAAAAATTGTCTCCTCAACAAATTCAGTTGATGAAGTTAATTGAATTGCCTCTACAGGAACTTGAAGAAAGATTATCCAGAGAAATTGAAGAAAATCCAGCATTAGAATCTGGAAAAGAAAAGGAGGAGGATGATTATTTTGGAGAAGATACAGCCTTTGATGATCAATCTAATAATGATGATGGTGATATAAATGTAGAAGATTACTTAAGTGATGATGACATCCCTGATTATAAATTAAAATCAAATAATTATAGTGATGATGACGAAGAAAAAGCACTTCCATTTGTCTCTGGTATAGGATTTAATCAATTTTTAAAAAATCAACTCGCAACATTTTCTTTAAATGATGATGATCAAAAAATTGCTGAATTTCTTGTTGGAAGTGTTGACCAATCTGGATATATAAGATCTGAACTATTAGACATAGTTGATGACTTAGCTTTTACAATGGGTATTTATACTGACCTAGATTCCATAAAAAAGATTTTAAAAAAAATTCATTTATTAGATCCACCGGGAGTAGGTGCCAGGGATTTAAGGGAATGCTTAATTATACAGTTAAAAAGAAAAACTCAAACAAAATCAATTGAAAATGCAATTACAATTTTAGAAAGTTACTTCGACTTATTTATCAAAAAACATTATAAAAAAATTATTCAAAAATTAAATGTTGATGAGGATAATTTAAGAGATACAATTAAAGAAATTGAAAAGTTAAATCCAAAACCTGGTTCAGCATTCTCAGAGCCCACAAAAATTAATTCCACAATTATTCCCGATTTTAAAATTGAAATAATTGATAACCAATTAGTTCTAAATTTAAACTCAAGAAATGCCCCAGAACTTTTTGTCTCCTCTGAATATAAAAATATGCTTTCTGGTTACCAGGAAAATAAAAAAGTTTCCAAAAGTCAGAAACAAGCTATATCATTCATAAAGCAAAAATTAGACGCTGCGAAATGGTTTATTGATGCTATAAATCAAAGAAATCAGACTTTACTTATTACAATGAAAACGATTATGGATTTTCAAAAAAAATACTTTTTGAGTGGTGATGAGAGTCACCTGAAACCTATGATATTAAAGGATATAGCCGAAAAAATCGACATGGATATTTCAACTATTTCCAGAGTTGCCAATAGTAAATATGTTGACACGCCTTATGGAATTAAATTAATAAAGTCATTCTTTTCTGAGGGAATAACAAATGATAAAGGTGTTGAAGTTTCCACAATAGAAATAAAAAAAGAACTTCAATCTATAATTGATCAAGAAAATAAGTCTAAGCCATTTACTGATGATGAGCTGACAAAAAAAATTAATGAAAAAGGTTATCCAATAGCCAGAAGAACTGTAGCTAAATATAGAGAAATGATTGGGTCTCCTGTTGCCAGACTGAGGAAAAAACTTTAGGCGAATATTTCTATCTAAAAAATAAATTTATTATTGGAATTGTTATTTAATTCGTCTAAAGAATAATTCTTAGAAGTATACATTAAATAATAGTAAAATGATGTAAACTATAAATAGTTTTAATTATTTACTTCAGTGTAGAATAAATTAAGCTTCATTTTTTTATCCATTTTGTCATTACTAGGATTTGGTCCAATTAAAACTGTCCCTAAAGGATTAATGGTAGATGCAAAAGGTGTAAAATCAACAAGATTATTTTCTTGAACTTCAATATTAATGGTATTGCTAATATCGGATGAAACAACAAGACCTAATTTAACATTTGTAGAATCATTTCTTACAATATTTTTTATATGTTCAGTTAATCTTATTTTATACAATAAACCATTTTTATCATCATCAAGCTCTATCAATCCTCCATGCGTAGTTTTATTTAAAAAAGGTTTTGTTCCCTGAGAATTATCAACAAAATAATCAACCAAAGGAACTTGATTTACTAAATCATATAAATATAGTCTTGATGGTTCAATAATGTTTCCACTTGAATTCAGCATTTCTTGATCAATATACATTGTTAGATTTGCCTCATTTAAAAGCCAATCTTTTGATTTTATTTCATCTAATAAATCAACTCCATTATTATCCTTGAACAGTTCTATTTCTGCCATTATTCCCTCTCCTCCTTTTAAATAAACTCTTTCTGGATTTTCAATTGTATCTAGAATTGAAGAGTATACATAACCTGGATACGGATCATTCTTAAACGAATTAAATTTAGTAGCGTTAAAATTTAATTTAAATTCAGATTCCTCTGTGTCTATTGAATCATCAGTAGTATCGTCAGGAGTTCCATTATCATTAATTTTTTGATAATCATAAACAATTCTAATTTCAGCTTCATTAAAATTTAAAAACATTAGAAGAGGTTCAGAAAAATCATAAGCCTTAAAAGCTAATCCTTTAAAATACCTTTTAAAATTGTCAAAATTTGATATTTGATCTGATCCTTCAATATCTACAATTTTAGTTTGAAAAAAACTGTTATCAAGTTCTACTCTAATTCTTGGACTAAGTCTTTCCTTGACAATTAATGATTCATCTTCTTCTGTGTCGGGATCATCTTCTTTATAAAAAATTAATTCTTCACGGTTAATTTTTACTTGATCGTCAAATAGAACTTTACCTGAAAAATCTTCTGAAAAAGTACTGTTTGAATAATACTTTTGATACTTTTCTAAGTTTGTGTTAGGATCATATGCTCTAATGTAATAATCTAATTCACTAATTTTCAATTTGAAAGATGCGTCAGGGTTTCCAATAAGAGAATCTATTTCATAAACTATTCTTCCAGAATTAGGATTTACAGAATCAGTATCTTCACCATCTAAAATTCCATCCCCATCAGTGTCTTCATTAAGTGGGTCTTGACCATTGTTAGATTCTTCAGAATCAGAAATTCCATCCCCATCTGAATCACTCTGTGGATCATTACTATCAACGTCATAATAGTCAATAACTCCATCATTATCATTGTCATTAATATTAGTAAAAAAAGGAATATCCAAGTAAACCATTTTTACTAACTCAGACTCATCAATAGTAGAAGAATTTTGATCATCATCTTCATCTTCTTGGCTCAAAATTCCAAAAATATTGTTAGAGTCAGCAAAATTTACTTGTGTAACAAAACTTGCATGAGAATTTCCATAAATATTATCCTCAAATTTTCCAATTTGAAATGTTGTAAGAGAATTAGCTACAAAAGGAGGGATTTTTCTCATTTTGACAAATACTGGAACTTCCTCAGTACTTGTAACAAAAGGATTATTATCAATTAAAGCTGAACCTATAGTGTTGTAATCTTTATTACAAGACATGATAAAAAGAGAAAGAAAAAAAATTAATTTAATATTTTTCACCAAATTATTTTAAAATTTTGTCGTTGTAAAATTCTATGTATTGCTTTTCGAAACCTTCGTCGAAACCACAATTTAAAATAGGAATTTTTAAAGAGTTGGCAAGATCAATATAGGTTTGTTTAATATTTTGATTCGCAAAAACAACTCCATCTGAATTCAAAATGGATATTTTATACAGATTTTCATAAGAGGGATCAGAAAGTTGATTTAAAGTCTCACTTTGTATTTCATCAAAATGTATCTTTTTAACAATATCATTGGACAATTTACCTTCTATCTCATTTTCATAAATAGATGTTACTACTTTTGTATTTGAAAATAAAGGCTCATCTCTGTAATATTCTTTCAAATATAATGGCATGAGAGATGCTATCCAGCCATGAACATGTATTATATCAGGAGACCAATTTAATTTTTTTATAGTTTCAACAACCCCTTTAGCAAAAAAAATAGCTCTTTCGTCGTTATCATTGTAGAGTTTTTTCTTTTTATCAGAGTCTAATAATCTATTTTTAAAATACTCCTCATTATCAATAAAATATACTTGCATCCTTTCCTTTGGTATGGATGCTACTTTTATAATTAAGGGCATATCCAAATCATCAATAATAAGATTCATTCCAGAAAGTCGAATGACTTCATGTAATTGGTGGCGTCGTTCATTAATTATCCCATATTTTGGTATAAAAATTCTTGTTTGACCTCCATTTTTATTGACTACTTTAGGTAATTTATAAGTTAGAGTAGAAATATCATTATTGGGTAAATATGGAATAACTTCCGAGGAAACATAAAGCACTTTTTTTCCAGTCATAATGTCCTTTCTTAAAACTCAATTAATTTGAAATGCAAAATTACAAAAATTATGTTAGATTTACTTCTCAAAACACTAATAATACACTGTTAAAATTTTACTAAATGATAGTTTGCTCTCTGAAATCTAGTGTTGAGAAAGAACTAAAAGCAAGTATTAAACCAAAACATGTTTTAGGACTTGTTCCTACCATGGGATTCCTTCATAATGGACATATTTCATTAATTGAAAAGGCAGTTAAAGATTGTGATCATGTATGGGTATCAATTTTTATTAATCCTATTCAATTTAATAATCAAAATGATTTAGATAACTATCCTAAGAACTTAAAAAAAGATCTTAACTTAATTAAGTCAATTTCAGAAAAAATCAATGTTTTTTCTCCTTCTATTGATGAAATGTACGATGATGGACTTCGTCACAAAAACTATAATTTTGATGGTATTGATTCAGAACTAGAAGGTAGATTCAGACCAAAGCATTTCTCAGGTGTTGCAACAATTGTTTCAAAACTTTTTGATCTTTTTAAGCCAAATAAAGCTTTTTTCGGAGAAAAAGATTTTCAACAAACTCAAATAATTAGAAAATTGATTGAAGTTGAAAAACATAAAACAGAATTAATAATATGCCCAACTGTCAGAGAGAAAAATGGTCTTGCCATGAGCTCTAGAAATTCTTTACTTTCAAAGAAAAACAGAGAAAAAGCTTCATTAATTTTTCAAAATCTACTTTTCCTAAAGAAAAACTATAAAAAAAATGACTTTGAAGAACTAATATTAAAATGTAAAGAGAATATTGACTCTAATAAAGATTTTAAAACTGAGTATTTAGAAATAGTTGACTCTTATGATTTTAAAATTCTAAATAAATTTGTAGCAAAAAAATCACTAAGAGTTTTTATTTGCGTTAAAGTGGGTGATGTTAGATTAATTGACAATATTTTATTGAATTAATATATATTTGCCAGATGATTATTGAAGTCTTAAAATCCAAAATTCATAGAGTTACTGTTACTGACTGTGAACTAAATTACATTGGAAGTATTACTATTGATGAGTCTTTAATAGAAGCCGCGAATATGATAGTAGGAGAAAAGGTACAAGTTGTCAATATAAATAACGGTGAGAGACTTGAAACTTATATCATTAAAGGCAAGAGGGATTCAGGAGAAATAACACTTAATGGGCCTGCTGCAAGAAAAGTTCAAAAAGGTGACAAGGTTATAATAATCAGTTATGCCAGAATGAGTATTAATGATGCTAAAAGCTTTAAGCCGACACTAATTTTTCCAGATCAAAATAATTCTTTAAAATCATAATGCTTAAAATTGCATTTAAATGGTTTAAAAATCTTTTTCCTCCCTTTTTAGGTTTTTTTTTAATTTATTACTCATACTCAAATACAACATTAGATGACAGAAAAACAATATATTCCTCAATATTAGATGCAAATTATTTTTTTGTTTTATTATCAATTTGTTTAGGTTTTTTTAGTCATTTTATAAGAGCTATAAGGTGGAAAAATATGCTTTCTCCAATGGGATATAAAATAAAATTTCATAACTCACTAATGTGTGTTTTCATTGCCTTTTTATCAAATTTAGGTTTTCCAAGATCAGGAGAAATTTTAAGATCTTCATCGATTTCTTATTATGAAAAAATACCAATAGAAAAAAGCTTTGGCACCATAATTACTGAAAGAATTATTGATGTTTGTATATTGAGTTTAATAATTGTTTATGGGTCATTGATCTCATCAAACATTAGTTTGTCTGAATTATCATATTCCTACCTTTTAATATTTATTTTACTTTTTATTACAATTTTTTTAATCACAAAAATTAAATTAAATACTAAAATTATAGCTATTATAAAAGGATTAAAAAAAGGCATAACTTCTATTTCAAAAATTAAAAACAAACCTCTTTTTGTTTTACATACTTTTCTTATTTGGACATGCTATTTTTTAATGTTTTATTTTGTAAAATTTAGTATAAACGAAACGGTTCAGCTTGAATTTGAAGCTTTAATTTTAGCATTTATAGCAGGTGCTATAACAATGTCGCTAACAAATGGAGGTATTGGTGCATATCCCATAGCTATTGCAGTTGTTATAAGTCAGTATAATGTTTCTTACGAAAATGCTTTAGCCTTAGGTTGGATAGTCTGGACTGCACAAACATTAATGATTATTTTTTTTGGGATATTATCTTTTATTTTTTTACCTATATTGAACAAATAATTCATTATGTCTAAAGTAAAATCTACTTTTTGTTGTCAAAATTGTGGAGCCCAACATTCCAAATGGTTAGGTCAATGTAGTGCTTGTAAAGAATGGAACACAATAGTTGAGGAAATAATTAAAAAAGAAAGTACCCCAACATTAGGTCTGACTAAAGACCAGCTATCTTCCAAAATTCAACTAATTGGTGATGTAGATTTTAACAATGATCCAAGACTAAATATTGCTGACGAAGAATTTAATAGGGTTTTAGGTGGAGGAATTGTTCCCGGATCTTTAATATTAATTGGTGGCGAACCTGGTATAGGAAAGTCTACTTTATTATTACAAATATCATTAATGATAAATCATAAAGTACTTTATGTTTCAGGAGAAGAGAGCCAACAACAAATTTGCAGAAGAGCTGATAGGATTAAGAAAAATTCAAAAAGCTGCTACATTTTAAATGAAACTAATGTTGAGACAATTTTAAATCAAGTTAATACTTTAAAACCTGATTTATTAATAATTGATTCAATTCAAACACTAAAAACTGATTTAATTGACAGCAATCCTGGAAGTGTGTCACAAATAAAGGAATCTGCATCACAATTTTTAAAATATTCAAAAAAATCAAATTTGCCAGTTTTCTTAGTTGGACACATAACTAAAGATGGAGGAATAGCAGGTCCAAAAGTTTTAGAACACATGGTTGATGTTGTTCTTCAATTTGAAGGAGATAGAAATAATTTATACAGAATTCTGAGAGTTAAAAAAAATAGATTTGGATCTACTGCTGAAATAGGAATATATGAGATGCTAAACAATGGTTTAAGAGCTGTTCTAAACCCAAGTGAAATTTTAATTTCAAGTAATAAGTTAGCTTTAAGTGGAAATGCAATAGCATCAACAATTGAGGGTATTAGACCTATAATGATTGAAGTACAAGCATTAGTTAGTAGTGCAGTTTATGGAACTCCTCAAAGAAGTACAACTGGTTTTAATTCTAAAAGATTAAATATGCTTCTAGCTGTTTTAGAAAAAAGAGCTGGTTTCAAATTAGGAACTAAAGATGTTTTTTTAAATATAACTGGAGGGATAAAAATTGAGGATCCTGCAATTGATTTAGCGGTAGTTGCAGCAATTCTGTCTAGTAATTTTAATATCCCACTAAAAAAAGGAATTTGTTTCGCTGCTGAAATAGGTCTTTCTGGAGAACTAAGAGCAGTTCCTAAAATTGATCAAAGAATAAACGAAGCTGAAAAACTTGGTTTTAAAACCTTAATAATTTCATCACAGTCTAAAATAAATGTGAAGACCCAAAAAATTAAAGTTATTGATTTCCCAACAATTGATGCCGTTTTAAAAATTCTATTTAAGGAGCGGGATTAGGAATCATATTATGAACTTTTTCAATCTCACTTAAAACATCTTCACTTAAGTCAATGTTTATACTTTCAATATTTTCTTTTAATTGAGATAATTTTGATGCTCCAATAATATTACTTGTAACGAATGATCTTGAATTTACAAATGATAGAGACATTTGGGTTAAACTCATTTCATATTTTTTAGCAATTTCATTATAAAATCCAGTTGCTCTCATTGAATTTTCACCTGAAAATCTGCTTAAATTAGGAAACAAACTTAGTCTGCTATCTTTTGGAATTTTTCTGCCTAAGTATTTACCGCTTAAAACTCCAAATCCTAATGGTGAATAAGCTAATAAACCAACGTTTTCTCTTGCACAAATTTCAGCATTACCAACCTCAAAAAGCCTATTTAAAAGTGAATATGGGTTCTGAATTGTAATAGTTTTTGGTAAATTATTTTTTGATAACTCTAAATATTTCATGAACCCCCATGGGTTTTCGTTTGATAACCCAATGGTTCTAATTTTACCAGCTAAAATTAATGTTTTTAAACTCTCTAAAACAGATTGAAAATTTTCCTTCCAATTATCATCAAAACTAGCATTAAAACCTCTTTTCCCAAAAGTATTAGTTACTCTTTCAGGCCAATGTAATTGATATAAATCTATATAATCTGTTTTTAATCTTTTTAAACTTCCATCAACTGCTGAAATAATAGAATTTTTTGAAAAGCCTGTAGTCCTAATATGCTTAGTATAGTCTCCTGGTCCAGCAATTTTTGTTGCTAAAACTATTTGATCTCTATTTTTTCTTTCTTTCATCCATTTTCCTATAATTTTTTCGGTGTCAGCATACAATTGAGGTGTAGCAGGTACAGGATAAAGTTCAGCAGTATCAAAAAAATTTACTCCCTTGTCTAATGCATAGTCCATTTGTTCAAAAGCCTCATGTTCAGAGTTTTGATTTCCAAATGTCATTGTTCCAAGACAAATCTTACTTACTTTAATTTCAGTTGATGGTAAATAGGAATATTTCATTTATTTTATAATGTTAATTCAACAACTATTGGACAATGATCAGAATGAAAAACTTGATCTAGAATTGATGATGATTTAATCTTTGATTTTAAGTTTTCTGAAACAAGATTGTAATCAATTCTCCATCCTTTATTATTTGCTCTAGAATTTGCTCTGTAACTCCACCAACTGTATTTGTGAGGTTCTTTATTTAATTCTCTAAATGAATCAACAAATCCTAAATTCATAAAGTTTGAAAGCCAGTCTCTTTCCCATGGCAAAAAACCAGAAACTTTAGCGTTTCTTACAGGATCATGGATATCTATTGGTTCATGACAAATGTTATAATCTCCACAAATTACTAAGTTTGAAAAATTTGTTTTTAGATCCGAAACATAATCTTTAAACTCATTCATGTATTTAAACTTATAATCAAGTCTTTCAATATTTGTTCCTGATGGAAGGTATAAACTCATTATTGAAAGGTTTCCAAAATCTATCCTTAAATTTCTACCTTCAAAATCCATGTGATCAATTCCAGTACCAAATTCAACATTAACCGGCTTTTTTTTAGAAAGTATAGCTACTCCACTGTATCCTTTTTTTTGGGCTGAAAACCAATAATTATGATGATATCCAATTTCTGAAAATTGATCCAAGTCAAACTGATCTTTATTAGCTTTTATTTCTTGTAAACAAATAACATCACAATTTGAACTTTTTAGCCAATCTATAAAACCTTTTTTTAAAGCCGCACGAATTCCATTAACATTGTATGAGATAATCTTCATATTAAAAACTTAACCAAGTTTTAATGTCTAACTCATTCTTGATTTTTACTTTTAATTCTTCTATTTTCATTCTTTCTTGAACCATTGTATCTCTATCCCTAATAGTAACAGTACCATCTTCAATGGATTGATGGTCAATAGTTAGACAGTATGGGGTACCAAGAGCATCTTGTCTTCTATACCTTCTTCCAATAGCATCTTTTTCATCGTAAACAGTGTTGTATTCCCATTTGAACTCTTCAATAATTTGTTTAGATAATTCGGGTAAACCATCTTTTTTTAACAATGGAAGAACAGCTATTTTCTTTGGTGCTAAAATTTTGGGTAGTTTCAAAACTACTCTTTTTGATCCATCAGCTAATTCTTCTTCAATTAATGATTTTGAGAAAACAGCCAAAAACATTCTATCTAATCCTATTGAAGTTTCTAAAACATATGGAGTATAACTTTCGTTTGATTGATTGTCATAATATTTTATTTTTTTTGATGAATACTTTTCATGACTAGAAAGATCGAAATCTGTTCTTGAATGAATTCCTTCAAGTTCCTTAAAGCCAAAAGGGAAATTAAATTCAATATCACACGCTGCATCTGCATAATGTGCTAATTTTTCATGGTCATGAAATCTATAGTTCTCTTCACCAAAGCCCAAAGATAAGTGCCAAGCAAGTCTATTATCTTTCCATTTAGAATACCATTCCTGCTGAGTTCCAGGTTTGATAAAATATTGCATTTCCATTTGTTCAAATTCTCTCATTCTAAAAATAAACTGTCGAGCAACTATTTCGTTTCTAAAAGCTTTACCTATTTGAGCAATTCCAAAAGGAATTTTTAATCTCCCTGTTTTTTGAACATTTAAAAAATTAACGAAAATTCCTTGTGCAGTTTCTGGTCTTAAATACAAATCAGTGGCATTTTCAGCTGAAGCACCTAGCTTAGTTCCAAACATTAAGTTAAACTGCTTAACATCAGTCCAATTTTTTGATCCAGAAATAGGACAAGTAATTTCTAAGTTTTCTATAATTTTTTTTAAACCTACCAAATCATCATTTTCCATAGCTTGGTTAAAAGATTTTAAAATTTCATTAATCTTATTTTGGTAACCCAATACTCTAGAGTTTGTTGACTTAAATTGATCTAAATCAAAACTTTTCCCAAACCTCTTACTTGCTTTTGAGATTTCTTTTTGAATTTTATTTTCTATTTTGGCAATATGGTCTTCAATTAAAACATCAGCTCTATATCTCTTTTTGGAATCCTTATTATCAATTAAAGGGTCATTAAAAGCATCTACATGCCCAGAGGCTTTCCATATTTTTGGGTGCATTAAAATTGCTGAATCAATATTTACAATGTTCTCGTTTAATTGGACCATTGCCTTTAACCAATAATCTTTTATATTATTTTTTAGATCTGCTCCGTTTTGACCGTAATCATAAACTGCACTCAAACCATCATAAATTTCACTAGATTGAAAAATAAAACCATACTCTTTAGCATGGGAAATTACTTTCTTAAATTTATCATCTTTACTCATAAAGCTAAAATAAGAGTTAATTTTATAATTTCTATTAAAATAATAGAAATAGAAATAGATAAATTAATTGTTATTTTGCCTTAAACTTAAAGTAATGAGAAACTTTAGATTAATAATTGTTGTTATTCTTAGTATTTTTCTTGTTGAATGTGCTAAAAGGGGTGTTCCAGAAGGTGGTCCAAAAGATGAGGATCCTCCAAAGTTGATTAATGCTGAGCCTGACGAAAATGCAATAAATTTTAAAGAAAAAAGAATTAGGCTATACTTCGATGAGTATATAAAATTAAAAGAATTTAGAAAGCAGATTGTTGTTTCTCCTCCAATTGATAAAAGTTTTTACTCAATAAATCCTCAATCCGGAGCTTCCAAGTATATTCAAATAGATATAAAGAAACCACTGGATGAAAACAAAACTTACGTCTTTAATTTTGGAGAGAGTATCGTTGATAATAACGAAGGAAATAAATTGCCATTTTTTAAATATGTTTTTTCGACAGGTGAATACGTAGATTCATTATCAGTTAAGGGTAATATAATGCGCTCGTATGATAGAAAATATGAAAGTTTTATCTCTACTTTCTTATATCCATTAGATGAAAACTTCAATGATTCTATTGTTTTTAATGGGTTGCCAAATTATGTCGGGAATACACTAGATTCAACAAACTTTGAGATGACCAACCTTAGAAAAGGAAAGTACATGTTTTTAGCGCTAAAAGATGAGAATAATAACTATAAGTTTGATCCTGAATTTGATAAAATTGGATTTATTGATTTTAATCTGAATCTGCCAACAACCGACAGCTTACAAATTGATTTATTCAAAGAAAATATTCCTTTTGAAAGCTTTAGGCCATTTTTTGAAAAAGAAAATAAAATTGGTTTTCCTTTTAAAGGAAGTAGTGAAGGCGTTGAGATTAAACTTATTGACTCAATTCAAAGAGATTTTATGATAACTAAAAATAAAGAAACTGATACATTAAATTATTGGTTCAAAAAGTTCGATTATGACACCCTTTATTTTAAAATATCAAAATCAAATTATTCTAAAACATATAAGCTAAAAAAACAAGAATTAGAAAAAGATTCATTAATTGTATCCTCATCAATAAATTCTGTTTTGGAGTTAGAAGACCAATTTAAAATCAATAGTAATATTCCTCTCTTTTCAGTTGATAATGAGAAAATCAGTGTTTTAAATAAAGATTCTATTCTTGTTGAATTTAAAACAGAGTTAGATAAAAATAAGTTTGATATTAATTTCAAATTTGAAGTATTACCTAATGATAATTATACCGTTAATATTCTTCCAAATGCAATTAAAGATTTTTATAACAATTCTAATGATACAATTAGTTACTCTTTTAAAACAAAAAGCAGGTCAGATTATGGAATTTTAAATCTAAAAATAAATGATTTAAAAGAATACCCAGTTATTGTACAACTATTAGATAATAAGGAATATGTAGTAAGAGAAAAAAAATTATATTCAATCGAAGATCCATGTTTTTTTGAAAATTTAAAACCAGCTAATTATTTTATTAGACTTATTTACGATAAAAACAATAATGGTATATGGGACACAGGAAACTTTTTAAACAGAATTCAACCTGAAAAAACTTTTCATTATTCAGAAGAAATTGTTGTTAGAGCAAATTGGGTGTTGGAGGAAAAAATTAGTGTAAATCAATAAAAAATGAAAAAAAAAATAATTTTTTCATTACTAATTATTACTCTACTGCTAGTTGGATTAATGAAAAGCACAGGGTTTTTCAGATCTATTGAAAAAGAATTTGATGGTAACATTTTAAAAAAAATAAACATAGTCGGTGCTGAAGATATTACAATAAATCATATTGATAGTTTCGCAATAATATCTTCAACAAATAGAAAAAATTTGCCCGCTATAGATCAAGAACATGGTGGTTTGTATTTTTTTGATCTAAAAAATATAAACTCAAAACCTGTTCTGTTGACAGAAAATTTTCATAAGCCATTTGCTCCTCACGGAATTTCAATTTATTCAAAAAATAATGAAACTACTATAGCAGCAGTGAACCACACAATAAATGGGGAATTTATTGAAGTTTTTAAATTAAAAGATTTAAAATTAACTCACATTAAAACCCTAGAAAATGAATTAGTATCTACTCCAAATGATATAGTTTTATTGGATCATGAAACTTTTTACTTGACTAATGATCATAAGTTTAAAACTAGCTTTATGAGAATTATAGAGGACTATATTGGTCTTTCAATCTCAAATATAATTTTTTACGATGGAAAAAAATTTGTTGAAGCTGCAAAAGGAATTTCTTATGCAAACGGAATAAATTACGATGAAAATAGAAATCTATTATTTGTAGCATCCCCAAGAAAATTTGAAATTAAAATTTATAAAAAGGAAACCGATAACTCATTAACATTTATTGAAAATATATATTGTGGAACTGGAGTTGACAATATTGAATTCGATCTGAAAAACAACCTTTGGATTGGAGCACATCCAAATCTTTTACATTTTAATTCATATGCTTTTGGTTATAATAATATTTCACCTTCAGAAATTATTAAACTTCAATATTTTGGAAAAGAAGATTATAAGTTGGAAACAGTATACTTGGAAAATGGAGAAGAAATGTCAGGTTCAACAGTAGCTGCACCATTTGGAAATCTTATTCTAATGGGAAATGTTATGGATGACCACTTTTTAATTCTAAAAAAGTATTAATCTTTAATATGAAAATTATTGAGAAATTTTAGCTTTTATAAAATCCCTATTCATTCTGGCAATATTTTCAAGTGAGATTCCTTTAGGGCACTCTACTTCACACGCACCAGTATTTGTGCAGTTACCAAAACCTTCTTCATCCATTTGCTTAACCATGTTCAGCACTCTTTCATTAGCTTCAACCTTACCCTGAGGAAGAAGAGAAAATTGAGAAACTTTTGCAGAAACAAACAACATTGCACTTGAATTTTTACATGTGGCAACACAGGCTCCACATCCTATACATGTTGCAGCATCAAAAGCTTTGTCTGCGTTATTTTTTTCTATAGGTATTGCATTTGCATCTTGAGTATTTCCAGATGTATTAATAGAAATATAACCTCCAGCATGTTGAATTCTGTCAAATGCAGATCTATCAACAACTAGATCTTTTATTACAGGAAACGTATTTGCTCTGAAAGGTTCTATGTATATGGTATCACCATCTTTAAATTTTCTCATGTGTAATTGACATGTAGTTACTAATCGATCTGGACCATGAGCCTCTCCATTAATGAACATCGAACAAGAACCACATATCCCCTCTCTGCAATCGTGATCAAAGGCAACAGGGTCAACTCCTTTTAAAGTTAGTTGCTCGTTTAAAACATCCATCATTTCCAAAAAAGACATATCTGGAGAAATATCTTCAATGTTATAACTTACCATTTCTCCTTTTTCTTGAGAGTTTTTTTGACGCCAAATTTTAAGTTTTAGTCTCATATTACTTGTAAGATCTGGTTTTTAATTCAATATTTTCATAATTCAATATTTCTTTGTGTAAAATTGAATTTGATGGAGAACCATTGCTCTCCCATGCAGATACAAATGTGAAATTTTTATCATCTCTTAAAGCCTCTCCTTCTTTTGATTGAGATTCTTCTCTAAAATGACCTCCGCAAGATTCTGTTCTTTCAAGAGCATCCTTAGCAAATAATTCTCCTAGTTCTAAAAAGTCAGATACTCTTGTTGCCTTTGCAAGTGATTCGTTAAAAGAATCTGAAGTTCCAGGGACAGAAATGTTTTTATAAAAATCTTCTCTTAAGGATTGAATTTCTTTGATAGCTTCTTTGAGTCCTTTTTCATTTCTGGACATTCCACATTTATTCCATATAATTTTACCAAGCTTTTTATGAAAATAATCAACACTTTTTGTGCCCTTGTTTTGTATTAAAAACTCAATTTTTTCTTTAACAGATTTTTCTGCATCTTCAAATTCTTTTGTTTCAGTTGAAATTTGGCCAGTCCTAATATCTTCTGCTAAATAATCTCCAATTGTATATGGTAAAACAAAATATCCATCAGCTAGGCCTTGCATCAAAGCTGACGCACCCAACCTATTTGCACCATGATCTGAAAAATTAGCTTCTCCTATTGCAAAACAACCAGGTATTGTTGTCATTAAATTGTAATCTACCCAAACTCCACCCATAGTATAATGAACAGCAGGATAAATCATCATAGGAGTTTCATAGGGGTTTTGATCAACAATTTTTTCATACATCTGAAAAAGATTTCCATATTTTGATTTAATAACCTCTTTGCCAAGATTGCCTACAATACTATCATCGCTTTGATCAAGGCCTTTTAAAAGCGCCTTTTCTTTTCCATACCTAACAATAGCTGACGCAAAATCTAAAAATACTGCTTCTCCAGTTTTATTTACACCATATCCAGCATCACATCTTTCTTTTGCTGCTCTTGATGCAACATCACGTGGAACTAAATTTCCAAAAGCTGGATATCTTCTTTCCAAATAATAATCTCTTTGGTCTTCACTTAATTCAGTAGGTTTTAATCTTCCTTCTCTGATTGCAATAGCATCACTCTTTGATTTAGGAACCCAAATCCTACCATCATTTCTCAGAGATTCTGACATTAAAGTAAGTTTGGATTGATGATCTCCTGAAACCGGTATGCAAGTTGGATGTATTTGTGTGAAGCAAGGATTTGCAAAGAATGCCCCTTTTTTATGAATTTTCCATGAGGCTGAAACATTACTACCCATTGCATTTGTTGAAAGGTAAAATAAATTACCGTAGCCACCTGAAGCTATAACAACTGCATGAGCCGAATGTCTTTCTATCTTACCATTTATTAAATTCCTTGTTATTATTCCTCTTGCTTTACCATCAACCAGAACAATATCCATCATCTCATGACGATTGTACATTTTAATTTTACCTCGGGCTATTTGACGATTCATAGCTGAATATGCTCCAAGCAATAACTGTTGACCAGTTTGACCTTTAGCATAAAAAGTCCTTGAAACCAATACTCCTCCAAAAGATCTATTATCTAACAAACCTCCATAATCTCTAGCGAAGGGAACTCCTTGTGCAACACATTGATCAATAATATTTGCAGAAACTTCTGCAAGTCTGTAGACATTTGCTTCTCGAGACCTATAATCACCTCCTTTGACGGTATCATAAAATAATCTGTAAACAGAGTCTCCATCACCCTGATAATTTTTAGCAGCATTTATACCTCCTTGAGCTGCAATTGAGTGAGCTCTTCGTGGTGAATCTTGAAAACAAAATGCTTTCACATTATATCCTAGTTCAGCCAAAGTAGCTGATGCTGAACCTCCAGCTAAACCAGTACCTACTACGATAACATCAATTTGTCTTTTGTTTGCGGGACTAACTAATTTGATATTGTTCTTGTGGTTTGTCCATTTTTCTGAAATTGGTCCATTTGGTATTTTGGAATCAAGAGCCATACATTAACTGTTTAAATAATGAAAAATTGCTATAAAACTAAAACCTAACGGAATCCCAATAGCGTATATATTTGCTATTATTTTTATCAAAAAATTGTATTTGTTTAATCCTAAAGATTGGAATGATGAAGAAAAACCATGCAATAAGTGAAGTGAAAGAAACCCAAAAGAAATAACATAAATGATGACTTTAGTAAGGTCTTCAAATTTATGAGTTAATTCATCATAGTATCTGTTAGGATCATCAGGTAAAAATTCAACATATTTGTAATTCATTTCAGGAATCCAAAAATCATAAAAATGGAGCCCTAAAAAAGATAGTACTACCAATCCAGAAATAATCATATTTCTAGACATCCAGCTCGCATTAGCATCCCCTTTATATTTTACATATTTTATCTTTCTTGAAGTTCTGTTTTTAAAATCTAATACAAAGCCCATAACAAAATGAAAAACAACTCCTAAGATTAAAATAGGTTGAGCAATAAATTGAACTACAAAATTAGTTCCCATAAAATGAGAAAATTGATTAAAAATTGATTCACTAAAAACAGATGTTATGTTTATAATAAAGTGTTGAAGTAAAAAAATAATCAAAAAAATTCCTGAAATAGCCATTGCTACTTTTTTGATTATTGAAGATTGGATTACAAAACTCACAATTTATATTTTACACAACAAAATTAACCCATGAAGTGTTATAAGACAATAAAAATTGGATATTTATTTAATTTCAAAAAACTCTATAATACTTCCAATTTTTAATTTATATTTTCCTTTTTTAAGATAAAATTTGTTGTTATCAGATTTTACAAAATTATTTTTGTTTTTTTTGTTTATCTCACTTTCATCAAATTCAATGGGAATATTAACATATTGAAATCCATTTAGTAGTGTTATATCTCGTTTAGAAAGAACCTTATCATTACTATTTAAGAGAATAAAACTATTTTTTTGTTTAGTATCTGAGAAAACAATCGCGTTTTTTTTGGGTATATTATAATCAGACCAGTTGTATGTTTTTTTACCCCATCTGCTAGAAAATCTAATGTCCTCAACATATATATAGTGGGGCTCTTTTTTCTTTTCTGATTTTTCTAACATTGAATAAATTACCGAAAGATTTGTTTTATATATAGATCTTCCATGAGTAGCCAAGAGAAGATCTTTATTATCTTTTTGAATTACTAAATCGTGAACGGCAACTTTATTAATACCATTGCTGAAAGGAGCCCATTCATCTCCTTTATTGAGACTTATATATGCTCCATTGTCAGTTCCTAAATATATAATATCCTCAATATGCGGGTCTTCTTTAATAACGTTTACAGATGATTTTGGAAGATTAGAACTAATGTTTTCCCAAGATTTACCATTATCATTAGTAACATAAACGTATGGACTAAAGTCATCATTTCTGTATCCGTTAAGAGTTGCGTAAATTCTATTTTCATTATGCTTAGAAAAAATAACCCTACTAACCCAAAGTTTTTGAGGTAAATCTTTTGAAATCAATTCCCAACTATTTCCTCCATCGTTTGAAATTTGAATTAGACCATCATCTGATCCAGTAACAATTTTTCCAAATTTAAAAATTGACTCATCTAGAGTCGATATTGTCCCGTATGGGACATTTCCTTTTTTTATGCCATTAGTAAGATCTTTTGATTTAAAAGACCAATTATCTCCTTTGTTAAGTGAAGTATGAAGTTTATTGCTCCCCAAATATAAAATGTCTTGATTATGTGGTGAAAGTAAAATAGGGGTTTGCCAATTAAACCTTAATGGGGATTCCCCTAGCTCATGCTTAGGTTTTATATATGTTCTTTTACCTGTCGAGTTGTTTATTCTAAAATATGTGCCAAATTGATAACCCGTATAAATTATGTTAGAATCTCTTTTGTCAATTTGTATTTGCATACCATCGCCACCCATAATTGACTTCCAATTATTTTGACCTGACTGATGCCAACTAGGACTTTCGACAGATTCGTTACTAGCCATCCAAACACCGTTGTCTTGAAGTCCTCCATATACATTGTAAGGTTTTTCGTTATCCACATTAATGGTATAAAATTGTCCAACTGTTGGTTGATTCAGCTTAATCCAATTTTTACCATCATCGTAACTTATGTTTACACCGCCATCATTTCCGTTTACAAGATGATTTGGGTTATTTGGATTTATCCATAAATCATGATGATCCACATGAACATTTGGATAGTCAATTGATTGGTAGGTAACTCCACCATCTTTTGATTTTATAAATGGCACACCATATATATAAATGTCATCTTTATTTACTGGAGAGACATGAATTCTACCAAAATAGTATCCATAAGTATTGTATAGTCTATCTAGATAATAAGAATTTTTCAAGCTCCAGCTAATTCCCCCATCATCACTTCTGTATACCTGTGCCCCAATTATAGGAGTTTCAAACATAACTGTATTTGCATCCTCTAAGTAAAGCTTAAGATCTGATGGAACTATTTTATTTTTTGAAACCAACTTTTTAACATGTTTTGATGTGTATTCAGTTGGGAAATAATTATCTCTAAGGAATTTATCTAATTTCTTATTATCCAATTCTAAAAAAGCTTCTTTGGAAATTAATTCAAAATCATTTTTAGATAAATCAGAATTAGTTGTAGGATTTTTAATGCTTGGTCTACGATCTTGATTATCCAAAATCGCATAAATTGTTTGGCTATCATAAACAGCTAATCCAATTCTACCAACTCCATCTCCAACAGGAAATCCACTATCTTTTGTTGAAACTAATGACCAAGAATTTCCTCCATCAGTTGATTTATAAATCCCTGAATTTTTTCCATTCCCTAGAAAATTCCAAGCTTTTCTTCCTTTTTGCCATGAAGAAGCAAATTGAATATCAAAATTATTTGGATCTACATCTAAGTCAATAATTCCTGTATCACTACTAATATATAAAGTGTTTTCCCAGCTAACTCCACCATCATTTGTTTTGTAGATACCTCTTTCAGAATTTTCAGAGTATAAATGGCCAAGTGAAGCTACAATAATTTCATCAGGATTTTCAGGGTTAATTTTAACCTTTCCTATGTGGTGAGAATCATTTAATCCAATATTTATCCAGTTTTTACCATTATCAACAGATTTTAAAATTCCTATTCCAGCATATGATGATCGTGATGAATTATTCTCTCCAGTTCCTACAACTATAAGACCGGTCGGCCAGTGTACAGAGAAATCTCCAATATTTTGTGTGTTTGAATTATCCATAATAGGGTGAAAAGTAGTCCCATTATTTGTAGTGTGCCATAGCCCTCCTGAAGCATATGCAACGTAAAATTCATTTGGATTATTTGGGTTAACCTCAATGTCTGAAACTCTTCCGCTCATTACACTTGGGCCTATATTTTTAAATTCTAGATTTTTTACTATTGAGTTTTCAATTAATTCATTTTGATATTTTAAACTCTCTAAAATTTCAAGAGATGATGTAGGATTTTGACAAAATGCAACAAAATGTAAGAATATGGCAAAAATTAATGCATAAAAATTTTTCATAATCAGTAATTAAAGTTAATTGTAAATTAATTTCTTTATACTTTAAATATACTATTTTTGGAGTTTAAATACGTTATGAAATATTTCCCTATTAATACTTCTCTTTTTGTTAAAAACAGAACGAATTTTTTAAAGAAAATGGATAATAATAGTATTGCTTTTTTTAACTCAAATGATAATTATCCCGTAAGTGCTGACACTACTCTCCCCTTTGAACAACACAGAGATTTATTCTATTTAACAGGAATTAACCAGGAAGAGACTATTCTTCTATTATACAAGAAAAATAATGAGAGCTACAAAGAAATTGTGTTTTTAACTAAACCAAATGACTTATTGACTCATTGGGAAGGTGAAAGATTGAGTGTTGATGATACCCTATCAATCTCAGGGATTAGCTCTGTTTACTGGCTTAATGAACTAGAAAAAACTATTGATGAATTAATTACAGAAGTTAAAACTCTTTACATAAATAAAAATGAACATTATAGAGCAAAAGTTGAAACACAAACTAGAGAAGAAAGGTTTAATAATTGGATTACTGGTCTTCACCCAAAAATAAAAACAAAAAGTAGTAATAGTATTCTTCAAAAATTAAGATCTAAAAAAGATCCTATTGAAATAGATTTAATTCAAAAAGCATGTGATATAACGGAAAAAGGGTTCAGAAGAATATTGGGTTTTGTTAAACCAGGTGTGTGGGAGTATGAAATAGAAGCTGAATTCTCTCATGAATTTTTAAAAAATAGATCCAAGAAATTTGCATATCAACCTATAATAGCTTCTGGTAAAAATTCGAATATTCTACATTACATAAAAAATAATAGTCAGTGCAGAAGTGGAGATGTTTTATTGCTTGATGTTGGAGCTGAATATGCTAATTATTCAAGTGACATGACCAGAACTATTCCTGTTTCTGGAAGATTTTCACAGAGACAAAAATCTATTTACTCCTCTGTTTTACATGTTAAAAATGAAGCCACAAAATTATTAAAACCAGGTATTCTTTGGAAAGAACATTATGATGAAGTTGGGAAGATTATGAGTTCTGAACTTTTAAAATTAGGACTTTTATCAAAATCTGATATTCAAAATCAAACCAAAAAAAATCCTGCATTTAAAAAATTTTTTACACATGGTGTATCTCATCATCTTGGATTAGATACTCACGATTACGGAGATTTAAACTCTCCCGTTGAGGAGAATATGGTGTTTACTGTTGAACCTGGAATTTATATTCAAGAAGAAAATTTTGGCATAAGACTTGAGGATAACATTGTTGTTAAAGAAAACTCCGATCCTATAAACCTTATGAAAAATATTCCTATTGAAATTGAAGAGATCGAAGATTTAATGAATTCAAAAAAATAGATTTAAAATATGCTTAAAAATAAATTTGTTAGAAGATATGCTCCAATAACTATAGTTATGATTATCTTTTCTGCAATTGTGATTACTTCATTTTATTTTGTCAATCAACCAGTAAAAAAATTGCCCATCTACAGCCCTTCAATGGTTAACCAAGAACTTGTTGATGAAGAAATTCAATACATTAAAAAATACCATAAAATCAAGGATTTTTCAATGATTAATCAAAACGGAGATGTAATTACACAAAATCACTTTAACAATAAAATTTATGTGGCGGATTTTTTTTTCACAACTTGCCCTACAATATGCCCAATAATGACTGAAAACATGGGATTATTACAAAAAAATTTAAAAGACAATCCCAACATTCTTTTAGTCTCATTTTCTGTCACACCAGAAATAGATTCAGTTGAGCAGCTTAAAAAATATGCATTAGAAAAAAATGTTATTGACTCAAAGTGGAGCTTACTAACTGGTAACAAAAAAGAAATTTATGATCTAGCAAGAAAATCTTATTTAGTAGCAAAAGACGATGGAGATGGAGGAAAATACGACATGATTCACACAGAAAATTTTGTTCTTATTGATAAAGAAAAAAGAATTAGAGGCTTTTACGACGGAACCAATGACCAAGAAATGACCACTCTTTTATCTGATATTAAAATTCTTGAAAGCTCTTATTAAATGAAAAAAGGATTATTACACATTTTAGGATTAATTGGTTTTATTTTTGTTTCTAACGCTCAAGAACTTATAATAGGCGAAGAAAGAATAGAACCTGGAATAATATTCATTTTTGAGGGTGCAATTAAAGACAATGTCTCTCCAAATTCTTTTCATCTTGAGGAAAAACAAACAAATGTCCATATTGAGGCTAGAGTTAATTGGGATATACAAAATGTTCCTAAAGGAACTCCACTGGGAGGTTTTATTCCTTATTTACACATAACTGCTCAAATAATAAATGAAAAAACAAGTTTAAGCACTTTCATTGATTTAACTGCTCATATTAATTTAAT
>Ga0255773_10000889_pt1 | contig 31103 bp, 41 predicted proteins | sample 011ome_17_FD_179971 | JGI IMG/M metagenome (GOLD analysis project Ga0255773, IMG submission 179971) | Coastal salt marsh microbial communities from the Groves Creek Marsh, Skidaway Island, Georgia - 011502XT metaG (version 2) | ecosystem: Environmental > Aquatic > Marine > Intertidal zone >... | reverse complement strand
AGAGAGTCCTGAGCAAGCTCCGGCATATGCTGGATAACGCAGAGCCCAGTGACGGAAACAAGCTGAGGGCGGCAGAGCTACTCGGCAAGTCGGTAGGCCTGTTCAAGGACGTAGTCGAAACCCAGCAGAGCACCACTGCCGATGACCTGATCGGAGAGCTGGAGGCCATGATCGAATCTATTGGCAGTGATGATGCCGATACCACTGACATCTCAGCACCTAGCGATCAGCCTCTGCACTAATGCCTGACTTTTCCGTGATAGTACCGGAGCGATATGCCGACCCCCGCACCCCCCCTGAGCGAGGCACGTACCTGCTATCTATATACATAAGGATCTGCTCATAAAATCACCTATTTTTCGCTATGTCATACCCGTCATACTAGTAATTCTGGCCCTTTTTTTGGCAGAAAAGGCCCTAGGATTCCTAGTGGTGCATTTAATTCTGGTAATTTTTGGCATTTATGCATAAAACACTGATTTTTATGCGAAAAAACACTATGTCATACGCATAAAACTGTAGACATGTGGCTGTCAAGGGGGTAGGATCTCTATAATCCGAGGGGATTCTCTACCTAGGACTCTTCTAGCCTAGGAATCTTCTAGCTTATGTATCTTCTCTTCTTGTATGTCATCGCCAGACCCCTTTGATTAGGGTCTGGCTCTTTTAACTTCTAGGCTTAGGAGATTCCTAGCTTAGATTCATCTAGATTTATCTAGGATAGGCGCGACGTATGTATAATCCATATGTAAATAATTCCTACTACAACATGCTTTCTGGTATCGCAAGCCTTTATGGAGCGCCTAGGCAGTACAACCCTTATAGCCAATCGACGCCCATGTTGCCAAACCAGAATCAAGCTGTGATAAACCAAGCCGCTCAACAAATTCCTTCAGGCGGCATGATAAATCCGGCAGTGATGCCTCCGCCAAGTCAGCCGCCGCTAACGTCATCAGTGATGCCATCGGTTGAGCCAATCAATGAAATGGCGCCCCCGGTCACGCAGATGGACAGCAACATGGGCGGGCTTGATCAGCCAATGACGAGCGCGGTTATGCCGTCTGGCTACTCGCGGTCCGAGCCTGACAGCATGATGAACCCCGGCGCCTACCCTTCAACTGGTGGCACTCTTGACTATGGGCAACCGGGATACGGCGGAATGGGATTCGGCTCCTACGGAATGGGCCGGACATCAAACCCCTACACCATCGGCACGGGCGGAATGCCCTACAACAACCCCTATTTCAGAGGCTTCAATAACCCCTACTCAGGCGGCTTTGGTGGCAAAGGCGGGATGGCCCGGCCCTCTTATGGGATTGGCAAAGGTGGTCAAAACAACATGGGCGCCTATAACACGATGAGTTCCGGACCCATGTAATGCCCCGAAACTATCGCACTGAGTACGACAACTACCACTCAAAGCCCAAGCAGAAAAAAAATCGCGCAAAAAGAAATGCCGCGAGATCTGTGATGGCAAAATCAGGTAAGGTGTCGAAGGGCGATGGCAAGGATGTTGCCCACAAGAAGCCACTAGCCAAGGGCGGCAGTAACAAGAAGTCAAACCTATCGGTGTCTTCAAAAGCAAAGAACAGATCGTTTCCGAGGACAAAAACCGCACGGATGAAATGAATGTCCGATCTTATAACGCCTCAGTTAGCCAAAAAGCTAAAGGGCGCATCTCCAGAGGTTAAGCTACGAGTTGCAGAACAGCTCAAGCGAATCGAGGAGCAAAAAAAGATAGAGTCAGCGCAAACCACCTTTATGGGGTTTGTTGGGCATATGTGGCCCGCCTTTATTGAGGGCAGGCATCACAAGATCATGGCAGAGGCCTTCGAGAAGATTGCTCGTGGCGAACTCAAGCGCTTGATCGTCAATATGCCACCCAGACACACCAAGTCTGAGTTTGCCTCTTACTTGTTACCGGCATGGTTTTTAGGCCAATATCCGGGTAAGAAGGTGATCCAGACGGCCCACACCGCCGAATTGTCGGTCGGTTTTGGCCGGAAAGTGAGAAACCTTGTTGACTCCGAGGACTTTAAGTCAGTCTTCCCGAGGCTACAGCTACGGGCAGATTCAAAGGCCGCAGGCCGGTGGAGCACCAACGACGGCGGGGAATATTTCGCTATTGGTGTTGGCGGTGCGGTAACCGGTAAAGGTGCCGACCTATTGATCATTGACGACCCCCACTCAGAACAGGAGGGGCAGTCGGGAGATCCGTCCGTCTTTGATCGCACCTATGACTGGTACACTTCCGGTCCTCGACAGCGTCTCCAGCCGGGGGGCGCCATCATCATTGTGATGACTCGCTGGCATATGCGAGACCTAACCGGAAAGATTATCAAAGCTTCTTCTCAGCGGGCAGGTACCGACGAGTGGGAAGTGATCGAGTTTCCAGCGATCATGCCATCAGGGAAAGCCCTGTGGCCTGAGTTCTGGTCTATCGCAGAGCTTGAGGCTCTACGCAATGAACTACCGTCCCCTAAGTGGAACGCGCAGTATCAGCAAAACCCAACGTCCGAAGAGGGCGCTCTCGTCAAACGCGAGTGGTGGCAGGTCTGGGAACGTGACCAACCCCCGCCGTGCGAGTTTATTATCCAATCATGGGATACAGCATTTTTAAAAACCCAGCGGGCTGACTTTTCCGCTTGCACAACATGGGGTGTTTTTTACAGCCCAGATGACGAAGGGGTCACTAAACCCAACATCATCCTTTTGGATGCATATAAGGAACGTCTGGAATTTCCTGAGCTAAAGAAAAAAGCTTTTGAGCTTTGGTCTGACATGCAACCAGACGCATTTATTGTGGAGGCCAAGGCGGCAGGGATGCCACTCATTTTTGAGCTTCGGGCAATGGGGATTCCGGTAGCGGAATACACACCATCTCGGGGTAATGACAAGATAGCTCGCGTTAACGCTGTAGCTGACTTGTTTGCGTCTGGCGTCGTGTGGGCGCCACAGACGCGGTTTGCCGAGGAAGTTGTTGAGGAGTTTGCCTCATTTCCCGCTGGCGAACACGACGATTTAGTTGACTCTTCCACTCAGGCATTACTGCGGTTCAGGCAGGGAGGATTCCTCCCTCTACACACCGATGAAGAGGAAGAGCCTGTAGATTACGGCAGAAGAGCCGATTATTACTAGGAGAGCGAGATGAAAAAGAAACCCATGAAGGCGCCGCCCAAGGCGATGATGAAGAAAGCCGCCATCAAGAAGGCGATGGGCAACAAGATGGCTGGAGCACGAAAGATGAAAGGCGGCGGTAAGTGTCGAGGCGCTGGTGCGGCCACCAAGGGAACTCGTTACTCTAAGAGCTAATTATGGCCATTGATAAACTCGGCAGACCCATGGCCCCGGAAGAGGCTGAGGGAAGCGAACTTGAAATCGTCATAGAGAACCCGGAGTCCGTCAGCTTGTTTGACGAAGAGGGCGGAGTGGTCATTGACTTTGACCCCGACTCATCTGGGCTTCTTGGCGATTCTCACGACTCGAACCTTGTCGAGTTTATGGGGGACGACGAGCTTTATTCGTTGTCGTCAGAGCTGGTACAGCAGTTTGAGTCCGACAGACAGAGCCGCGCCGACTGGGAGGACTCCTACGTCAGGGGTCTAGATCTTCTTGGTTTAAAGTTTGAGGACAGGTCATCCCCTTGGGAGGGAGCCTGCGGTGTATTTCACCCGATGCTGTCCGAGGCGGTAATTCGTTTTCAGGCACAAACTATTCAAGAGATCTACCCAGCTAAAGGCCCAGTTAAGACCTCTATTGTCGGGAAGATAGACGAAGAGAAGACCAAGCAGGCCCACCGGGTAGAAAACTACCTGAACTATTTGATCACACAAAGGATGAGCGAATACCGAACGGAGACCGAAAAACTCCTGTTCTCGCTCCCAATCGCAGGATCGGCGTTCCGAAAGGTATATTATGACCCCAGTTTGGGTCGCCCCTGCGCGATGTTTGTGCCCGCCGAAGACTTTGTGGTGAGCTATGGCGCGTCGGACTTGACGACTTGCGAACGTGCTACTCACATAATGAAGCGCACTCCGAACGAAATCCGGAAACTGCAAGTTGCCGGGTTTTATGCGGACATTGATTTGCCGGCACCGTCTCCGGATATTTCTGAAATTCAAAAGAAGTATGACCGCCTGACGGGAGACTCTGAAAACTACGACATAGATAACCGGCATGTCTTGCTTGAGATGCATGTTGACATTGATCTGCAGGGGTTTGAAGACAAGCAGGACGGTCAGCCTACAGGAATCGCTCTTCCCTATGTTGTTACGATTGACAAGTCATCAAGAACGATCTTGTCGATTCGCCGCAACTGGTATGAAGACGACCCTAAAAAGTTAAAAAGAGAACACTATGTGCATTACCAATACCTGCCCGGACTAGGGTTTTATGGTTTTGGGTTAGTGCATATGATCGGCGGTCTATCTAAGTCGGCAACCTCGTTGCTGAGACAGCTTGTAGACGCCGGTACACTTGCCAACCTACCGGGGGGTCTAAAATCTCGCGGACTGCGCATAAAAGGGGATGATACCCCGATTATGCCGGGAGAATTCCGCGATGTAGACGTTCCGGGTGGTGCAATCCGCGATAACATAACCTTCCTTCCATACAAGGAACCAAGCAACGTCCTATATCAGTTGCTTGGCGATATTGTCCAAGAAGGCAGAAGGTTCGCATCGGCGGCGGATGTAAAAGCCTCAGACATTAACGGCGAAGCACCGGTTGGCACCACGTTAGCAGTTTTAGAAAGAGAGATGAAAGTCTTGAGCGCGGTCCAGAGCCGGGTTCATGCCTCTGTTTCAAAAGAGCTTAAAATACTCTCTGAGCTTGTCAGGGATCATGGGCCGGAAGTTTACCCTTACGACCCAGACGAAGACCCCGTCGTCAAGCAGGATTTCGACGACCGAATTGACATTATTCCGGTTAGTGATCCAAACGCCGGCACGATGGCCCAGCGAATCATGCAGTATCAAGCGGCCCTACAGCTTGCGGCACAAGCACCGCAGATGTACGACATGCCGCTATTGCACCGCCAGATGCTGGATGTCTTAGGCATTCAGGATGCAGACAAGATCGTTCCGACCGAGAACGACATGAAGCCGACAGACCCTGTCAGCGAAAACATGAACCTGATCAATGGCGAGCCGGTCAAGGCGTTTATCTACCAAGACCACGAAGCGCACATTCAGGTCCACATGGCGGCGGCGCAAAACCCCCAGATGCAAGAGCTTTTGGAGCAGGCGCCAAACGCAGGAGCTGTTCAGGCGGCACTGGCGGCTCACGTTGCGGAGCACGTTGCGTTTGCGTACAGGGCAAAGATCGAGCGCGAACTGGGCGTAGAGCTTCCGCCACCCAATGAGCCTATGCCGGAAGATATTGAGCTTCGCATCTCAAGGCTAGCGGCCCCGGCGGCGGCACAGGTTACCGGAAAGGCCCAGCAAGAAGCTCAGGCAAGAGAGCAGGCCGAAATGCAGGAAGATCCGATTGTTCAGATGCAACAGCGAGAGCTTGCGCTTAAAGAGCAGGCGGCGATGGCCAAGGCTCAGACCGAAATGGCCAAGATACAGGCGGATCTTGAAAAATCTCGCGGCAAAGCCATGATTGACGTTCAGAAGATGGAGCAACAAGAGCGGATTGAGAGCGCGAGACTGGCCACAAAACTACAAGGTCAGAGAGAAAGCGATGAGTCCCAGAAAGAGATAGAGGGATTCAAGGCAGGTTTTAACCTTGTCAGAGACCTGATTGATGAGTAAAACTGCTACAAATAACTTGTTAAAGACACTCCAAGAGGAGTACCGTAGGCACATGAACGAGCTGAGTGACCATGTTTCTTGCGGAGGATGCAAGAGCATGGAGGAATATTCGCGTTGCGTTGGGGTCATTGAGGGACTTGCCTACGCAGAGCGCACCCTTCTAGATATGAATGAGAGGCTAGAACGGGAATAACACGCTACAAGGTGTAGCGCCGGCGACTCCAGACGCCATCATCTGGTGCAGGAAGAAGTGATGACAGAAGAGCAAAAGACAGCTAGTCAGCTACCAGAGCCCAAGGGCTACAAACTACTCATTGCTCTGCCAGAGCCCGATGAAAAAACAGAGGGCGGCATCTTAAAATCAAAGCAAACAATGGACATTGAAGAAATTGGTTCCATCTGCGGTTTTGTTTTAAAGGTCGGGGCAGACGCTTATCAAGATCCATCAAGATTCCCAAACGGCCCCTACTGTAAGGAGGGGGACTGGGTCGTCATGCGATCCTATAGCGGGACAAGGTTCAAGATACACGGCAAAGAGTTCCGCCTCATAAACGACGACAGCGTTGAGGCGGTTGTAGATGATCCGAGGGGGATTGAAAAGGTATGAGCGAAGAACAGCAAGAACAGCATTCCGCTGAAGAGAAGTTTTTTGGCGTAAAGGCAACTTTTGGGAAAACCGAAGAAAAGCCTTCTGACATCGACATAGAAGTTGTTGATGACCGTCCTGAAGAGGACAGGCGACCGCCAAGCAAGGAGCCGGAAAAGAAGGCGTCTGAGTCCGAAGAGGGCGATGACGAGCTTGAGGGCTACAGCGAAAAGGTCAAGAAACGCATCAACAAGTTGCGCTATCAACAGCATGAAGAGCGCCGCCAGCGGGAAGCCGCTGAAAAGATGCGGGAAGAAGCGATTCGTGTTGCACAGCAGTATGCGGAGCAAAGCCGGCAGTATCAGCAAATTATCTCTCAGGGCGAGCAAACACTTGTCGAGCAGATAAGGGCTAGGGCCGAATTATCCTTACAGCAGGCGAAAGATAAGTATCGTTCGGCCTACGAAGAGGGCAATACGGACAAAGTCCTTGAGGCGCAAGAGCAGTTGATGAGCGCTCAGGCTGAGTTAAAGTCGGCAGATTACCAGCTTGGCGAAGTAAAGCGCCGAAGAGAGGCGCCGCAACCGAGACAGGAGCCAAAGCCCCAGCAACAGGCCGTTCAAGCTCCGCCAAAGCCCACTCCAAGGGCGACGGAATGGGCCGAGCAAAACCCTTGGTTCGGCAAAGAAAAAGACATGACCGCTCTGGCCTACGGTGTTCACGAGCGCTTGGTTAGAGATGAGGGGTTTGACCCCAACTCTGATGAATATTATGAAGCTATTGACCGCACTGTTCGGTCTAAGTTTCCAGAATACTTCGGTGAGGATGACAGTGGCTCAGATGGAAACACATCTTCCTCGACCTCCCGAAGCCCCTCCGTGGTTGTGGCCCCTTCCGCAAGGAATAACGGCGCCAAGCCACGCAAAGTGAGGTTGAGCCGCACCCAACTCTCTCTCGCAAAGAGACTTGGGCTAACCCCCGAACAGTATGCCAACCAGCTCATTAAGGAGTCATAAAATGGCAGAACAGCGCACAAAAAGGGCCTCACAGGCCAGAGAAGTTGAACAGCGTCCGAGTGATTCTTGGAAGCCCGCATCCGTACTGCCAACTCCCGAGCCGCAAGACGGCTGGGTTTTTCGTTGGGTACGCACCAGCACCCTAGGAAAGTCTGATAACACAAACGTGTCGCAGAAGTTTCGAGAAGGGTGGACTCCAGTGCGAGCAGAAGATCACCCAGAGCTTGAAGTGATGTCTGACATCGGCTCTCGTTTTGAAGGCAACATAGAGGTTGGCGGCTTATTGCTGTGCAAATCTCCTGAGTCTGAAGTTAAGCAACGAGAAGAATACTTCGAGCGAATGGCGTCGCAACAGATGGAGTCTGTTGACAACAGCTTCTTGAGAGAAAACGATCCGCGAATGCCCGTTCTGAACCCAGAGCGAAGCACTCGTACAACCTTTGGTCGAGGCTAACTCCCCCGTTTGGGGGCGGCCTCGTGGCTATTCATCAAGGAGATGAGAAATGGCTAGTACAGCTACTCCCACAGGTGCAGAACCTGTAGGCACTCTCAGTGCCTCCGGTTCTTTCACCGGAAAAGTACGCCACATCAAGATTGCGTCCGCTTATAACACGGCAGTCTTTTATGGCGACTTCGTTAAGCTGGTTGCCGCTGGAACGGTAGAAAAGGCACAAGTAACAACCGCCAACGTCGGCGGTACTGTTGGTGTCTTTGTAGGTTGTTCCTACACCGATCCAAACACCAATCAGCCAACCTTCAGCCAATATTGGCCAGCAAACACGGTAGCATCTGATGCTGTCGCGTATGTTGCCGATGATCCCAAGCTGGTCTTCCAGATGCAGGGTGATGGCACAATTGCTCAAACCGGTCTTGGTAACAACGTGCAGGCTATTGACACTGCGGGTTCAACCAGCATTGGCCGAAGCAGAAACGCGTTGGACGCTAGCTCTATTGCTACCACCAACACCTTCCCACTCCGAATCGTTGACTTTGTTGACGGGCCTGACAGCGCTGTAGGTGACTCGTTCACCGATTGCATCGTTACTTGGTTGCCCGGAAGCCATGCTTACGATACGGCACTCGGCGTTTAAGGAGAAATAGAAAATGGCAATTTCACGCGCACAAATGCTGAAAGAGCTTCTCCCCGGCCTGAACGCCCTGTTCGGTCTGGAGTATGAGAAGTATGAAGATGAGCACACGATGATTTATGACACTGAATCATCTGAGCGCTCTTTCGAGGAAGAGGTGAAGCTGTCTGGCTTCGGTGCGGCACCCGTCAAGGCTGAAGGTTCTGCCATCGCCTATGACACCGCGCAAGAGTCATTCACCGCTCGCTACAGCCATGAGACAATCGCTCTCGGCTTCTCCATTACTGAAGAAGCTATGGAAGATAACCTGTATGACTCTCTGTCTGCTCGTTATACCAAGGCGCTTGCTCGTGCTATGGCACACACCAAGCAGGTCAAGGCGGCAAGCCTGTTGAACAACGGTTTTACCTCGTTCAACTCTGGCGATGGCGTTACTCTGTTTAGCACGGCGCACCCACTGGTAAGTGGCGGCACTAATGCTAACCGACCTGCGGTTGCGGCTGACCTTAACGAGACCTCACTGGAAGATGCTGTAATTAACATTGCCGCATTTACCGACGAGCGTGGTCTCTTGATTGCGGCACGTCCTCGTAAGTTGATCGTTCCCCCTTCACTCATGTTCGTGGCTACTCGCCTTATGGACACAGAGGGTCGGGTCGGCACGGCTGACAACGACATCAACGCCCTTCGCAACAACGGCTCGATTCCAGAAGGCTACTCAGTCAACCACTTCTTGACTGACACCAATGCCTTCTTTATCATCACCGATGTACCGAACGGCATGAAGCACTTCCAGCGCACCTCGCTGGAAACGTCTATGGACGGCGATTTCGACACTGGTAACGTGCGCTACAAGGCGCGTGAGCGTTACTCGTTCGGCGTATCCGACCCTCTGGGCATCTACGGTTCACCCGGAACCTCATAATCCGGTCCGTTAGAGGGGGGCTCCGGCCCCTCTCTATTTTTTATTATTGGGTGGCAGACAGCTTAGGCTGACGACATGCAGACTGCCATTCACAGCTCGCATGTGAGGAATTAAAAATGGCAACAACAACTTTTTCTGGACCCGTTGTATCTACCAATGGATTTACTGGCGCCGTTACTGGTGACGTTACTGGCAACGTCGATGGCTATATAAGCCTTCCCACCGGCACAGTCGCAAGCCTTCCTTCCGCTAACAGTGTTCCTGTAGGAACAATTCGCTGTGTCACCGACAACGGTGCTGGAGTAGGCGGGTTTTCGCTCGTGGTGAGCAGTGGTCTAGGCGGATGGCTTGCTCTCCCGACCTCAAATCTTTCTTAATAGGGGGTCAACATGAGACCAGTTAGGCAGACTGTTGCCGCTACAGGAGTCTCCGACCCAATAGTCATGGACCACTACATCGGTCCTTTCAATGTAGGGTTCGGCGTCGAAGCGACTGCGACGACGGTGACTTATGTTGTTCAGCATACATTTGACGATGTCTTAGCTCAGGGCTACAACCCAGCCACAGGCCTTTGGTTCGATAATGATGCTGGCGCCTTGAGCACCGGTAATAGCGATGGGAACTATGCGTTTCCTGTTACGGCAATTAGGATTAACGTCTCAGCCAATACCAGCGGCAACCCGGTAAACTTTACCGTTGTTCAGGCTGGACGGGCAGGAGGATGATATGAGTATTAACACAAAGGCGCTTAAGGACTTTCAAAAAGTCTGGGGGCCTGTGGTCGAGAGCATCCCGCTTGTCCTGTCTGCTATTAGCGCGAAAGGCGATCTTGACCGCCAGATAGCGGTTAAGAATGCCGAGCTTGATGATGCCAGAAAGCAGATTGAAGAGGTGTTTTCTAGGGCAAGTGAAGAGCTTGATGCCTTGAAAGATCAGGCAGAGGCTCTTCGCCAAGAGCAGGCGCTGGTAATTGCTGAAATTGCCAAGGAAAAATCCGAAGCAAAAGATCGGGCAAACAAAGCCAAGGACCGAGTGGATAGTGCGCTAGCCGCTACGGAAGCAAAGCTTGTCGCGGCTCAGGAGAGGCTCTCTTCTGTCGAGAAAGAGTGGCAACAGAAAGAGTCTGTCGCATCAGCAGAGCATGCGGCCAAGGTTGCCGGTTTTGAGAACGAGATCGCAGACCTTGACAAGAAAAAGGCTTCTGCCGAAAAGGCGCTCGACAACCTTCGCAAAAGACTCGGGTAACTCCCAGTGGGCGTCAGTGTCCTTGCTACTGCTGGCAAGCAGGAGATTGTGCTCTTGGATGAGCAACCGGCTGTCACTTACGTTGGGTACGCAAACCCAAGTGCCGGCCAGTCAGAGGCTGTCTGGAAGATAAAGCGACTTTTGACCACCGGCACGGTTTTGGCTGTTGAGTTTGCTGACGGCAATGCGAGATACGACAACGTCTGGAACGACCGGGCATCCTTGAGTTATAGCTGATGACGGTATCTGTTGCGTTCAATGGCTCCAATGTCAACACTGCCGACTCTACCACGGGGTGGACTGCGCTAAAGATTTCCGGCACTGGGGGAGGCCCGTCGGTGGCGGCGGCAGACGGCTCTATTGAAGGGTCCGGTGCTGTCACCACAACGGTTAGCCGGCAGTTTGTAGCTCTGTATTATGACGTAGGCGCAGGCAATGAGCTTGACTTTGGTGTTGGTGGTGCCAACGAAGGACAGATGCTGTATATTTGGGCCAACTTTTTAGCCCCGGCGTTGCTGGTGACGCAGGCGGCCTCTCCTGCGGGAGGTTTTGGCGTGTTCTTGGAGTCAAACACTCCCGGCACAAACCAGTATCACTGCTGGGCCTTTGAGGGGTCGGACACTTATGCGGGGGGCTGGAAACGACTTGTGCTTGATCCCACCCTGTCTGCGACAGGATCATCGGGGACGGCAATAAACACCGCGTCAATACGCTATATAGGGCTGTACGCTGATGTTGGCAACAGTACCGCCCGATTTGACAACCTGATCTGCGATTCGATTGATGTGGGAACCGGCCTGACAGTCACTGGAACATCGACTCTAGGCCTGTTTAGTGAATTGGCGACAAACGAAGAAACCAACCGTTACGGAGTTTTGACCTCCCTCAATGACTCCTCGACGGCATTTCAGGTTGCAGGAAAACTTGTCCTCGGAGACGTTGGCGGGACTGCCTCGACCATTACGGACGAGGACTCCAAGGTCTTTGTTGCTGAAAACAAATACTATAACGGAGCCTCGGTAGCAAACTCGGTTCCTGCGTCATTTTATGGAATCAGTGTTGTAGGTGGGACTGGAACCCAGACCTTGGATTTTGGTCAGGAGGTTGGCTCCACTGGAGGTCGAAACGGAATAACGCTGGTAGGAAACGATTCTTATCAGTTTAATATCGACTTTAATGACGGCAATGTAGAAAATAGCGACTGGCTAGGGTGTTCGCTGGAAGGCGTAGACGGAACTCTTTCCTTCGATGCTTCAACAGACAAGTTCAGAGGAAACACCTTGGTTTCCTGCTCCTCCGTCACTTTTGTAACCGGTTCTACCCCGAGCCAGTGTACGTTCGTAAGCTCAAGCAGGGCCATACTGTCAGGCTCTGCAACAATTAGCGACTCTTCGTTTATTGAGTCGTCAGACACTGCGGCAGTTCAGGCGGAAACCACAGACAATCTATCGAGCTGTTCCTTTACGAAAGGAACAAACACAAGTCATGCGCTAGAAATGACAACAGCGCCAACAGCGACAATGTCGTGGACTTGCACCGATCCCGGCTCAACATATGTAGCAGGAACTTCCGGAAACAACGTCACAACAGGAACGTCCGGAAACGAGCACATATACATCAACCCTTCCTCCCCAGTTTCTACAACTGTAACCATATCGGTTAGCGCTGGTGCGGTAGTTCCATCAGTCCGGAAAGGAACCAACTTTACCGGCAATGTTGATGTGCTCGCCGGTCAAACCACCGTCACGGTTACCCCGCTAGTGTCTAACAGCGAAGTCAGGGTTTATTCTCGGGATGGTAGCGGGAACAACGATGTAGAGCTTGCTGGAGTTGAGAATAGCGGAACATCCTTCCAGTTTACGCTGTCAGCGGGTACGGTTGTAAATGTCATCGTGTTTAATGTGCTGTACGAGCCCTTGGACATATATAACTATACCGTCCCGAGCGCTAACGCAAACCTTCCGGTGAGCCAGAGATTTGACAGGAATTACAAAACGTGAAAATTCCTAAGCTTATTATGGAGACGAGCAGGAAGACCACCCGCTATGTTCTTTTTCAGGCAAAAAGAATATCGGAAGAGGGCGGGGAGAGGATTGACCCAAAAAACCTTGGCTTGACAGGCGCAAAAGTAAGCCAGATTGAAAAATTTTTTGTCAGCAAAGATTATCCCATAAATGACTTCAGCGTCTTATGGGATCTTGGTATTGATGACCCATTTATCATGGCTAATAGGCCTGAAAAATACTGGCTTTTTGGAATTAGGCCGCATGTAAGAGTTCATCGTCCTATAGAAAAAATAACACTTTTGAGCGAAAGCGGTAAGCTGGAAGATATTGTCAGCGCTTGGAGAGACAGCGCAGATGATGGGCGCCGATTCTTTGCTAGAGAAGGCTATGTCATAAGACATGGCAGTAATCCCAATGACTTTAGTGTTGATTATGAAAAAATTATGCAAGAGGTAGACTCTCGCAAAACTTGGCTCAAGGGGGAGCAAGATGGCCATAATTAATGATCCCGACCAGATCACGCCCGGAACAGAGGTTGACTTTACCGTTGCGACGCAGGTTATAACCCTAGCGAAAGCGGGAAACCTTTCCGATGACGGAATTACTGGTCAAGCTTTATATTCGTATTGCAAGGAAGAGTGGAAGGACGACAATCAATCATACGGGCTCATTAAGTATCCGTTCCCGATGCTGGCCATCACGCCGGAGCAGTTTGAGTTTGGAAACAACGGAACAACCTTCTCAAATTGGAAGCTCAACAGCGACGCATCTAGAAAATTAATGCGAACCTGCGGCTGGAGAGAAAACAATGACACCGGGGGAGTTGGCAGGGAGTATTTGGGCGTAATCACGTTGGGCAATATTGACTCAACCAGCAAAACTGTTGGCGACAAACCTTACTTCTATGTGGACGGTAATGCCGCCAAGAAGGACTCCACATATACCGAGCTGACGTATGCTGGCCCCGCAAACGAAGCAATCCAGATATTTGGTGATGTCGCAGAAGACGCAACCACCACCACGTTTGATTATCGAGACACCACCACAGCAACGGGCGAAGATATTATTTTTAGAATCAGGGTGTTCGGGAAAACCTATGATCAGTCGTCTGCAAGAGCAATTGGTTTTGATGCCAGCAATGTTACATATAACGCACAGCGATTCCCCCTGACAGAGGCAACCGACGAGGTAATTAACACCCTAGGAGTCACCACCTCGGACATTGACAGCAACGCCCCGTACACTGATATGGATATTGGCTGGTATTCAACCGCGCAATCCCGTAGCGGGTTCACGACTGGAACAGAGAATTTTGGCATCATTATTGATGGCGATGTATCTGTCCCCCAGCAAGATGGTGGAGGCGCCGCCTCGGCAGAGCAGATTTACGCTTGGACCCAACGCCAGCTTATTAAAGACAAAGCAACCAACATAAACACCCAGACCGGAAGCACGGCCACAAACTACTATGGCGTGTTTGTTGAAGAGCCGCTTGTGCTTGGCTCTACCGGCGGAGATTTGATATCCAATGTCATAACAAACGACGACAGCGCCGCTCTTAATGGCGTGTATGTTGACTCTTTCGCCACCAACGACAAAAACAGGGTTAGATTCAAGGACAACGGATGGGTCACAGGAAACGCCCTAATCTCCTTTCCGTTCGCGGCCACATTCTCCCTATCGTTTAATAACAACCTTCAGAACGATTCGGTGGCTAGGTACTGGCTGTACTATCGATACACTCGAAACACTGCCGTTTCAGACCTAACAATCACTCCGACCACTGGAAGCTCTGCAACAATAGGCTCTGCGGCGGCGGTTGATTTTACCTCGGCTACAGACTTCGGAACCGGCGCTCTAAGTCAAAACGACTACATTGAAATTACCGGAGCTTCTAATGCGGTAAACAATACGGTATGGCAAATAACCTCAATACCCACGGCGAACTCGTTCACGGCAAGCATCGTTGACGGGGCTACACCGTTGAGTGAAACGGCATTTGCCGGAAACATCTACCGAACACCAATCGGCTCACCAGATGCAACCTTGGTGGAGAATTTTGCCAACACTCCAATTGGAAACGCTCTGATCAGTGGGGCGTCTTCGTTGTCGTTTGACTACGATTACGATCAAGACACCGTTGGCGGAAGGGATGTTACTGCGGATGCGGCTGTTGTTTTGAAGGTCATAGGAACCAATACCGCCCAATATGCCGAGGCGAATTTTTTGATAGCTCGCGCCACGGGCCAAGATTTCCCGATTACCTCGGCGGTAGAAAGAAACTACAGCACTTAACAGGAGTTCCTGATGGCTGGTGAGCGAAGATTTACAAGAATACCTCCAGAGTCCACGGGCGACCGTGTATGGATGGTGCATACTGCCGAGGTCGGCTTTGAAAACCAAAACGATGCGAACTATAAGTGGAAGATAGGCGAGCGCTATACCATTAGCGGCAATGGCGGACCCACTATGTTGGTCCATCTGCATGGCGTCTATGATGCAGGCACCACCGGATTGATTTCGGTTCACTACTCAAAGAACGACAAGTTTGGCAATGTTAGCCCCATAGCCGGTCAAACACTGACCGATCCTGACGGCGTGACGACTGTCGCCACGACAACCTCAGAGATATACGACCTGTATATTCCGGGCCAAAACATTGTGGGGTACGACAACCCAGAGTACGGCATGGATGTGGACATTACTGGCTCTGCCAACGTCCGCTTTGCAGAAGGACTGCCGCAACTGGACGCATGGGGAAAGCTACGGACTAACGGAGCAACGCCACTAGGCCAGTACGTTTTTAGTCAGGAAAATATTTTAACTAACAACTTTTCCCCAAGTCAAATTGCGGGCGGCTATGTATCATTTAGCGATACCCGCAAGTCTGTAAGCATTGGCATTAATCACTTGGATGCAGAGTTTGTAGCCGCTGATGGCTTTGCGGCTAATTCGTCTAATACCTATCACCATTATACGGCAGGAAGCTCGCATTTGTATGCCGGAACTTGTCGGCTAAACGACCCATCAGCTACAGGAACGACCCGTAGCTGGGGTATGTTTGATGCTAACAACGGGTTTTTCTTTCAAGTAGGAACCGGCGGCGTGAACGCTGTAGATGACACTGGGTTTAATGTGGTCATTCGATCAAGCGTCCCAGAAGCGCCGGTAAAAGACTTGAAGATTCCACGCGCAGACTGGAATGGCGACAAACTGGACGGCACCGGGGATAGTCAGGCAGTCCTTGATTTGGAAAACGCAAATATCTGGTGGATTGATATTCAATGGCATGGATCAGGGCGGGTTCGATTTGGAACTTATGTAGATGGACAGCGTGTTGTTTGCCACTCATATTACCACGGCAATAATTACCAATACGCTATGAGCCAAACCGCATCACTTAACGTGTGTTGGTCTATTAAGTCTACTGCCGCAACTAACTCCACACTGTTTATGGAAACATGGTCTGCATCAGTATGGACGGAAAGCAACATTGACCTTCGCACATACGGTCAACCGGCTACCTATGCAAGTTCTCATGCTACTGTAACAGCCAACATAAGCGATAACTGGCAATATTTGTTTAGTTTAAGCCCCGAAGAACTGCTGTCCAATGGAGATGTGAACCACTCATTGTATGCTCCAACAAGCATTTCGGCGTATGCGTTTGATCTGCAAGGAGGTTCAGGCGGCACTGGTACGGGCGGAGTTGATGCAATTATTGACTTAAAGGCCGAAATCAATAGTGTTCACTCCGGCCATAACTTTGCGCTTATTCCGTCAACAACCCTTGAGGTATCTACTGCTGGAACTAGCTACGAGTCTGGAAAGGTTGTGCTTCAGGATATGTTTAGAGGTAGATATAACGCGGAGCTAACGGACACTTACAACAACTTTCAGGCAGGTGCCGTAAAAAACTTTTCTGACGATGGCGGTACGAAACAAAATACGATTACAGCAATTACAGAGGCAACCACAGCGGTTATAACAACGTCAGCTTTGTTGAATTTGCGAGAGCCGCAGTCAGTTACATTTCCGTTAAACACGAGTACCTATGGCGGAAAGCTGGAAATTTTTGGTTCTAGCAACACCAACTACAACGGACTGTTTTATATCAAGCCTACCAGTGCTACAACGGCAGAGCTTTATACGGACAGTGCTTTAACAACTCCAGTTAATTCTTCAGCTTTTGGTGCATTTACAGGAACAGCAACCCTAAAAGGATTCAGAGGTTCGCGGGTTATCTGGAGCTTTTTTGCCAAAACACGGACAGCATTGCACGACGATGTGAAGCTAATGGTTAGCGTTAACTGGAAAGAGATTGTTCAATAAATGCCCGGAATTGTCTTTAATTATGGGCATTATGAGTTTTGGGAAGCCTACAACCCGCTAACAACACCGCCGACTTTTGGTACTCAAAAGGTTGTTTTTGATGGGCCTAATAAGTTAATTATTGTTTCGGACAGCACAACAGATTTGAGCATCAAGGAGGACGTTTACTCGGCATGGAAGGAGTGGACATTGGCGGTTGGCAGTCCCTATGAGCAAGCCATCCGGACGATTGGCGGAGACCCCACGATTGCAGGGCAGTTTGCTGGAGACATCTACTTCCTGATTAACGGCTGGCGCTTAGTTATTGATGTAACTAGGGTGAAGGTAACTGGCGTTTTATTTTCGGATGACTTTGACACTGCATACTACCAAAGTGACTTAAACGCAGTGTTCCCTGCACAGGTGTCTTCGATTGTAAACACTGTCAGCACTGGCGGCGCCGCCGATCCCTCAGTTATCGCGGATGCGGTATGGGATGAACTTGTGTCGGGCCATACCAGCATCACCACGTTTGGCGGTCTGGTTAACGAGACCAAGTTCTTGCGAAAGGCCATTTATCTGGATGTCGATCTGGTTAGTGATGGTGACGGCTCTCAGCGTAGCCCGTTCAACAACTTAACGTCAGCGATTGACGCCGCCGAGCTTGAGGGCATTCGGGAGATTTACCTGACGGGCGACATCACGCTGGATCGGAACCTGAAAAACTTTACGATTGTCGGGGTGGGCAAGCCTGAGGTAGATGCCGCAGGATTTGACCTCAAGAACACAAGGTTTGAGCTTTGCAAGCTAAAGGGTAGTTTTCTCAACAGCATTGTGGCGCAAAGCTGTACGCTTCTAGATGGGGCCTTCTTAAACGGATTTTATCAAGACTGCGCTCTGGATGGCGATCTCACCTGCGTTGCCGGGTCCGAAGTTTACATGGCAAACCCAGCCTCTAGCATACCGGGAACGGGCAGGCCCACAATTAGTATGAGCACTGGGGGTACGGCGTTATTGAGCGTCCGAGGGTACAACGGCGGCCTGACGGTAAAAGATTGCGACAATGTGGCAGACAGGGTTACTGTTGACATGTCGTCAGGAGCGCTTACCTTCGATGCGTCGTGTACCGCAGGGACTATGGTGGCGAGAGGAGTTTCTAGCTTTGTGAACTCAACGGCAGGGGCGACCGTTGTCGATGAGACTATAAGCAGGCAACTTATCATAGATTCTGGCGGCGGAGGCGGCGGTAGTGGCTTGACGCTAGAGCAGTTTATCGCGCTGAAGGATTGACTATGAGAAGGCGATACGCCAAGGGCGGAAAGACAGAGTCCAAAGTAAATCAAGCAGGTAACTACACAAAGCCGGGCATGAGAAAGAGGCTGTTTAATCAGATAAAGTCTGGGGGAAAGGGCGGAAAGCCCGGACAGTGGTCAGCTAGGAAAGCACAAATGCTGGCAAAGAGGTACAAAGACGCCGGAGGAGGTTATAAAGACTAATGTCTCTCAAAAAGCCTCAAAAGTCACTGAAAAAGTGGACCAATCAGAAATGGCGAACAAAGTCCGGAAAGCCTAGCACTCAAGGGCCGAAAGCAACCGGAGAGCGATATTTGCCCGACAAGGCGATCAAGGCTCTTAGTAGTAGCGAGTACGCCTCCACTACCAGAAAGAAAAGGGCCGACACGGCCAAAGGGAAACAGCACTCCAGTCAGCCAAAAAAAGTCGCCAAAAAAACCGCTCGGCACAGGAGTAAGGCATGACCAGAAGATACTACAAGTCAGGCGGAAGGGTTGACAAAAAGTCGATGGCTTGCAACAAGCCTAAGAGAACTCCGAATCACCCCAAAAAGTCTCACATAGTGAAGGCTTGCGAGGGCGGGAAAGAAAAGATCATTCGCTTCGGGGAGCAGGGGGCAAAGACTGCTGGCAAGCCTAAGAGTGGAGAGTCTGCCAAGATGAAGGCAAAGAGAAAGTCATTTAAGGCTAGGCACAGAAGGAATATCAAAAAGGGCAAGATGTCTGCGGCGTATTGGGCGGACAAGACAAAGTGGTGACTATACACCGAGTCGTCTGGAGAGACGCGGTTGGAGGCTCTAACACCGGATGGAGGTCTCTTGAAGACCTCAAAGAGCAAAAAACTGCGACCGTCATATCTTGTGGCGCGTTGATTTACGAAGATGACGAAAAGATCGTCATCTGCCCTCACATGATCGTTGAGGGCGAAGATATTATAGAAGGAGATGCCGAGCTAGCCATCCCCAAAGGGTGGATCGTTTCTAATATGAAGATGGCGACATTTCCGCCCGGAGACTGAGGAAGAAATATGGCCACTAGCGGCAGTTACAACTTTACTCTTGACTTGTCAGAGATATTCGAAGAAGCGTATGAGAGGGCGGGCCTTGAGCTTAGAAGCGGGTATGACTATAAGACTGCTCGGCGTAGCCTTGATTTGCTTATGCTTGAGTGGCAAAACAGGGGCTTTAATCTCTGGACGGTCAGGGACGCATCGATGTCACTCACAGCAGGCACCGCATCTTACGACTTGACTGCAGAAAAGCTGGATATCGTTGAGGGCCTTCTGAGAACGAATGCGGGAGACCCCTCAAGGCAGACAGACCTGAGGATGAATAGGATATCTGTAAGTCAGTATGCCGGACAGACAAACAAGCTTAGTCAGGGCAGACCCTTGCAGTTCTACGTGGAACGCAAGCCGACAAACATAACGCTTCATTTTTGGCCCGTCCCAGATGCGGTGACATCGTACACGTTCTCGTATTACTACTTGGAGCGTATCGAGGATAGCGGCAAGCCGGGCTCAAACAACGTAGATGTTCCCGCAAGATATTTACCTTGCTTGGTTTCGGGCCTCTCCTATTACATAGCGAGCAAGAGGCCGGAAGCGATGGCGCTGGCGCCTCAGTTAAAGCAAGTTTATGACGAGCAGTGGAGTTTAGCCGCCGATGCATCAAGAGAGAAGGCGGCACTGCATGTCTCTCCGGGAGGTTATAACGACTTATGAGTGGCTACGCGGCGGGGAAGAAGGCTTTTGGTTTTTGCGACAGGACTGGCTTCAGGTATCGGCTGAAAGATCTCGTCCGTCAAATTGAGGATGGTAGATGGAATGGACTTCTCGTCGGAAGAGATGTTGTCGATAAAGATCACCCACAAGACAAGCTGGGAGAGGTTGATGCAAATGATCCTCAAGCTCTTAGGTTTCCGAGACCCGATCAAAGCATCGATGAAAGTAGAGCGCTTTCTGCTTGGAACCCTGTGGGGGGCGGCAATACTGCTTTGGGTAGTCGCACTGTGGGGCTCGACATGGCGGCTATGGCTGGGCGTGTGACAGTGGAGATTGGTTGATGGCTTTTACATACGCGACACTGAGCCAAGCAATTCAGGATTATGTGGAGTCAGATGAAACTAGCTTTGTCTCTAACATACCGATAATCATTAGGCAGGCGGAAGAGAGAATCCTGAAGCGAGTACAGCTCCCCGTCTTTAGGAAGAACTCAACAGGCACCCTTACCGCCGGGAACCAGTATTTAGGATTGCCAAGCGATTATCTGTCCCCCTACTCATTGGCGATAGATGATTCTGGCTATGAGTATTTAATAATCAAGAGCGCAAATTTTATCCGACAGGCATACCCGGACTCGGCAGTTCAAGGAGCGCCAAAGGTTTATGGTGTTTTTGATGCCACCAACTTTATTGTTGGGCCAACTCCAGACGCCAATTACCCGGTAGAGCTTCATTATTTCTACAGGCCTCAGTCTATTGTTGACTCTGGGACAAGCTGGCTTGGCGATAACGCTGAAAACGCACTGCTTTACGGCTGTCTTCTTGAGGCGTACACCTACCTAAAAGGGGACGCTGATCTGATGCAACTATACAGCCAAAGATACTCAGAGGCTTTAACCATGCTGGAGCAGTATGGCGAGGGCTATACGACGACGGACAGCTATAGGTCTGGCGACGTTAGGAAGGCAAGAGACTGATGTTTTCTGGAGGTATTGGTAGCGTAGCTGTTCACACAACACAGAACAGGGGGTCAACCCCAGAAGAAGTTGCCGAGCGTTGTCTACAGAAAATTATCAGCGTTTCTGGCAGTGCGCCTGAGCCAATTCGGCAACAGGCAGAGTCTTTCAGGGACACCCTTAGGGAAGTAATTGTTTTTTACGTTAAACAAGCCATCCAGTCGGACAGGACGACGGTTTGCAATGCGTTAACAGAGGCGGGCCAGCCCGAGCTGGCTCAACTTATCAGGAGAATGTAAATGGCCTTTACCGGAAACTATATGTGTACTTCCTTTAAGGAAGAGCTTTTGACGGCTACGCACAACTTTACCAATGGAGTTGATACATACAAGCTGGCGATGTATACCAACAGCGCAACCTTTGATGCATCAACAACCGATTACACCGTCACCAATGAGGTGTCTGGAACCGGTTACTCTGCCGGTGGCGGAACGCTTACGAGCGTAACCCCGACCACGTCGGGCACGACCGCGTTTTGTGACTTTCAGGACTTGGTGTTTTCAAGCTCTACCATTACCGCTAGAGGGGCTTTGATTTACAACACCACGGCAGGTGCGGGCACAGGAACTACAAACACGGTTCTTGTTCTTGATTTTGGGTCTGACAAGTCATCAACAAACGGGGATTTTACAATCGTTTTCCCCACGGCGGATGCTAGCAACGCAATCATAAGGATCGCCTAGCATGACTGATGTGGTCGTACCCTACGAAGGGTGGGGCCGCGACACATGGGGATCTCAGGGCTTCGGCGAGGGATCTGTTGAAGTACCATCTGCTAGCGGCTCTCCCGGATCAGTAACAGTAGATGCCGGTCAGGGCATAACCGTCAACCTGACCGGACTTAGCTCGTCCGCCAGCTCTGGCTCGGTAACAGTTCAGGCAGATGCGGATGTTGATGTATCCAGCGTATCTGCAACCGGATCTTCTGGTTCGGTAACGGTTGACACTTCTGGCAATACGGTAGTCACACTGACGGGGCTTGAGTCCGCCTCGGCAGTCGGGGATGTCACGGTTGAGGCCGATTCCAGCACTGAGGTGTCTGGCGCGTCTTCAACCGGAGTATCCGGGTCGGTATCGGTTGAGACAGACTCAAATATTGAGGTTTCTGGTCTTTCCGTAAGCGGCATATCCGGATCGGTATCGGTTGAATCCGACTCAAATACTGAATTATCGGGAGTATCCGCGACCGGATCTTCTGGTTCGGTAACGGCTCAGGCAGATGCAAATATTGACGTTTCTGGTGTATCTGCCACCGGATCTTCTGGCTCTGTATCCGTAGAGCCTGATGTCAATGTTGATGTTACCGGGCTAGCTTCTGTCGGAAATGCTGGCTCAGTAGAAGTTCAGGCGGATTCCAGCACTAATGTATCCGGGGTGTTCGCGAGCGGAGCATCTGGGTCGGTATCGGTAGAAGCGGATGCTGATGTTGATGTAACCGGGCTGGCCGCAACAAGCACTTCTGGGTCGGTAACCGTAATAACGGAGCAGGCCGTAACGGTTGACGTTTCTGGCGTCGAGGCGACAGGCTTTGCTGATAGCGTAGCTGTCGAGCCAGACTTAAACGTATTTGCCGTAGGGGTTTCTGCAACGTCCGAAACGTCGGGCGTGGATTTTGTTTCCGGAGACGCTGAAGTCTCTGTTTCTGGGCAGTCTTTGACGGCTCAGGTGTCCGGACCTTCTGTTTCTGCGGACTCAAACGTACTCATTTCGGGGGTTTCTGCAACAATTCCATCCTCTGGGGTGGAGCTTTCTGTTGAGGCTTCCGTGGATGTATCTGGGGTTGCCTCGGCGGCTCAGACTTCCGGAATAGATTTTGTCTCGATAGGGGTAAATGTCCCCGTCACGGGACTGTTAGCAACGTCGGGCTTTTCTGGCGTCGAAACAACTGGTGACGCCAGCACGGCGGTCTCAGGGCTGTTTGCGACAGCGGAAAACTCTGGCGTCGAAGCAACTGGCAATGCGGACGTGGATGCGTCTGGATTGTCTGCGACAGCAACACTGTCAGGGGTTGAGACATCCGGCGATGCTAGCGTGGATGTGCTGGGGGTTTCTGCCACAGCCCAACTGTCTGGCGTTGCGGTAAGCATTGATGTTGACGCCGCTCTATCTGGCCTGTCGGCAGTAGGTCAGACTTCTGGAGTTGACTCCGTAACAGGAGACTCGGTAGTCCCCGTCTCTGGTTTGCAGGGGTTGTCGCAAACATCCGGAGTGGACTCGGTATCCGGAGATGCCGATGTAATCATAGCCGGAGTGTCTGGAGCGGCCCTATCGTCTGGGGTAGACCTATCGACTGATGCCTCTGTAGGCGTTGTCGGGGTTTCGGCGGCGTCAGGAATTTCTGGAGTAACGCCCAGCGGAGACGCTAATGTAGATGTATTGGGACTGTCCTCGACGGGTCAGTCAGGCGCCGTTTCTGTAGGCAACGATGCCACGGTGTCTCCTGCGGGCCTTTCGGCTACAGCTCAAACATCAGGTGCGGACTCAGTTACGGGCGATGCCACTGTAGTTACCTCAGGACTGCTTGCGACAGCCGAGCTGTCTCCGGTGAGCTTGGTTTCTGGTGACGCAAATGTGGCGGTATCTGGAGTTGAAGCCACAGGACAAGTGTCCGGAGTTTCAGTCGGTAACGATGTTAGCGTTTCTGTCGCGGGCGTTGATGCGAAAGCGTTTTCCGGTGAAGTAGAAGTAGTCATCGAGGGACCGCCAATTTTTGTTCCGGTATTTTCGGATCAAATGCAGGCGGCTACATCGGGAGTTGTTATATGGAGCAGAATCGCTCCGGATCAAGACCCGTCCTTTGGGGAAATATCTCCAGATCAGACTCCTTCTTGGGCGGAAAGCGTCCCGTCTCAAGCTCCCGGCTTTGCGGAAATAACGCCATCTCAAACGGCTGGATTTGTTGAGGTGGTGCCATCTCAGGCGGCTGGCCTTGTCGAAATAGTGCCGTCGCAGGGGGCGGGATGGGTAGAAAAAACCCCATCGCAATCTCCTTTGTTTGGTAAGATAACTCCAGTTCAGGATGGCGAGTGGTCTGAAACAGTGCCCTCTCAAACGGCTGGGTTTAACGAGATAACCCCATCTCAGGGGGATGGATGGCTAGAAATAGTGCCAGAGGCGGCATAGAGGAATAACGGATGCCCAGTACATATACGACCAACCTTGGTATCGAGAAAATCGGGACCGGCGAACAGGCCGGATCGTGGGGGACCACTACCAATATTAACTTTGACATCATAGACCAAGCGGTCAACGGTGTTGTTGCCGTCAGCATTGCAGGGACGGGGACGTCTGGATCGCCAAACACGCTCACAAATGACGATGGCGCCGTTTCTGACGGAAGAAACTTCTCGATTGAGTTAACCGGTAGTCCCGGCGGAAGTGCTTACATTCGCCTAGACCCAAATGATGCAGAGAAGATAGGCTACATTAAGAATAGCTTTGGCGATTCAAGCTCTGCGATTATATTTCAGGGCACATACAACGCAAGCAACGACTATGTTCTTGCGGCTGGATATGGAGCCTTCTTGAAGTTTGATGGCGCAGGTGCAAGCGCCGTAGTAACTAACTTGCTTCAGAACCATGTCGTGGATGGCACGTTGCTGGCGAGCGGTGTAACAGTAGACACTGGCGGTACTCTTGACATATCAGGAGGAACGCTAACACTAGCCAACGACCAGATTAGCGGAAACTCAATTGACGGCGGGACCATATCAAACTTTGCGTCTACAGGCATAGACGACAACGCCACCGGTGTAGAGATAACTGTTACTGACGCATCTGTCACGTTCGGCGGGAATATTGTGCTATCGGAGGCCCTCGCTACTGTCGATGGCCGAGACGTTTCTGTAGATGGCGCCAAGCTCGACGGGATTGATAACAACGCAAACAACTACACCCTTCCAGCGGCAACTTCTACTGCGCTAGGTGGCGTAGAGATTTTCTCGGACACAGTCCAGACTGTGGCGGCAAATTCCGTTACCTCAACGTCTGGCAAAACATACGGCATACAGCTTAATAGTGATGGTCAGGCGGTTGTTAACGTGCCTTGGTCAGATACGACCGGATCAACGGATCTTGGCGCAACTGCCGATGGAACCTCGCTCACAATAACTTCCTCGACAGGCAGTGACGCTTCCGTCCCAGCGGCAACAACAAGCGCTTGGGGGGCCATGACAGATGAAGACAAAACCAAGCTTGACGGCATCGCCACCGGAGCCACAGCGAACACAGGGACGGTTACGAGTGTGTCGGGCGGTACAGGACTTTCTGGCTCGGTAACGACCTCGGGCAACATAGATCTGTACTCGTCAGTAGACACGGGCGGGTCAACCACGTTGTCGGACGAGCAGTTCCGAACGGTAACATCAGCCACTCAGACAATAACGCTTCCTGCATCTCCAGCGGCCGGAGACACCGTCTATATATCCGTTGGGAGTGCCACCGACACTGTTGTGGGTCGCAACGGAAGCAACATATCAGGACTTGCAGAAGACATGACGATAGACGTAGCAAATGTAGGGATAACGCTTGTATATTCCGGTGACGCAACCCAAGGCTGGAGATTGATGTAATGAGTACACTAACTGGATTAATAGGCGGCGGTGGCGGGGGCGCTTACCAAGGAAGAACCATCTCCTTCACCTCCTCAACCACTTACACAGCTCCAGCGAACATTAAGGGGGCTTACGTTATGGTTATCGGCGGCGGTGGTGGTGGAGGTCTCTTTGGCCGAACCTTATCAGGAGTTGGCCGAGCCGGCGGCGGTGGCGGTGGCGGCGTTGCGGCCAGCTACTTTGATCTGACTCCAAGCCAAAGCTATACGGTCAGCGTTGGCGGCTGGGGCGGCGCACAACTAGGCAGTGGAAATGTAAAACTAAACGGCAATCCCGGCGGCACATCATCTTTTGCTGGATCTGGCATCACCACCGTCCAAGCAACAGGCGGTGGCGGGGGCGCGGCAATAAACGAGGGCCAAGACGGGAATATAGTCGCCTCAGGAGGCGCTGGGGGTGTCGGATCGGGAGGCAACCTATTTAACTACACCGGCGGGGCCGGCGGAGATGGTGCGGTGAGCGCCAGCACTGGCGGTGGCGGGGGCGGTGCTTGCAACATACTTGGTGTAGCAACATCTCTTATCGCCGGAGGAGATCACGCCGACCCCAGCTTCGAGGGTGGTGGGTTTGGTGCTCACCCATGCGGCCAGAACATAATCGAAGAGGGTTGCAATACAAATGTTGATTACTTCAACTTGTCAGACTATATCGGCGGATGGCAACGGTACAACCAAGTAAGGACGATGAAGAACAACAGTGTTTTTGGGTTTGTTTATTCGGAAATTACTCGGCCAAACATTCCGCTTACAAGTCCCTCCAGAATACAAGAAGACTTCAATTATTACGACGGCATCCTAATTAACGGTGGAAGCATTGCGAGCGGCCCGCGACCACAGATATTTGCAGAGCCTTTTTGCGGGAGCAGGGGCATTGGGTCCGATAGCCCCGGTACTGAGTATCCGTTCAATACCAGCATGGCTGGCATAGGCGGTGGCGGCGGTGGGTGCGGATTTGTTGAGCCAGCCGGCGCATCGACTGTTCAGTCAGTAGCCGGAGGGGTTGGAATAGTTCATCTTGTTGAGATATTGAGCGCATAACATGAGTTTATATAAAATTCTAGATGGTGGTCAGGTTGTAAACACGATAGTTGCTGATGAGCAATTTATGATCGACAACTATTCCGAGTATGAGTTGGTTGTTGATGAGCCGGGCACCCCGCCTCCCCCAATGGCCCCCCGGATAACTCGGTACGAGTTTAGAAGTCTCTTTACGACGACCGAAAAAATTGCAATGTATGACTCCACCGACACCATAATCCGGGTGTTTTTGGATGACATTCAATCTGCTGAATACATCGATCTTGGACTTCAAGAAACCATCGATGGAGTTAACTACCTTGAGTCTCAAGGTCTTATAGGGGCCGGAAGAGCCGCTGAAATCCTGTCTGGGGAGTAATTCATGAATTCCGTGAAGATGTACCTTATTCACATTGGAGACTGCCTGTCTCAGCTAGCAAATTGTGCAATATTCTTGAGCGACAATCCCAATGAATCTCTGTCTGGAAGGGCTTTTCGTCAAAGGAAGGGCAGTAAATTTTGGTCGGCAATGTACCGGCTAATTAACAAGATCTTTTTTTGGCAAGACAACCACTGCCTAGACGCCCACCTCCTCGACAAGCAAAGAGCCAGAAGGATGCTAGATGATGATTGAGCAACCAATCGTTCACACATTGATGGGAGTCGTGTTGACGGGGTTTGGCTGGCTCATCAAGGTGCTGTGGGACTCACACAAAGATCTCGACGGAGAGGTTGATAGCCTAAAGGTCGCAGTCGCCGCCGATTATGTCAAGCGCGAAGAGTTAAGGCAGGAATTCAAATCAATCTCTGCCAAGCTAGACAGGATCGAAATCAAGATTGACAAAAAGGCTGACAAATAATGTGGACTGCGCTTATTGGCCCCGTGGCCGGGTTGTTTACTGACTGGCTGGCAGGCCAGAGAGAAAAGTCCAAAGCCAAGCACACGGCGCAAATGCAGGTGATATCTAACACGGCAATCTGGGAGCAACGGATGGCCGAAGCCAGCAATACTAGCTGGAAGGACGAGTGGTTTACCATCCTGCTGTCAACCCCGATTGTTTCTATCATCTACGGCGTTGTTATGAATGACCAAGAAATTATTGAGCGGGTAGGGATTGCGTTTCAGCAACTTAACTCTCTGCCGGAATGGTATCAGTATCTGTTGTTTGTGGCAGTCTTTGCCAGCTTCGGCATACGCGGCGCTGACAAAATAAGCACATTGCTCCAGAAACGATGAGTTCGTATTTTACTGAAGAAGAGTTGCGCTGTAAGTGCGGATGTAACAAAAACCATTTTGATGAAACTTTCCTCCACGTACTTAACACTATTCGCGGCGAGTGCGGCTTTGCTCTTCCCGTTTCTTCTGGCTATCGATGCCCTGAACACCCTGTAGAGGCGGCAAAAGACAAGCCGGGAGCGCACTCTACAGGAAAGGCCGTGGATATAAATATTTCTGGATGGAAGGCCTACCGGCTGGTTGAAAACGCAATAGCCCTTGGGGTTTGGCGTATTGGCGTAAATCAAAAAGGAACCGCAAGCCAGCGATTTATTCACTTGGACGCTTGCCATGACTTGCCGGAGCCGGTTATTTGGAGTTATTAAGGTATGCCCCTTACAAAGATCACATTTCAGCCGGGTATAAACAAAGAGGGCACTCAGTATACGGCGGATTCTGGCTGGTTTGATTCAGACAAGATTAGGTTTAGGAAGGGCCGTGTTGAGAAGATTGGCGGCTGGGTTAAGTACATCCCGACGGCCCTGAAAGGGGTTATACGGTCAATAAAAGACTTCGGTGTAACAACTGGGGAGCGAATCGTTGGGGTTGGCACAAACCTAAAAATGTACCTTGAGTCGGGCGCCACCCTGTATGACATAACGCCAATAAGGGCGACAACGACCGGCACGGCTACTTTTTCGGCTACAAACGGATCTTCGTTGATAGAGGTCACTGACGTATCGCATGGCGCAACAACGGATAACTTTGTCACCTTCTCGTCGGCATCCGGGCTTGGTGGGAATATTGACAGCAATGTCCTTAATCAAGAATATCGAATATCGGTGCTTACGGCGGACACTTACACCTTCACGGCTGTTGACGCCTCGGGAGTAGAGGTTTTTGCAAACGCATCAGATGCCGGAAACGGTGGAGGCTCTGTCCAAGCTGAATATCAGGTAAACTCAGGCCTTAACCAATACTTATCATCCACAGGGTGGGGCGTTAGCCCGTGGAGCGAAGGCTCGTTTGGTTCCGGCGAAAACCTTAACGCAACCAATCAGCTAAGAATAGTCAGCCAAGATCCTTTTGGTGACAATTTAATATTTAACAACAGGGCGGGCGGCGTTTATATCTGGCAACTTGCAAACGGGCTTTCCAGCAGGGCCGTCTCGCTTCAGTCTCTTGGTGACAATTCTGCGCCGCAAAATGCATTGCAAGTTATGGTATCGGATGTTGACAGGCATGTAATATGCTTTGGAGCCACACCAATAGGAGCCTCTGGGCCTGATTTTTCCGTAGATCCCCTGCTGGTTCGGTGGTCTGATCAGGAGAACGCGACCTCATGGTTTCCGTCAGCAATAAACTCCGCTGGCGGTCAAGTTCTTTCTGTGGGCACAGAGATAGTGGGTGCCGCAAAAACAAGGCAGGAAATCCTTGTCAGCACTGACGGCGGTCTTGTATCAATGAGGTTTGTTGGCGCGCCCTTTGTGTATGCCTTTACCCCAGTCGCCGAGGGTGTTGCATTTGTCGGTCCAAACGCGGCAGTGGCAGTTGGGGATTCGGTTTATTTTATGGATCGAGGCGGATTCTACATCTACTCCGGCTCTGTCCAGAGAATACCTTGCAGTGTTCACAGGTATGTTTTTGATAACATCGACAGGTCTCAGGAGTTTAAGGTTTTTGCTGGGTCTAACCCAGACTTTTCCGAGGTGACGTGGTTTTATCAGGTCGGCAATCAAGATATCACCAACTATGTGACCTTCAACTACATGGAAAACGCTTGGTCTGTGGGCACCTTGAACAGGGGCTATTTCACTCAAACAGAAGCAAAACAATACCCGATGGCGGGTTCAAATAACATCCAAGATCTTGAGAGCAATTATCTGTATAACCATGAGCTTGGATACGACGATGATGGCTCCCCAATGACGGCGTATGTAGAGTCCGGGGATGTGGGCATCGGCGATGGAGACTCGTTTATGCACATTAACAGGATTGTGCCCGATTTTACATTTACCGGAATGACTCAAGACGCAACGATGACCGTGGATATAAAGGGCCGGAACTTTCCACTAGAAAGCCTCCGCAATCTTTCCTCCTCACAAATTACCAGTAACACAACGCAATCTCACGTCAGAACCCGCTCCCGCGAGTCAGTTGTAAGAATTGAGTCATCAGGTGCTGGGTACGGGTGGTCACTGGGAGATATGCGCTTCGGAATTAGAACGGACGGAAGGCGATAATGGCAACTCAACCCCTACCTGTAGCGCCACAGCAGTATGACAGGACAAACGAGCAGACGATGCGCCGAACGGTGGAGCAAAATGATCAGGATATTAATGCCCGCCTTGAGCGCTCGATTAGAAAGATAGACAAGCCTTCCTCCCTAGCCATACGGCGTTTTCAGTTTCTTTTGATGGGGGCCGGTAATGGCTGATGTGATCAAGGTGCTTGGTCAGGTTGACGCGCCAGCAACAACCCCGACGGCCTTATATACAGTGCCATCCTTGGCGCAAACAACGGTTAGCTCCTTGGTTGTCTGTAATAGGACGGGCGGAGCGCTGACATTCAGGGTTAGTGTGCGAGTTGGCGGAGAGGCTAGCGACAACAAGCAGTATCTTTATTACGACAAGTCCGTTGCGACCGCAGAAAGCTTTACAGCGGTTCTCGGGCTGACTATCAGCGAGGGCGACATTGTTGAGGTGTATGCAAGCTCAACCGGCCTTAGCTTTAACATGTTTGGTGTAGAGACGAGTTAACTATGAATCAATATCCAGCAAAGTCGATGATGGATGAGATGGCAAAGCATGGTCGTTATGGCGACACCATGCTTGTCCACATGAACCCAATAGAGGTGGCGGGCATTGCGTCTCTTTCTCCTACCGGCAGTCTCACCACCAATCCCGTAACAGGACAGCCAGAGGCGTTTCTACCATTGCTTGCTCCAGTCTTGGGGATGATCGGGGGAGCCGCCGGCCTCTCGACGCTGGGCACTGCGGCCTTAACCGGCATCGGAACGGCGGCCATCACCGGAGATATTAAGCGAGGCCTTGTGGCTGGCTTAACCGCTGGAGTTGCTGGCGGTATCGGGGATTTATTTGCAGGTGGCTCGGAAGCAGTCACTTCTGGCGTTGTTGACGCGGCGGGAGAAGGCATGGCGTCAGCCACAACAGGTATTGATGTAGCCGGACTGGCCTCGGCAAAAGGGGAGGCCCTTGTCAGCGGAGCGGATGCCTTTGCCCCCGGAGTTAATGATGCTTTGACTGCGTCATCACAGCAGGCGGCGGCGACTCAGG
>Ga0255773_10000882_pt1 | contig 31150 bp, 28 predicted proteins | sample 011ome_17_FD_179971 | JGI IMG/M metagenome (GOLD analysis project Ga0255773, IMG submission 179971) | Coastal salt marsh microbial communities from the Groves Creek Marsh, Skidaway Island, Georgia - 011502XT metaG (version 2) | ecosystem: Environmental > Aquatic > Marine > Intertidal zone >... | reverse complement strand
GCGAGTTCATCAAAGATATTGAGACGCCAAAGTCGGAGATTGTCATCTACTTAGCAATCCGAGAGTTAGCCATCTCCTCTCTCTACGCTTCGAACCGTTGGCTCCGCGACCAAATCACTACGCAGGTGAGAGAGTTCGCATCAGGTCTGAGGGTTGAGATATCCGGCATTCAGGAGATGGTTGAGCAGATTGACCCGCAGGATCCGGAATCCATGAATCGAGTCATGGAGGCAACGGCCATGATGAGCCAGAGGACTGAGGACCAGGAAACTGCCCTAGTGAGGATTGAGACCATGCTGGCGCTCATCGATGGCTGGGCGGATGCAATTGCAGAGGAAGCAGGCAAGCGCCTCCCCACAATCTCGAGTGTTGTTGAACTCGCATCGAGAAAGCGGGCGACTGAGGGTGCAGCGGAGAAGACCTTCGCAATTCTCTTGGGTCTAGAACTGCAGCCCAGACTGCGCCGGGAGGCAAAGGCCATGTGGCAGGAGGTATCAAAGCTCGGCGGGCATAAGCGTGACCAGCTGTGGTCACACCCGGACCAGTTGCCTTCGGTTGAGGAAATGTCCAACCCGTCGCTCGTCGTTGCTCGGCTCGAGCACTCGGACGACGATTTTGATGAGGGTCTTCGCAAATTACTCGATAACTAAGGCTGTGGAAAACCCAAGGATCATTCTGCAAATGTTTGCCACACTCCCCACGTGGCCTCGCAAATCAATCCCCGACTTGCAAGACTCTGGCTTGCAGACAACATCAGGCAATACGGCTATCGCAAACCACTGAGACTCGAGTCGCTCAGCGAACCAGAGCTCAGAATTCTTGACTACCTGGAGGCTGGAATTACCGCCAGTCAAGTCCAGACTTTGCCACAGATTGCCAGCTGACAGCGAGACAGTTGGGAGCGTTCTTGGTCGGGTTTCATCGGTGCTGACTGACAGCGGCCGACTACCCCCAAAGTTGACAGCAGCAGAAATCGATACCAAGTTCGTAGAGCTAGCGAGGCTGTTCTCCGCCGAAGGAGACTTTGCAGATGCGCTAGCGAGGCGACGAAAATCGCGCATATTCATCGAGAGCCTCGGCCGCACCGGATTGGTTTTTGCCAAGGCGCTGTCGGCGTCTGAAATCGGGACACTTCTAACCCTCGATCAACTCAGGGTTAGCGATAAAGATTGCCTGCCACTTGGTCATCCAAGGTCCAGCATCGGCATTCCCAGAGCGACGAGTGCAAAAGTTCAGCTTGAGACCACTCAGCTGCAGTTCCACTCGCGCAGATCCGGCTCTCTCGACACCGTCACGGCCGCAGTACTGATAGCGAACGACATCGTTGATCCGAACTCCTACCAAACCTGGCTGGCAAGGGACGTGCCGCACGTGGCCATTTGCTTTGACGAGGAAGGCGTCGAGATTAGCCCGCTGGTCTTGCCCGGAAAGACCCCTTGCATTGGCTGCATCGAAAAGGCCAGGTTTGAGGCAGATTCAAATTGGCAAACCATTGCACCCCAGCTTCTCGCCCTACATCGCTCAAACGAGGACAGCGCCATGATTCTCTTCGCCACGGGAGTGGTGACGAACCTGCTGCTTGGCTTCATTGACCGCGGCTCTTTCGTCTCGAGCAGTGCACTGCGACTAGATCGGGGTGGTTCGCTAATGGCCTTTCAGCCTGCTGCTAGTCCTTGCGGCTGTGGTGGAGGTCTTCGATGAAAGGGCTTGGGGCCTTGCCGGTCGAGGAGATGTCTAGGTAGGTCTCTGCCCTAGTGATTGCAACGTAGAACAACCTCTTCTCCTCCTCCAGCTGCTCTTTAGTCTTGGCATAGGAAATTGGGTAGAGGCCGTCATTGACACCAATTAGAAACACTCGCTCCCACTCGAGGCCCTTGGTCGCATGAATTGTTGCAAGCGTGACAGCCTCGCGCTGTGGTTCGTGACCAGAACGCTCCCGCTCATCCAGTTCCCTAATTAGTTCCTCAAGCGTGGGATCGCCCAGCTCGTCCATGACCTCGATAAACCAGTTCAGCTCAGCCCAGCTAGGCCCCTCGCCGCGAGAGCGCCAGCCCAGTGAGGAAAGGATGTTGGAGATTTCAACAAACAGCGGCTGAGTCAACTCCGAAAGCGCAAGGGCTCTGATGGCGCTCAGTGCCTGCATCACATTTGGTTGTCTAAAGAATCGGCCCTGGCCTCTGACCTGCGTTTCAACACCCAGCGACCTAAGTTCGGATTCCACGGCCTCAAGTTGAGAGTTGATTCGGGCCAGCACGGCAATCCTCGAGAGCTTTGAGCTGCCAGCAGCCTTGGCGATTGCCTCCGCCACGACCCTGGCCTCTTCAGCCGCAGTCGGAAGTGTCTGCTGAGAGATAAGGCCGGAAACTTTCTTGGCCGCAACTATGGGCTGGTCAGGAAATAGACCGTTGGCTGCCTCAACAATGTCCCCAGCAGAGCGATAGTTCGTGGTGAGTTCAAAGCTGGAGCTGTTGGGGTAACGAGAATCAAAGCCAAGCAAGAAGTCCGTCGAGGAGCCGGCAAAGCTGTAGATGTTCTGCCTTGGATCGCCCACAACACAGATTTCCTCGCGATCGCCCAGCCAGGTCTCCAACAGACCCTGCTGCAAGGGCGAGATGTCCTGATACTCATCGACGGTGAAGTGGCGATACTGCTGCTCGAAATGAGACATTGCTCTCGGCTCATTGCGCAACATCCCTGTGCAGAGCAGCAGCGCATCCTCCCAGTCGATTAGGCGCCGCTCCTTTTTTAGAGCCTGGAAGTTGTCAAACCATTCCGAGAACTTTTCCTCATCGGCAAACCTAGGAAGACGCCCAGATTCAAGGTAAGCAGGCAGATCACTTAGTGAATAGCGAAGATATTCAAACTCGGAGGACAACTCAGAAAGCTGCGCCTCGGTTAGTTTCACTTTCTGCCCGACCGCCTCCTTGAGAATCGCGCGCTTACTGGTGAGCAGTTTGGGGGCGGTTGATCCGGTGAGCTGAGGCCAGAAATACTGCAGCTGCGAGAGCGCTGCGGCGTGGAAAGTCCTCACCTGCACCGACCCAGCACCCAAAGAGCGAAGCCGCTGTCTGAGCTCGGCTGCGGCTCGGTTTGTGTAGGTGAGGGCTAAGACTTTTTGGGGGTTGAAGTGACCGGTTGCAATTCCATGGGCGATTCTGTGGGAGACGGTTCTAGTCTTTCCGCTGCCTGGACCGGCAATTATTCTCACTGGCCCTTTGAGCGCGGTGGCAGCCTCTAGTTGCTCCGCATCCAGCGAGCTGAGGATGTCACTTCCACTCTGAGCGTTCAATTCGAATCCTAAGTGTGCGCGTGGCGATGCGGCCGCGCGGTTAGTAGGTTGTCTAACCTTTGTGACGTGGGACGACCTGCCTTGATTTTAGCTGCGCTTGCGGCTGACGCTGCTCCCGGGAAAAACTTCAGGAACTTCAGGAGAATCTCGGACAACCCCGACCTCGAAATTCTCGAATTGTGGGATGACCAAGACAACCCCTACACCCTCGCAATCCCGGCCTCAATTGCGGGTGTGGCCGAGCAGGCTCAGCTTATGCAGGGCCTCAGGGCAATCTCAAAGGTTCAGGACGAGCTGCCCTTCGAGGTTCCCTCTATCGTCGGTTCTTCCTCTGATAGCGAAGGCAACACTGCTGTTGTGATGACTATGGTCGCGGGCCAGGTTCCCGATCTTTCGAGGTATGCCCCCGGTGCCTTCTCGCAGACTTTTGCCTCCACCATGGCAGCTATTCACAAGCTCGATCCGGCAGTAGTTAGAGACTTTGGTCTTGTCGAATTGGACGCGGCAGCAGTCTTGCAATCCAAGGTTCAAGAGCTAGACAAGGCTGCTGCAACGGGAAAGATTCCGGCCAAGCTACTTTCGCGCTGGGAGGAGGCACTCGAAGACGTTGGCCTCTTCCGCTTCCACACCACCGTCATTCACGGAGCAATCAGCCAAGACAGCGTCTACGTCGATGGGCAGTCAGTGGTTGCGCTCTCAGACTTCTCGCACCTTTCCATCTCCGACCCCGCAGAGGATCTTAAATATCTAGCCGGGGGCGCTCTACCCTCAACATTCGAAGATGCCCTCCTGCACTACAAGTCCAACCGCGAAAATGCCGATGAGAACATTCAGCAGCGCGCGCAGCTCTACTCCGAGCTGGAGCTAGCAACCTGGCTAACTCACTGCTTAGCGGTAGGGGAGGAAAAAGCCATCTCGGATGCCGAGGCAATGCTGGCTGATCTTGCGGAGCAACTTGATGCCGGATCGCTACGCTCGCTAAGAGCTGCCAGCTTCATCGGACTTGGGGCCGCTGCGGTTACTGCTACCGCAATCATGAATACCAGTCCGGAGGAGCCCGAACTTCAAGCGGATGAGCCAATGGACGAGTTGCAACATGAGGACATGCCAGAGGCGCCGGTCCAAGATATGGGCGAATCTAGCCTCGACGAGCTTTTCTAAACTCGCCTAATCGCGCTTCAATCTCTTTTTCTGAAGGAAGCTCCGGCATTAGCTCCTCCCCGCTTGCGGCATAGAAGAAGCTGGCTTGAATTCGCTCTATCGGAATCCGCTTGTGACGCGAAAGAGCTATTCGATATAGGGCCAGCTGCACAGCCTTGTCGGCTATTTCCTGCTTTGAGCTAGGTTTCTTGCCGGACTTCCAGTCCACAACGTGCCACATGTCCTCTAGCTTGTAGACGGCATCGAGTTTGCAAACTACTACGGTCCCACCGAGGGAAAACTCAATTTGAGTTTCCACCAACTCTGGGGTGAGTTTGGCAAATCGGCTTTCAAGAAAGCTGACCCCGAGCTTTATCTCGGGCTCCTCCCACGAGGCAAGGTCGAGTTCACTACCTGCCAAAAAAGCGCTTTCTAAGCTGGCGTGGAAGCTGGTGCCAAGGGCCGCTGCCTCGGAGTACTCACTCGGAACCGGGCGAATCAACGAGGCGGCGAATTTGCCAGGATCAGCAAGTAAAGAAACGACCGCGGATGCCGAGAGCCTCAACGGCAACTGGGCCAAGATCTCGCCAGAGCGCTCGCGCTCCTCTATCAAAAGTGCCAGTTCGGCAACCTGATCGATGCTTGCAGGAGGCGCATTCGACACCAGACTTGCGGCCTTTTCCCAACCATCGCGCCTGTTCCCGAGCGGATCGAAAGGCCAACTAATTTGCCGTTCAGGAAACTCTGGTCGCTCGCCAACCTCTGGGATCTCAGCCTGAACCACCTCCTGTTCCAATAGCTCGAGCAGAAACCTGGACAGCTCCTTTGGTTTTGCCGTACTGCGAGAGAAATGGGAAGCGGTTATCAGTAGCTTCTTTGCCGCTCTGGTGATTGCGACGTAGCACAGCCTGCGCTCCTCAATTAGCTGACGCTCCCGGTTTTGCTCCCGATAGGCATCGTTTTGCCTCTTAAATTCATTCTGAGTGGCCGCCTTCTTGAACTCGACGGGGGGAAGTGATGCTCGATCCTGTCTAAGAATTGTTGGAAGCTCACCAGCCTCAAGCTCTCCGGCCAGTCCCTTAGCCCCAGTGGGGAAAGTCCCCTCGGTAAATTGCGGCAGCACAACCACGTCCCACTCAAGGCCCTTGGCGGCGTGAATTGTCATGAGCTGAACCACACCCTTTTTACTTCCTGAGCGAGGAACCTCAAAGCGCTCCTGATCTTTAGCTAGATCTAGCCATGAGACAAATGATGACAAAGACTGGGTCTCGGCCATGGATTCGAACTCTGCTATCCGGGAGAGGAAGGCCTGAAGGTTTGCAAGTGGATTCTCTGCATCGCTGTGGGCAAAAAGCTCTATGTCAAGTTCAAATTGTGAAATGGCCAATTGCGCAATTTCGCTGGGTCCTAGAGAGAGTTGGCGCCTGAGGTTGGCAAGGGTTTTGGAAAGCCGCGTAAGTCTCTCCTCTCCCTCGGCGCTCAATCCAAGCTTGCCTCTGTTGGAAGGCTTCTCGATTTCGTCAATTAGCTCGATGATGGTAACCGGCTTCGACGCATCTACCTCTGTCCTGATTGAGCTGAGCCTCCTTGCCGACTCAGCTAGTGCGACCAGGTCTGAGGGCGCGACACGAAACTTGGGGCCGGAGGCAATTCGAAGAAGTTCGGCACCAGCCTCTGGCTGAACAAGGACTTTGAGAATTGCTATGAGATCTGCGACCTCTGGCTCCTCGATGAGTCCCGAAAGCCCAGTGACCTCGTGGGTGATACCCAATTCGCTAAGTTTTGTCGAGTAGAGCTTCATCGATGCCCTGGTGCGGAAAAGTATTGCGCAGCTAGTGTCTGCATTGACCTCCGACGCGAGGTAGTCTGCCACCGCCTCCACCTCGGATAGTTCATCCTGAAAGACGCTGGCCTCAACTTGAGATTCGTGCCCCAACCCACTGGTCAGCGAGATTGGCGTGAGTCCGGTCTGAGGAATCTGGGAGGCAATGTGGTTTGCGGCATCGAGAATCTTTGCCCCGGAGCGCCAAGAGGCTGAGAGTGCGAAAGTCTCGGATCCACCGAAATCAAGGTGGAAGTTTGCAAGGTTTTCACTTGATGCTCCGCGCCATCCGTAAATGGCCTGGTTTGGGTCGCCAACGGCCATGACTGGCCTCCCGGCAAAGAGCTTGGCGAGCAGCTCGGTCTGAATATTTGAGGTGTCCTGGTACTCATCGAGCATCACGAACCTGTAGTCGAGCTCGAAATCAACTCTTTCCAGAGCAGCAAGGGCGAGTGCGACCTGATCAGAAAAGTCCACGACATTGCGCTCGCGCTTGAGGTCCCGGTAGCGCTGGGCCAACTCGAATATCAGTTTGTTTTCAGCGGCATCGTCCAAAAAGTCTTGGGTGTAGCCAAACCGCCCGTCCTGCTTTTCATTCTTGGGGATGCTTGCGAGGTGGCTTGAGAACTGGTCAAGATAATCCTGAACTGATTGCGGATCCACTCTGTGATCGGTAAGTGCCCCCGCAGCCTTGAGGACAGCCGTGAGTAAGGTACCTCCGGTGAGTTGCCAATCCTCTAGCGCGGGATATTCGCTTAGTGAGGCGCTATCAAGTAGCTCCTTGGCTAGTGCTGTGCTCGCGGCATCAGTAATCAATTTCGCATCTGATTCAAAACCAATTTCAAGCGCTAGCGACCGAAAAAACTCGTTGCCAAAGGAGTTGTAGGTGACGATCTTCGCTGGAAGAAAGTCCTCCTCGAGATCTTGTGGCCAAAGATTTGACTCCCTGAGCTTGATTAGACCCTGCTGAACCCTGGATGAAAGCTCTGCCGCAGCTTTTTTTGTAAAGGTCAATCCGAGCATTTGATCAGGCCGAGCAAATGAGTTGGCCACCAAGTAGAGAATTCTGACCATCATGAGCTCGGTCTTACCCGATCCAGCACCAGCGATAACCAGCGTTGGCTCGTGAAGTGAGCTCTCCTCAACGATTGCGCGCTGCTCAACCGTGAGCTTGTTTCCAGAAACCAGTTCGAATACCTGGTCTGCGCTCACTCTAGCCACCGGTTATCACCCGGCCGATAAGGAGCTGACAGCTGCCGTTTTTCTCGCAGTGCTCATCGAGCCGCGCAGTGAACAAACCGCTCTGCAGTTGACCCTGGATAGATCCGGCAATCTCAGTGAGTTCATCCCGCAGTTCCCGACTGAGAGCTGGCTGGGCAAGAGTCTTTACCTTGTTCGAGCCGACCGAAACCAGCCTGCCTCCCGCTGGCGTCTCGTTAAAGGAAGACTCAATTGCCAGCTGATAGATGGCTAGTTGCCGATGCTTGGCCATCTCGGACTGGCTTGGCATTTTCTTGCCGGTCTTTAGATCGACGGCCTCAAGACCCAGTTCGCTTCTTTCGATGCGATCGATCCGCCCGCTCACCTGAAGGGAGCCAATTGTTACTCGGAAGCCCTTCTCCGCTGCTACAAGCTCAGCTGAGGAAGCCAGGTACTCAGAAATCAATCCGGCCATCTGGGCCGCTTCCCTGCAAGATTTGTTGGCGAGCCACTCCGACTCAAATTCGATTGTGTGCCAGCTGCGGTCAACAAAGTCCACTGGGTTCACTCCGCTAGAAGCTGCCTCCAGGGCTGCGTGCAACAGAGTTCCCACCGAGGCCTGGAAACCTCCCTGGTCTCCCCCGAAGCTAGAAATAAACCAGTGCAGCGGGCACTGTTCAAAGCTTTCAAACTTTGAGGCACTAACCCGAATTTCACCGCCGGCGATGCCGTCTTCACGACTTAGCGGCATTAGCCCCTGCCAATTCTCTGGATGTGCCCCCGGCAGGCCGGCAAGGGCCATTGCGGAGAGAGTTGCAGCAGCACTCTCGTCCCCGTGATAGAGCCTTCTGCGCAGCCTTCCAACCACTCGCCTGAGGTCAAAGTCGATGCTCTCTCGATTCAAAGTGGGTTCCAGCTTTGCCATTTGGAAAAACTGGCTGGGCTGCTCTGTCTCGTCCTCTATTGCACTGAGCAGCAACTGCTCTGTTGCACTGCCGCAGGCGCGGCAGAACATCCGCAGCTCGTCTGCGAGCTCGCTTCTAGCCGGAGTCTGGGGAGACTCCTGTCTTCCCACAAGAAAGGCTTGAAGTGATGCTGCTCCAAGGAGGGAGTTTCTTGGTGTGAGATTTGGCCAGATACCCTCCTGCAGGCGCGGCATTGCGACCAGCTTGTAGCTTCGTGAGATCTGAGCTGGCGTTGCGAGCACCACAGCCGGTTTCGTGCCAATCGGGGCAAGGGAGTCCTCTGGCACCCCAAGCTCAAGTTGCAGCTGGGCGAAGCTCAGCGGGCTTCCCAGCTCTCTCTCGTCCCAACGCTGAGACGCTGCGAAGAGCTCGAGTGCAGCATCGAGTGAGCGATTTGCAGCCAGTGCGGTTGCACCGGAGCCTCTCGACAACTCGGCCAGTCTTGTATCGGCCAGGGAAAACCCGATTGAAACCACTTGATGCGCCCCCGGATCAGAAAGCTGCCTAACGGCCGATACCGCGTCCTTGAGTTGCTGCAATCTTGTCGGCAGCTCTTCTGCCTCAAATTCGCCGTCGAAGACTTTTTCAAGCTTTTCATTTCGGCTCAGAGCCGAGAGCTCCTCGATGTTGGCTAGTTGCCTGAGGGCTCTTCTCTGAGCAAGTGAGTCAAGGCCAACCAGAGGCGAGCCGATTAGCTCAAGGATTGATTTGCCATCGAGGCCCTCAAGTGCCAGGCGCATAAATAGCAGCAAGGCCCTTGCCATGCTTTGATCTCTTAGGGGCCGCTGAACACCCTGAATCCTGACTGGCACGCCTCGAGAACTCAGCTCTCGGGAGAGCTGCTCCAGCTGAACTCTGGTTCTTCCCACGACCAACATCTCAGACCAGTCGATGTGCTTTGTCAGCCGGCTCCTCCGAAGCTCGGCGGCCAAAAAATCGCTTTCGGCAACCAGGTTGTCAAATCGCATTGCCAAAACAGAGTCGGCAGTGGCATTTGGACGAGGGCGGTGGCTTACGGGGCCCGAGGCTGGGATTCTCGATGAAAGCGCGCTCAAGAGGTTCTTCGCGCAGCTAGCAGAGCCCTCCGGCTCAAGAGAGATCTGGACGGCATCACGAGATTTTGCGAGCTCCAAAAACTGAGCACTGGAGGAATTTCGAAATCCAAGGGTGGCAACATCTGGATCACCAAAGACAAACAGCACTCGATCGCTTGCAAGGGCCTGGACCAGTCTCAGCTGGCCCGCGGAAAGATTGTGTGCGTCATCTACCAGCAAAAAGCGATGTGGTAGCTCGGAGAGATTCTCGGCCGCCGCAGCCACGGGAAGTTGAGAGCTATCGACCAGTCCCTCAAGACCCAGGTGTTCGCGGTAGGGCCCAAGCAGTTCGATGGCTGGCCTGAGCCGAAGCTTTGGAAATTCCGCCTGAAGCTCCTCAAGCTGCTTTTGGCTCAGTCCACTCTCGATGATCACCGCCAGTAGGTCTCGAAGCTCTTGAACAAAGCCCTCCAGCTCGAGGCTCTCCACGCTTACATTCCACTCAGAGGCCTTAGTGGGAGTTAGCCGGTCGGAGACCAGCCTCTGAAGCAGGGTCTGCTGGTGAGCACCTGAAAGTAAGCGAATTGGACCTCTCGCGCTCAGTATTTCGAATGCAGCCGAGGAAACCGACCTTGCGCGGGGGCTTTCACTTGACTGATCCGAATCAAGGGCGATTTGGTCTCTCAGGATTGCGGCCGCCATGCGCGAGGGAGTCAATACAAGAATCTCAGATGGTGCTGCCCCCTGTGCCTCGAGCTGCATCACAATGTGGCGAAGCGCTGAGGTCTTGCCTGCAAGCGGAGCTCCGATTGTTACGGCCGACTTTGAAAGATCGAGACCTTTGAGACCAAGCGGAACGTGCAGCTCACGGGTCTGAGATTCTGCAAAAGCGGCGAGGCTGTCCATGGGAACAACCTAATTGGCGAAGGTGACATTGTTGTTGTCGTAACCTAGAGAACAAAGTTCTTAGGAGAAAAGTGGAAGTCAGAATCGGCATCAAGGAAAACGGCAGAGACATTAGCTTCGAGTCTGACCAGGACGCCAAGGCTCTGACCGCTCTGGTCGAAGACGCGCTGAGCGGCTCGATGCTCAAGCTGACTGACAACAAGGGCAAGTTGATTTTGGTGCCATCTAGCAGCATCGCCTACGTCGAAATCGGAGCCGAAGAGGGTCGAAGGGTAGGTTTCATCGCCTAATGGAGATCCTGGTAGTCATCGCCTACGCAGCCATACTTGCGCTGGTTGCCCCTTTTGTTTTTCCACCCAGTGAGCACTACGGCAAGCTGGTTCCAGCCGGCATCGCTCTTGTTTCTGGAGCGGGAGCTTGGCTCACCCTCACCTGGCTGGGTTTCCACTACGACGAGGCCTGGATATGGTTCATCGTGATGATCGCAATGCCGCTTGCGGCGTGGTTTGGCACCAGAGCCATCGAGGCCACCAGGAAAAAGCAAGAAGAAGCAGAGCTAGAGGCCATCAGAGCCGCCGCTAGGCGGTAAGACCAAGAGCATCCATTCGCAGCGTGTGCTGCGAAATCAATTCAGATGTTAGCGGCTCAAGCAGCTTGAACTGCTCACGAGTCAGAGTGACTGCATCCTGAGAGCTGGGCAGCTTCAAATTTTCGAAACTAACCATGTCTCTGACCTCGAGCAGAGCGTCGGCAACAATGGCACGCCCGAACAGAGCCAGGTCATCGGCCAAGGACGGATTGTCTGCAATCGATCTCGACAGCGCCTGTTCACAAAAGTCCATTAGCGAGTTGTCTGAAAGCATCGCCTCGACCCGAACCCGCTTGGCCGCAGATAAACCCTTGGCAACTCGAAGCTGGCAGTCCTCCAGAAGTCCAAAGACTATGTAGATACGCATCAGGTCCTCGTGCCAGCCATAACCCTCGGTGCGCTCGATAAGCGCGTCAAGGCGATCACGAATGTCCTGCTGCAACTCCATGTAGCTGCTGCCAAGCTTCAAGAGCTGGTCCTCCAACTCTTTGCCACGTTCTAGGTAGCTAGCGGCTATTTGACGCTGCTGGGAGGCAAAACCCTCGCTTGGTGAGTCTTTTGAGTCATCGGTAAGAAGATCTGAAATTAGAAAGTGCTGCTGAATTAGCTGCGAGAAAAATACTTCTGTAGCGGGAATCAGCTTCGCTGGGTTAAGCTGGGTCTGACTGCGGCCCGCTGAGGCATCGCGAGAGGGCAGGGTTAGGGTCTGAGAGACCTTCCTGATCCGTCTAATCCAATCCAGCATGCAGCAAGTTTATAGGCGGAGCCATTCTCAAGGTTGAGATGCGGTCATTACATACTGGAGAAGTACTTGAATTTTAGAAACCTGGGCATAGATGGAGACATCTGTGATGCATTAGATTCCAAATCCATCACACAACCATTCCCAATTCAGCAACAAGCCATTCCGCTTGCGTTATCTGGAGTCGATCTGATCGGCCAGGCAAAGACTGGAACCGGAAAAACCTTCGGCTTTGGACTTCCGATGCTTCAAATGCTTGGCCCTAAGCCTCAGCACCTTGCACGAGGACTGGTGGTAGTTCCGACCCGAGAGCTCGCCCTGCAGGTGACAGAGGATCTCAGGCTTGCATCAATGAACCGCACCACCAGAGTTGTTGAGATCTACGGCGGCAAGTCCTATGAGAGTCAAATCGAAGAGCTCGGCAAGGGTGCAGACGTCGTCGTCGGCACCCCCGGCCGTCTTTTGGACCTTCACAAGCAGAAGCTGATCAACCTCTCTGCCATTACCTACCTGGTTCTCGATGAGGCCGATGAAATGCTCGACCTGGGCTTCCTTCCAGATATCGAGAAGATGTTTGCGCTGCTGCCCCCAGAGCGTCAGACCCTACTCTTCTCTGCGACCATGCCAGCCCAGATTCTCTCGCTCGCTCGTCGCTACCAGCGCAAGCCAATTCACATTCGCGCGAGCGACCCCGACGAGGGCAAGACCAAGGCCGACATCAAGCAGGTTGTCTACCGCGCCCACGCTCTGGACAAGGACGAGGTGCTGGGAAGGATTCTGCAGGCTGAGGGTCGTGGCAAGACTGTCATATTCGTTCGCACCAAGCGCCTCAGCGCGAAGCTCGCCGAGGAGCTCGTAGATCGCGGCTTCAATGCCGCTCCATTGCACGGGGACATGGCTCAGGTTGCTAGAGAGAAGTCCATGGCGGCATTCCGCTCCGGCAAAAAGGATGTCTTGGTAGCCACTGAGGTGGCGGCGAGAGGTATTGACGTTGATGATGTGACGCACGTCATTAACTACTCAGTCCCAGAGGATGAGAAGGCCTATTTACACCGGACGGGTCGAACCGGAAGGGCTGGCAAGCTCGGAGTTGCGGTTACGTTTGTGGACTGGGCGGATCTTGCTCGCTGGACCCACATCGATCGAGAGCTAGAGCTTGGTATGCCAGAGCCTGTGGAGACCTATTCATCTTCGAAACACCTATTTGAGGACCTCGGCATCCCAGCGGGAACCAAGGGCAGGCTGCGTGCATCTACTGCTCAGCCAAAAGAAAAGAGTCAGCCTGAAAGGCGCTCAAAGCCGCAGTCCCAGGAGAAGAGTCAGCCCCCGCGTAGCCGCGAGCGCCGTCGAAACTACAGGGGAGCTTCGAAGCCTTCTGCCTGATCGAGAATTCGCTCAAGCATCTCTTTCTCGGTGGTGTTCTCGGCCAGTAGGTTCTCTTTCGCACCCAGCCCGTGATAGTCAGACGAACCGGTCTGAATCAGGTTGTGCTTTTGAGCTAGAGCTGTAAGCCACCTTCTGGCAAAATCTGGCACCGATCTGTGGTTTACTTCGACGCCATCAAGTCCCGCCGCAATGAGTGCCTCGAAGTGTTCGGTCGGGAGGTCGAGCTCAGAGGCGCCCGCCGGGAAGTCAATTAGCGGATGCGCCATCACCGACACTCCCCCTGCACGCCTGATGAGCCCGATGGCCTGAGCGGTGTCAAGCGAGTGATCCGAAACGTAATAGGGACTTGTGCGGTGGAGTATCGAGGTAAAGGCATCCGAGCGCGTGGGCACGATACCAAGTGCCACCAGCGCATCGGCAATTGCCGGCCTCCCCACAGTTGCCCCCGGTTCCATCTGGGCCTCAATGTCTGCCCAGGAAATCTCATAGTCTCCAGAGAGTAAATCAACCATCTTTCGGGCTCTTGTTACTCTCGAGTCCCTTGTCTTGGCCAGCTCCGAGACAAGCTCTGGGTGCTCAGGATTTGGCAAATAGGCAAGGATGTGTACGGAGATTCTCCTGCCGTTTCCAATCTCACTGCGGGTCGAGACCTCAATGCCCGGCACCAGTCCAATTCCCTCACGGCGAGCTGCTGAGATGGCCTCATCCCAGCCAGAGGTGGTGTCGTGATCGGTGATTGCTAATACGCTGATACCGCACGCAGCAGCCTTCTGAACCAGCTCGGTAGGAGTATCCAACCCATCAGAGCGGTTCGAGTGTGTATGAAGGTCAATCACAGGAGCAGAATAGTCGCATGGGTAAATCAAGAAATGCCAGTAACCGCTCTCGCACTCCTCACAGCAAGAAATTCATGGACTACATCGCCTCGAACTGGGGCGAGATTGAAAGCGGTGAAATCAAAAGGTGGCCGGTTGCAGACTTCGCAGCCAAGCGCCGCGCAGAGCTAGCTAAGAAGTTCCCTGGCAAGGTGATCGTGATTGAGGCGAGCCTTCCGAGGGTTAGAGCCAACGACACTGATTACCGCTACCGCCCAGACAGCGCCTTCACTCACCTCACAGGCTGGGGCAGCGCCACAGTCCCCGGAGCCGTATTGCTGATTGATGCCAGGGGCAAGAGCGTCAAAGAAAAGCTTTATCTGCTGCCAACTGCGGGCAAGGAGTCAGATGAGTTCTTTGCTAACCCCGCCATCGGTGAGTTCTGGGTTGGCCCGAGACCAACTCTCGCTGAGGTCGAGACCCAGCTCGGAATCAAAACTGAGGACGTCAAGAAGCTTGAAAAGCACCTAGAGAAACTTCCGAAGCCACTGACTCTGAAGAACAAGAAGCTTGCAACCACGCTCTCTGAGATGAGGTTTATCAAGGACGAGTGGGAGATCAGCCAGATGCGCAAGGCGGTTGAGACCACGATCGCAGGCTTTGGAGATGTTGCCGCATCGCTTCCGATTGCCTCCCGCAAAGCCAGGGGCGAAAGAGTCGTTGAGACTGCATTTTTCTCCAGAGCCCGCCAGGAAGGTTACGACATCGGCTATGAAACGATTGCGGCCTCCGGCCCACACGCCTGCATCCTGCACTGGACAAAAAACGATGGTGATGTCAAAGCCGGTGACCTGATTCTCGTTGACGCAGGTGTTGAGCTGGACTCTCTCTACACAGCAGACATCACCAGGACAATCCCGGTAACGGGAACCTTCTCCAAGGAGCAGCGCTGGGTCTACGAGACGGTCTTGGAGGCCGCAGACGCAGCATTCGCTGTGGTGAAGCCAGGTATCAAGTTCCGCGAGGTTCACAACGCCGCCATAGCCGTGATCGCAAGACGAGTTAGCGAGCTTGGGCTAATTCCGGTCAGCGCCGAGGAGGCCCTCAAGGAGGAAAACCAGCACCACCGCAGGTACATGGTTCACGGCACCAGCCACCACCTTGGAATCGACGTTCACGATTGCGCTCAGGCTCGCAGAGAGCACTACCAGGACGGCATCTTGGCCCCTGGCATGGTCTTCACGATTGAGCCAGGCCTCTACTTCCACCAAAACGACCTGACAGTACCAAAGGAATACCGCGGCATTGGCGTGCGGATTGAGGACAACGTGCTGGTAACCGCGGATGGTTGCGAAAACCTAAGTGCCGGACTTCCTAGGAATCCAGAGGCTGTTGAGCGCTGGTTCGCAAGTAACCAGCTAGCTGTTGCTGGCTAGAGCTTTGTGGGCAAGGCCAGCCTGAGCCTCAGGAACAATCACCTGGTAGCGAGTTGCCACCGGCTGCTGAGAAGAGACAAAAGCTCTGCGGTTTTTTGTGAAGCTGAAGCGAACGATGTTGAACAGCATGCCAAAGCCTGAGCTGATAACCAACACCGCGGCAAACTCCTGAGGGTTATATGAGATGCCGCCGTCTGGCATGACAGTCACACCGGCTCCAATGAGCAGCGCAAAAATCAGCCCGATCCAAAAACCAGTGAGGGCGCCCGAGGCGGCCACTCGCCCGTAGCCAAGGCGGCTACGGATTCTCTCAACTAACACCGGGTCATGGCCAACAATCGAGACATCTGTCGCCTTGAAATCGCCCTGCAGAAGCCTGTCAACCATTGCGGTTGCCTCTTGATAATTGGTAAATTCGCCCAGTACGTGTCCCTTGGGAACTGTGGGCCCAACCTGTTTGCTTCTAGAGTTGTTCTTGGCTTCGGACATGTTCAAATTGTTTCACGAGTCACAAGCGGCGAGAGCGAGGTATCTCTATGAGCGCAACAAGGGTATTCGTAGCTCGCCTCGTAGGATGCGGAGTATTTGATCCGCAGGGCGATCGGGTTGGCAAGGTTGTTGATGTCCTCATGGCATACCGCAAGACCGTCGCACCAAGAGCCACTGGTTTTATCATCGAAATCTCAGGCCGGAGAAGAGTCTTTCTTCCCATCACCCGCGTCACCGCAATCGCCCCAGGCCAGGTAATTACAAATGGGCTCATTGACCTCAGGCGCTTCTCTCAGCGCGGCCAGGAGGTGAGGGCAATCGCAGAAATCCTCGGGCGAAAGGTCACGCTGCTGGCAGACAAGAAGACCGCCACGATTGAAGATTTTGCAATCGAAAAAAATAAGCGCGGCGAGTGGGTACAGACCGAGCTCTTCGTTAGAAAGCCCAAGTCAACTGCACTTCCATTTGCCAAGGGCCCAACCGAGTTCGTGCTCTGGCAGGACGTTGCGGAGAACCGGGAGGACCCGCAAGACCAAGATGCACAACAACTGCTTAGTGCCGTGGCCGACCTCAGACCTGCTGATCTCGCAACCGCTGTACTAGACCTTCCAGAGGATCGCATGCTCGCGCTCGCCGAAGAGCTGGATGATGAGAGGCTTGCGGATTTGCTCGAGGAGCTCCCTGAAGACGAGCAGCTTGAGATCATCAATGACCTAGAGGACCAGAGGGCCGCAGAGGTTCTCGATCTGATGGGTCCGGACGATGCTGCTGATTTGATGGCAAATCTTTCTTCAGAGCGAGCCGAGGCGCTACTGGAGCTCATGGACGATGAAGAGGCCGAGGACATCAGGCAACTTTTAAAGTATGAGCCCTATACCGCCGGTGGTCTCATGACTCCGGAGCCAATCATTTGCGCTGCTGACACAACCGTCGCAGAGGCGCTGGCGCTCATTCGTCGTCGCGAGGTGGAGCCGGTACTTGCCGCGCAGGTTTTCGTGACTATGCCACCTTATGAAACCCCGGCCGGAAGATACCTGGGTGTTGTGCACTTCCAGAAGCTCTTGCGCTATCCACCCAGCGAGCGGCTGGGCACGCTGCTCGATAGCGAGCAAGAGCCAATCGATGCCCACACCCCAATTGGCCAAATTCACCGAGACCTTGCCACCTATGACCTTGTGGCGCTGCCGGTTATTGACTCAGAGCGTCACCTCATTGGTGCTGTGACAGTGGACGATGTCCTAGACCACCTACTTCCTGATGACTGGCGCAGTGAGGAGGAGAGCTAATGGCACGCAACCAATCGCAGCTCGAGAGACCTTTGGGCAGGCGCAGCTTCTTCCGCATGCCCTATCTAAGCCAGGAGACGGTCGGGCGAATATCTGAGCGCTTCGCCAGGGCTATGGGAACCGGTGCGTTCCTAATCGCGATGACCGTGTTTGTCGCTCTCTGGCTAACTTGGAACACCCTCGCCCCAACAGGAGCTCAGTTCGATCCAAGAGCACTGAACTTTACGCTGCTGACCCTGATTCTCTCGCTCCAGGCCTCATACGCAGCACCGCTGATTCTTTTGGCCCAGAACCGACAGGACGATAGGGACCGCGTCAAGTTCGAACAGGACCGACAGCGAGCCGAGCAAAACCTCGCTGACACCGAGTACCTAGCTCGTGAGGTGGCTGCGCTAAGACTTGCAATCGAGGAGGTCGCTACCCGCGATCACGTTCGCGACGAGGTCAGACAGGCGATGGCAGAACTGCTCGAGGAACTAAACAAGCCAAAGAGCTCCAAGAAAGCCAAATGAGCGAAAAGGCACTTGCCGCACTCAGCTCGGTTATCGACCCAGAGCTTCGCAGACCGATTACCGAGCTGGGCATGGTCGGCGACATCGAAGAATCCGGCAACAGTGTTAGCGCAGTCATCAAATTGACCATCGTGGGTTGTCCTGCGGCCCAGGCAATTGAGCGAGATGTCACAAGTGCACTACAGGGTGCATACGAAGCCGTCCAGGTAACCATGACCACGATGAGCGCCGAAGAGCGAGATGTTCTAAAAGCAAAGCTGCGAGGAAACAAACCCATCAGGCACAACCCATTCGCCATGGAAGGTTCGCTGACAAAGGTAATCTTCGTGGGCAGCGGCAAGGGTGGGGTCGGAAAGTCCACCATTACGGCCAACCTCGCCGTTGCCCTTGCAAAGCAGGGACACAACGTTGGCCTGCTAGATGCGGATATCTTCGGTTACTCAATACCAGGAATCATGGGCATCGAGTCTCGACCCACAAAAGTTGACGAGCTAATGCTCCCGCCGATTAGCCACGACGTCCGGGTCATTTCAATTGGTTTCTTCGTTGAGGACAACAAGCCTGTTGCCTGGCGCGGTCCGATGCTTCACCGTGCCGTTGAGCAGTTTCTTACCGACGTCTACTGGTCAGATCTAGATTTTCTGGTGGTTGACCTTCCGCCTGGCACCGGTGACGTGGCCATTAGCCTTGGGCAGCTGCTTCCGGGAGCGAGCTCGATTGTGATAACGACCCCGCAGGCTGCTGCCGCAACTGTCGCAGAGCGCTCGGGGGCAATTGGTCTCCAAACGGGACAGGGAATCCTCGGTGTGATTGAGAACATGAGCTATCTCGAAATCGATGGGAACCACCACCACATCTTTGGAAGTGGTGGTGGTGAGGCGGTTGCAAACAGGCTCAGCGATATTTCCGGTGGTTCTGTGAAGCTTTTGGGTCAGATACCGATTAGCGAGAGTCTCAGGGAGGCAAGCGATCAGGGCAGGCCGATCGTTGCAGAGAACCCGGAGGACCCGGCCGCTCAAGCAATTTGGCAAATTGCCACTGAAATAGCTGCAATACCCAGAGGGCTAAGTGGGAAGAAGCTCGGGATAAATCCCGTTTAATTAGCTATGGCCACTATCAACGTTGTAGACCCGCTAACTGGCAACACCCTTCACGAAATTGAGTCCCACTCTGCATCTGATGTGGCACTTAGGTTTCAAAGCGCCAGAGACGCGCAACCAGCCTGGGCCGCACTCGGTGGCAAGGCGAGGGCGAGAGTTGCCAGCAAGCTAGTAGATGCACTAATTGCTCGCCAAGAAGAGCTTATGGATATGCTCCAACGGGAGACCGGTAAGTCGCGCTCTCATGCCTTTGAGGAGGTGACCGGCGCACTCGCGGCAATCTCCTACTACTCAAAGATGACGCCAAAGCTGATGCGCAGACGCAAGGTTAGGGGCGGTGTGCCGCTTCTCATTAGCGCATACACCGAACCCGCACCGGTAGGAGCGGTGGGAATCGTAACCCCATGGAACTACCCACTGGCTCTAACAATGATGGATGTAATCCCAGCCCTCATGGCTGGCAATGCCGTTGTCCAAAAAGCCGACAATCAGACCGCGAAGACCGTCCAGTTGGCCCAAGAGATTGCGGTTTCCGCGGGAGTACCCGAGCAAGCTTGGCAGGTTGTACACGGCGATGCCAGTGAAGTTGGCAATGCCCTCATCGACCACTGTGACTACCTAGCCTTCACCGGCTCCACCGCAACCGGCAAGATAGTCGCCAAGCGCGCTGCGAGCAGGCTCATTGGATACTCGCTGGAGCTTGGTGGTAAGAACCCAATGATTGTTCTTCCCGGAGCAAACGTCAGCGAGGCAGCCGAGATGGCCCTTGCCAGTGCCTTTGGAAACGCCGGGCAGCTGTGCGTGGCAATCGAGCGCCTATATGTTCCAAATCACGCGATGGCAGCTTTTGAGCTCGAGCTCAAAAAGCGTGTGGAGACCCTCAAAGTTGGTTCTTCCTCAAAGTTCGAGTTTGACATTGGGGCCCTAAGCTCGGCCGCTCAACTTGAAAGAGTGAGCGGATTCGTGAAGCGAGCAATTGACGAAGGGGCTCGTCTGGTAACCGGTGGCAGAGCACTCACGGAGGTGGGCCCAAACTTTTACGCACCGACGGTGCTAGCCGACATACCGCACGGTGCTGATATTCTTCACAAAGAGGTATTCGGCCCTGTTATCGCACTTGTCGGCTACGACTCATTGGACGAGGCGGTTGAGCTTGCAAATGCAACTGAGTACGGGCTCAATGCAGCGATTGTTGGTGACAAGCACCAAGCACTCAAACTCGCCTCAAGGCTCATGGCCGGGTCGGTGAATATCAACGAGGGCTATCGCGCATCGATGGCAACCATGGCCGCACCAATGGGCGGTATGAAACAGTCGGGTATGAATCGCCGCTCGGGTCCAGATGGGCTCCTACGCTTCACGGAGAATCGCACCATTGGAGTGGCAAACAAGCTTCCGATTGGACTTCCCAACAGGGCCAAGGACTACAACCGCATGGCGCCGCTGATGACCAAGCTGGCCCGCTGGATGGGGAAGATTTAGGTCGACTCTAGGTCGAATGGCGGGGTCTCCCCCAGCTCAAGAGGCTTCTGTGGGGGCTTCGCGCGATTCAAAGTTTCTGCTGCGTTTGGCTTTCGCTTTTCTTCCTTCAAAGCCTCACGAACAATCCTGCGAGGATCGTATTGTCTGGGGTCTAGCTTCTTCCAGTCGACGTCCTCAAAACCATCGCCAAGTTCGCTCTTCATCTGCTCCTGGGCATTGTCAATCATGCGCTTGCCCTTCTTCACCCATTCGCCCATTTGTTTTGCGTAGTAGGGAAGCCTCTCGGGGCCGATGATCAGAACTGCAAGCAGCGCAAGCAGCAAAAGCTTTTCCGCGCTCAGACCAAACATGCATTGGAGTTTACCCCCTATGAATGCGAGGGAAATGCCATCTCGCTACCTAAGCTTGTGCGCAAGATGATTGACAAGATTGCTAGCTGGAAATTTGCCGAGGACTTTGGCTCTGAACCCAAAGACATTCAGGCCGCTCGTAAAACCGCTGAGGAGCTCGGTGTTGAATCGGTAACGCCTGCAACAGGCAACCAGCTTGCTCTAATTGCAGCTATCGCAAGGGCTAAGTCCATTGCTGAGGTTGGCACCGGGGCCGGAGTCTCAGCCCTATGGCTTCTGAGTGCAAGTGAGGATTCCGTCCTAACCACCATCGACGAGGAGCCCGAGTATCAAAATGTGGCTCGTGAGAATTTCAAAAAAGCGCAGATTCCTCCTGCGAGAATCCGAGTTATCTCGGGCCGGGCAGCCGCCGTCATGGGCAACATGGCAGAGTCTGCATACGACCTAGTCTTTCTTGATCTTGACCCAAACGATCTTGGGGCAGTACTTGCCCAATCCGTCCTGCTGTTGAAGCCGGGAGGAGTTCTGGTCATAGCCCACGCGCTCTGGAGGGACAGGGTTCCAAACCCAGCCCTCAGGGAAGACGAGACCATCGCGCTAAGAAACGCAATTTCTGGTTTTAGTGATACAGAGGACTTTATTTCAAGCATTTCCATGGTCGGAGACGGTCTGTTTGTTGCGGTGAAGAAGTAACTACTTCTTAATTACGCCCTCAAGGACCTTGTGGAGGGCTTTTGCCTCATCGTCGTTGACGGAAACGACCAGGCGGCCACCACCCTCAAGAGGAACACGCAAAACAATCAAACCGCGAGGCTCACGCTCCGCCTCCATGGGTCCATCACCAGTGCGAGGCTTCATTGCTGCCATGAGAAATTACTCCTTGGAAATTGCGGAAAGGCCAATTATCCCAGATTTAGCAGCCTTTAGCCACCCCGCTATGGAGCCAACCAGCTCCTGAGGCCACTCTCAACATCGAAAAGATGCCCCACGGGTACGTTTTCATTGTCAGCATGTGCCAGTGAAGGATCTCCTGGCCCGTAGTTAACGGCAGGGATCCCAAGTGCAGAAAACCTCGCCACATCAGTCCAGCCATACTTGGGCTTGGCCACTGCTCCGGTCGCACTCAGGAACTCTCTCGCAAGCTCCGAATCAAGCCCTGGCCTGGCACCTTCTGCAACATCGATGACCTCGAGATCTACCTCTCCAAACACCTCACGGAGGTGCGCTTCTGCATCCGAGGCTGTCTTGGAGGGAGCGAAGCGGTAGTTCACCTCGATCTTGGTGCTGTCGGGGATGACATTCCCTGCAACCCCACCTGAAATTCTGACCGCATTCAGGCTCTCTCGATACTCGAGCCCTTCGACCGCAATGGTCTGGGGTTGGTATTCAACAAGGGTGTTTAGAACCGAGCTCGCACCGTGAATTGCATTTTCTCCCATCCACGGCCTGGCGGAGTGAGCTGCCTTACCCGAAGTCGTGATAACAGCTCGCATGGTCCCGTTGCAGCCACCCTCAACAAGAGCGCTGGATGGTTCGCAAAGAATTGCAAAGCTGCCCTCAAGTAGCTCTGGGTGATTCCGAGCGAGCCTGCCAAGGCCATTTAGGGAGCTGTCAACCTCCTCGTTGTCATAAAAAATCCAGGTGATGTCTTTGCGCGGCGTTGTCAGCTCAGCGGCAAGCTTGAGCATCACAGCAACACCGCCCTTCATATCCACCGAGCCTCTACCGACTATCGCCTGCTCGCGCTCAAAGTGGTGTAGCTCAGCTGGGAGGTTGCCGTTTGGCGGCACCGTGTCAAGGTGACCGGCGATGATGACCCGCTCGAGAGATGAGTTGGTTTTTGCAACTATGCAGTTTTCGTCCCGCATCACCTCGAGGTGACCGAATTGACTAAGCGCATCAAAAACTGCATCCGCAAGGGCCGCTTCCGAGCCCGAGACGCTCTCGATATTGCAAACGTCTAGGGTGAGCTCGACAAGGTTTTTACCTAGATCCAGGGAGGCCATGGCAAAAAGGCTACCTGTATTCTGGTTCGAATGAGTGAAGGATACCTAGACCAGCTGGCATGGGGCCACGGCCTTGCAACCAAGAGCGCCTCGGGCCAGGTGCTGGACGTCTGGTTCCCTGAGGTCTCCTTGGGTGAGGCCCCTAAATCAGACCTTCAGTGGTTCCCACCTAAAGAACTTGAGCTAGCGGCAAAGCCCGATGAGCTTCGCGAGGTAACAAGAGAGGTCGTCAGAGTCGAGGCAGAGCTCAGCCAAAGCGTGGCCTCCACCGAGGATGCCTATCTCCGACTACACCTAATCTCCATGCTGAAGGCTCAACCGAACACCGTCAATCTCGACGGGCTGATCCCAAACCTTCCGATCCTTGCATTCACAAACTTTGGTCCCATGCTCCCCGAGGTAATGCAGAGAAAGCGTCTGGAGCTGAAGGCACATGGGGTAGAGGTTCACTCCCTCGACAAGTTTCCAAGACTTATTGACTACGTGATACCGGAGAAGGTTCGCATTGCAGATGCAAACCGAGTGCGGCTTGGCGCCCATCTCGCGCCAGGGACAACAGTTATGCACGAAGGGTTTGTCAATTTCAACGCAGGTACCTTGGGTTCGTCGATGGTTGAGGGCAGAATTTCGCAGGGCGTGGTTGTGGGAGACGGTTCGGACATCGGTGGCGGCGCCTCAATCATGGGCACGCTCTCAGGTGGCGGCAAGCACAAGGTCTCGATCGGCCAGCGGGCACTATTGGGCGCGAACTCCGGCATCGGTATATCAATTGGAGACGATTCGGTTGTTGAGGCTGGGCTCTACGTCACCGCCGGGACCAAAGTCATGCTGATAGTTGATGGGAAAACTCAGGTGGTGAAAGCCGCAGAGCTAAGCGGAATGCCGGGGTTGCTCTTCAGAAGAAATTCCCAAAGCGGTGCTGTCGAGGCTATCGCCCGTGAAGGCCTCGGGGTAACGCTCAACTCTGAGCTTCACGCCTAACAGAGTCCCAGCCCCTGGGCTCGAGGACTTTGTCTCCAAGAAAAACCCCAGACCCTTTTTCCACCGCTCCAATTACCTTGAAGCCTTTTGGGACCTCTCCTGCGGCGAAGGTGGCAAGGAAGCTATGGTCCTCACCTCCATAGAGCACCCAGTCCATGGTGCTGGCCGCTCCGGATCTGGAAACGATCGACTGGGCAGCCAGTTCCAAGACCGCCTCAAACCCCACCAGCTGGTTTGGGTCAATAACTATCTTCACTCCGGAGGCGTCGGCAATCCTGCTTGCATCTAGCGCCAAGGAGTCAGATACATCCAGCATTGATGTGGCGTTTCCAAATGCCTCTTGCACCGCTTGAACCGGTGGATTGGGTCTTAGCTGCACCTGCACAAGCTCTGGATAGCTGGCCGCCAACGTAGGGTCTTCATGAAGCAGAAGAGCGAGACCGGCAGCTGCCTTCCCCAAGGTTCCGCATATGGCTAGCTGGTCACCGACTTTCGCACCAGAGCGAAGAATTGGAGAGCGTGACTCAAGGTCTCCGTGAGCGGTTACTGCGATCATCGTGACAGACCCAAACCCTAGGTCTCCCCCAACAATCTCGCTCTGTGGGGCTAGCTCGTCAATACCCGCCTGCAGCCCTTTAGCAAACTCCTCTAGCCAAAAAACGGTTGTCTTGTCGGTAACCGTCATTGCCACCACAAGTGCCACTGGCCTGGCGCCCATCGCATAGACGTCTGCGACGTTTGTCGCAACTGCCTTGAAGCCAAGATCGAAACCGGAGGAAAACTCGTGCCTGAAATCGTGACCCTCAATCATGGTGTCGGTGGTCACGACAAACTCCGGACCACTGAGAGAAACCACTGCGGCATCGTCTCCCGAACCAACGGAAGTGTTAGCGCCTTTCTTGAAATGAGCGACCGCTCTTGCTAGCGCCGCTCTTTCGCCGAGCTCAATTACCAACTGGCCGTCTTTAGTCACTTGATAACGCTAGCCTTATTTTCATGAGATTTCTGTTGGCCAGCTTGGCGCTACTTTCGCTAAGCGGGTGTGCGGCGACGGTAAATCTAGAACCGGCGGAAGATAGCAACAATCCTGGCTGTGCAGAGGTAATGGTGCGGCTGCCCTCGCAACTTGGTGGACTTCAGGAGCGCTACACGAACGCACAGGCAACCGCCGCCTGGGGCGATCCAGTGGCTGTGCTGTTGCGCTGTGGCCTTGAGTCAGTAGAGGTATCCACTCTTCCCTGCGTTAGCGCGGGAGGTATCGACTGGCTCGTGGATGACTCACTAGCACCCAGCTACCGCTTCATTAGCTTTGCAAGATTCCCGGCAGTCGAGGTCGTTGTTGACTCGGATAGCGCCTCGGGCATTACCTCTCTGGAGGGAATTTCGGGTGCTGTCGCCCAGCTCCCGGCAACCAAAGCCTGCTTGGCTCCCTAGCGAGGCTCGTTTCCAAGCTCCAGACCACGAGCTATCAGTGTTTCTATGAGCTTGGGGTAGCTAACACCTGTTGCCGCGAATAATGCTGGATACATTGAAATCGGTGTGAAGCCAGGCAAAGTGTTGATCTCGGTCAGCACAAGGCCCTTCTTGGTGAGAAAGAAGTCTGTCCTCGCCAATCCGCTGCACCCAGCTGCCCTAAAGGCCTTGATGGCAAATTCGTGCATCCTTTCAAGGTCTTTGCTTGAGAGCTCCGTGGGCACTTTCAGTTCGGCGCCCGAACCCAGGTATTTGTTTTCATAGTCATAGAAGCCCTCGCCCGCTACAACTATCTCCCCGGCAAGCGACACTTGCAGTTCCCCTCCTGGATGCTCGAGAACCGAGCATTCAATCTCTCTGCCCACGACCTGCTCTTCGACCAAAGCGGTGTTGTCGTGGCCCAATGCCTCTTCGATTCCGGCCTCAAGTTCCAAGATGTCGTGGGCCTTGGTAACGCCAACCGATGAACCTGATCGCGAAGGCTTTACGAAACAGCTCGGAGAGAGAAATTTAGCCGCCTGTTTGAGAATCCTCTCGCGACCGGAAGTCCAATCAGCTCTGGTTATAACGAGGTCTTTGGCAACTGGGATACCGGCGTCCCGAAAAGCACTCTTTGCGATGGCCTTATTCATGGCAAGTGCGGATGCCAGCACACCATTGCCGACATAGGGGATCTTGCAAAGCTGCAATAGACCCTGAATCGAACCGTCCTCACCATTTAGTCCATGCAGAACCGGGAAGGCGATGTCAATCTTTCCCAGCGACATGCCGGTTGCTGCCATCCTTAGCTCACCGCCGCCCACTGGCATAAGTAGCTCTGGTGAATCCTCAGAGACCTTTGGCCACCCGTCCAACTGCCACTGCGGGTTCACCGGCTCTAGTACGAATCTTCCGCTTGAGGTTATTCCAACGGGGATGATCTCGTACTTCTCTTGATCGATTGCCTCGTGGACGCCAAGAGCGGTGACGCAGGAGACGCTGTGCTCACTGGACTTACCACCGTAGATAAGCGCCAACTTCAGCATTAGAACTCCATCTCGACATCGTCTGCGAGGTTTAGCTGCTTGCCAAATTCGCTGGGTTTCATTCTGCCCTGATAAACCTCTTCGACCTGGGACACTATCGGCATTTCTATCTCGAGACGCTCAGCAATCTCCAGCACCGGCCTTAGTGATCCGAGCCCCTCGGCAACCTGGTTCATGGATGCAAGCACCTCAGGCCCGCTCTTACCCTGGCCCAACATTTCGCCGGCACGGAAGTTTCGAGACAGCGATGACTCACTGGTCGCAATTAGGTCACCTAGGCCGGCGAGACCAAACATGGTTCGGCGTCTGGCTCCGTGTTGAATGGCGAAATTGGTAATCTCTCCAAGTCCCCGGGTCATGATCGAAGCCTTGGTGTTCTGGCCGTAACCGAGCCCATTGACGATGCCGATGGCAACTGCAATCAGATTCTTGAGAACGCCGCCCAGCTCGGTGCCCATCACGTCCTGATTGGTAAAGACTGTGAAGTAATCGGAGGAGCAGACCCGAGCAACATCTCCAGCGCGCTCGGAGTCCTCGCAGGCGCAAACAGCCGCAGCGGGTTGTTTTTGAGCAATCTCGAGCGCAAGATTTGGTCCAGAAAGCACGGCAACCTGGCTGCTTGGTACCTCCAATACCTCGGAAATTACCTCGCTCATTCTTAGGCCCGTGTCGGCCTCAAGGCCCTTCATAAGGCTTATAAGCGTCGCGGTTTTAGGTATTAGCGGCTTCCACTGGACAAGGTTTTCCCTGAGGCTCTGAGATGGAATTGCAAGATAGATCTGCTCACTGTCTTTCAGCGAGATTTCGAGGTCGGAGCTTGCAGTGATTAGCTTTGGCAGCTCGATGCCTGGAAGGTATTGGCTGTTCTCACCGGTTTTTACGATTTCTTGAGCAAGCTCTGGCTTCCTGGCCCAGAGTGTCACGTCATGAGCGCCGTCGGCGATTACCTTGGAGACAGTGGTGCCCCAGCTTCCGGCACCCAAAACTACATACTTGCTCACTTGCGCTTCCTGAAGTTGCCGATCTCGTCCTGGGAGTGAGCAGTTGGGTCCCAGCGAACCTTCGGTGGCGTCTCTGAGCGCATCTCGCCAACCAGTTCTGCAATCGCGTTCATGACCTTCTCGGTTGCCTCATTCAGCTGTTTCGCAGAAGGTGAGGCTCCGAGCTTAGAAAAGTCCATAGGCTTGCCAATCTTGACCCTGACGGTGTGGAAGGGGTTTGGCCTGAATTTCTTGTCATAGTTACCCATGACCTTGTGAACACCCCAGTGGGCGGCTGGCACGATTGGCAATCCAAGCTCAGCTGCCATGCGCACCGCACCGTGCTTGCCCCGCATTGGCCACAGATCTGGGTCTCTAGTGAGGGTCCCCTCGGGAAACACCACGACAACCTGACCCGCACGCAGAAAGTCCTTTGCCGCACGCAGCGCATCCTCGTTCGAATTACCAGTTCGATAGACAGGTATCTGTCCAACCTTCGGTAGCACCTGCTTCAAAACCGGCACCCTGAACAGTGCCTCTTTTGCGAGGTAGTGAGGAACGCGCTTCATGTGAATGTAGACGGAGTAGGCGAAGGCAAGTGGGTCTAGATAGCTCAGGTGATTGCCAACCAACACATACCCGCCGCTTGGAAGATTCTCCTGGCCCTCAGTTTTGATATTAAAAAATAGCCTGAGGATTGGCGCAAGAAAGAAAGCGATGAGCCGAAAGGCAATTGTGTTCTCGTTCTTTGGCGCATTGGGAATCGAAACTTTAGCCACGGCTAGGCCTCGAATGTGAAGTCGGCCCCGAGATCCTCAAGCTTCTGCAAGAAACGCTCATATCCCCTTGAGATTAGCTGCACATTTGACACATTTGACTCACCCTCGGCGGCAAGTGCCGCAACGACGTGAGAGAAGCCGCCGCGCAGGTCGGGGACTCTAATGTCAGCACCGATGAGCTTTGTTGGACCCGAGATGACGGCTGAGTGGTTGAAGTTTCGCTGGCCGAATCGGCAGGGGTGACCACCCAGGCACTCTCGATAGATCTGAATGTTGGCACCCATCTGCTTTAGGGCCTCGGTGAAACCGAAGCGCTGCTCATAAACGGTCTCGTGGACAATCGACAGCCCTTGAGACTGGGTCAGAGCAACCACAAGCGGCTGTTGCCAGTCCGTCATAAAACCAGGGTGGACATCGGTCTCGATTACAACCGGCTGCAGCTCGCTGCCCGGGTGATAAAACCTGATCCCATCGTCGCCAATCTCTAGCTGACCGCCGACCTTCCGATAGACGTTTAGGAAGGTCATCATCTCGACCTGCTTGGCTCCCCCCACATAAATATCACCACCGGTGGCCAGCGCGGCGGCTGCCCAGCTCGCTGCCTCATTGCGATCAAAGATTGCCCTGTGGGTAAAACCCTTAAGGGACTTCACGCCCTCGATTCGAATCACCCGGTCGGTATCGACGGAGATGATTGCGCCCATCTTCTGCAAGATGGAAATCAGGTCGATAATCTCCGGCTCGATAGCGGCACCTGTGAGCTCAGTCTTACCCTCGGCGATGGTGGCAGTTAGCAGCACCTGCTCAGTGGCACCGACAGAAGGATACGGAAGTTCGATTTTTGTGCCCTTCAGGCCCTCTGGTGCACTTAGCCGCGTACCCCCAGGATGCTTCTCAATGACTGCACCAAAACTTCGGAGTACATCGAAGTGGAAGTCAACGGGCCTTGAGCCAATCTCACAGCCACCCAGGCCCGGGATAAAGGCCTCACCCAGACGATGCAGGAGCGGGCCGCAGAAGAGAATGGGGATGCGAGATGAACCCGCGTAGGCATCGATGTCGGTCATGCGGGCCTGTTCGACCCGAGAGGGGTCCAGAATCATGTCTCCGGTGCGCTCATCGTGATTGATGGTCACACCGTGCAGGTTCAGAAGCCTGGAAACAACCTCAACGTCAGAGATAAACGGGACATCTAGAAGTGTTGAAGGAGTATCTCCAAGGAGAGCGGCAACCATGGCCTTGGTGACCAGATTCTTAGAACCCTTGAGATCAACCCGACCTGTTAGCGGCTTTCCACCATTGATGGTGATCTGAGACAATCAGACTCCTTTGGCAGGGAGGGTCTTGGGTTTCCAGGACTCTCGTCTGGCCTCATAGTCGGCAATGGCCTGCTCGTTCTGGAGCGTGATGCCAATGTCATCAAGCCCCTCCATGAGACGCCACTTAGTGTATTCGTCTATCTCAAAAGGCACTACCTTATCGCCATAGCTGAGCTCTTGAGCGGGCAGATCCACCTTCACCTCTAGGCCTGGATTCGCATCGATTGCGTCCCAGATCTGGCTTGTGGCCTTCTCGGTGATTACACCGGCAACCAGTCCCTGCTTTCCCGCATTTCCATAGAAAATGTCGGCAAACTTAGAGCTAAATACAGCCTTGAAACCAAAGTCCCTTAGCGCCCAAACTGCATGCTCTCGAGAGGAGCCGGTGCCAAAATCGCTGCCGGCGATCAAGACCTCAGCCTTGTCAAATGGAGAATTGTTTAGAACAAACTCTGGATCCTGGCGCCAATTGGCAAAAAGGCCGTCCTCAAAGCCGGTCTTGGTAATGCGCTTTAGGTAGACGGCAGGAATGATCTGATCGGTGTCGACGTTGCTCCGCTTTAGTGGGGCCGCGACACCTGCGAAAACTGAGATTCTCTCCATTAGTCCTCCAGGTCCGATGGGCTGGACAGAGTCCCGCGGACCGCGGTTGCTGCGGCGACCACTGGCGATACCAGGTGCGTTCTCGCACCCTTACCCTGTCGGCCCTCAAAGTTGCGGTTGGAGGTGGAGGCGGCTCGCTCACCGGGACCAAGCTGATCGGGGTTCATACCAAGACACATCGAACACCCCGCAAAACGCCACTCCGCCCCAAAGTCTTTGAATACCTTGTCTAGACCCTCTTCTTCTGCCTGCAAGCGAACCTTCTGCGAACCGGGGACCACCATCATGCGGATGCCATCCGCCTTCTGTTTGCCCTTAATAATCTCGGCTGCAGCCCTGAGGTCTTCTATGCGGGCGTTAGTGCAGGAACCTAGGAACACAGTGTTTACAGCAATGTCCTTCATCTTTGTTCCAGGTTGAAGGTCCATGTATTCAAGAGCCCGCTCGGCCGCCGCTCTCAGTGACGGGTCGTCATAGGAGGCTGGGTCTGGAACGCTGTCAAGCAGTGAGACTCCCTGGCCGGGGTTCGTACCCCAGGTTACAAAGGGATCCAGGGTGTCGGCATCAATAAAGACCTCGGCATCAAACACCGCCTCATCGTCAGTCTTGAGAGTCTTCCAGTACTCCATCGCAGCATCCCAGTCAGCACCCTCTGGGGCGTGCGGACGGCCCTTGAGGTATTCAAAAGTCACCTCGTCTGGGGCAACCATGCCGGCTCTGGCTCCAGCCTCAATGGACATGTTGCAGATAGTCATCCTGCCCTCCATTGAAAGCGAGCGAATGGCGCTCCCGCGGTACTCGAGAACGTAGCCCTGTCCACCACCTGTGGTGATCTTGGCAATGACCGCCAGAATGATGTCCTTTGCAGATACTCCTGGGCGGAGCGTGCCCTCTACATTTATTGCCATCGTCTTGAAGGGCTTCAGAGGCAAAGTCTGGGTTGCAAGCACGTGCTCAACCTCACTGGTTCCAATACCCATTGCGAGTGACCCGAAGGCACCGTGGGTAGAAGTATGAGAGTCTCCACATACGATTGTGAGTCCCGGCATGGTGAGCCCCAGCTGCGGCCCAACAACGTGAACGATGCCCTGATTCTTATCTCCCAGGGAGTGGATCCTCACCCCGTACTCCGCGGTGTTGTCCCTCAGTGCCTGAACCTGGGCCCTTGAGGTTGGTTCTGCAATTGGCAGGTGAATGTCAGCGGTCGGTGTGTTGTGATCCTCGGTGGCAATGGTTAGGTCCTTGCGCCTGATGTCACGACCGGCGAGCCTCAGGCCATCAAAGGCCTGAGGAGATGTGACCTCGTGGATCAGATGTAGGTCGATGTATAAAAGGTCAGGCGCACCATTTTCACCCTTGACAACCAAGTGGTCACGCCAAAGCTTTTCAGCCAGGGTTAGGGGTTTTTGCGACATTATCACCTCGCGATTGCGCTGAGAAA
>Ga0255773_10000877_pt1 | contig 31201 bp, 41 predicted proteins | sample 011ome_17_FD_179971 | JGI IMG/M metagenome (GOLD analysis project Ga0255773, IMG submission 179971) | Coastal salt marsh microbial communities from the Groves Creek Marsh, Skidaway Island, Georgia - 011502XT metaG (version 2) | ecosystem: Environmental > Aquatic > Marine > Intertidal zone >... | reverse complement strand
AATGTAACCGCAAGACGCTTCAACATATTGTTAAAGTTTAAAATCTTGTCTGCAAATGCTACATTGCCAGTTTCAATCTTAAATATATCTTCTAATGACTTCTTAACTAGCGGATGTATTAGTGTATCTCTTAATGCTGGATGTGATGCTTCTCTATATCCATTTCTTCTAGCCATTTCAATAGTAGCTTTTTCTGTTTTAGGAACAATTAAACCCATTGTTTGATTATCACCATAAGCTATGCCAGTTTTCTTTAACACGCCCACAATTTCAGCACCCATAATAGCTTTACCCATCGACTTCATGTAAGCACCTAATATTTCTATAGGGTCTGTTTCTATATTGTATTTTTTAGCTAGTTCTAATACTGTACCTTCAAGTTTTCTTTGGTTTCCGTAACCAGACTTACGACTAAGTTGTTCAGTTACTAATGCAACTGCATCTTTAAATTGACCTTGTGTAATCTTATCTTTAAATATATGCGTTACATAAGTTTCAGCAACACCTTCATCAAAAATATTACGCCTAATGGCTTTGCTTTTCATCTTTTTAAGTAACTTTCTCCAAACATCAACAAGTTCTTTTTGGTCTGGCGTTATTCTTGTTTTAGCTTGGTCATATTCTTTTGCTAGTTGTTTATCTTTAGGTTTTTTCTCTAGCAATAACACAAAATCTCTTCTGCTTTCTTTGTCTGGGAACTCTCGTTTAATTGCTTTTACTAATGAAGCTCCTTCAGCTTCCATAATATCTCTACCTTTTTTAGCATCAGCAAATACATCGTATGATTTCTTTTTAAGTTTTAATGCATTAATGTTTTGACTTTTTAATACTGCTCTACCACCACCTAATGCCAATGCTCCTAGCATTGCACCAATAAACGGGTCATCTTCAAATAAAACAGCACCACCTACAGCTCCAATTGCAGCAGCTTTACCTATTTGCATACCAGTTGCTCTAGTTGGAGGTGTTAATGCTTCTTCTCTAAATACAGTTTCATAACTTGCAGGTGCTTCAGTTTCTTCACCTTTGATTCTTGCTTGTTTGCCTCTACCTTTTTCGAGTTCTTGAGAGAATTTACTCCAGTTGTTTTGATAGTTAGCTTTTTCAGTTTCAAATATTTTAGATTGAGGGTTTTCAAATCTTTCTTTTGCTATGTTTCTAGCAGATAAACCAAGTGCTTCTTCACGACTCATACCTTTGTTTTTGTTTTGAAGATTGTCAGCACCTTTAGCCATTGCTTTTTTAATACTTTCTTCAAGAACTTTTTGAGTTTCTACTGCTACACCTAATCCTGTGTTTGACTGAATCATTTGTTCTTCACGAATCTTTTTGGTGTTTTCAATAACTTTATTTTCCCAAAAGTTATATCGTTTTGTATGGTCTAAACCTTTAGGTAATGCAACACTATCATCAAATGTCTTGCCAAAACTTTCTCCACCCTTAGGAGTTTCTGGTGCTTTGGTTGTAGGTTTCTTAACAGGTTCAAATGTTCTAAGATTTTCTATGGTATCACCATATTTCATTCTTACTGGACCTTGACCTTTGGATAAATCAGATTCTGCTTTTTTGCTAAGCATCTTTTGTATAACACTTGGACCAGTTTCATAACCAGTCTTGTTTACTGCACCAAAGAATGTACCTAGCAAACCACCCATTGCAGCACCTTTACGAACATTATCACCATCAAGGTAACCTTTAAATGTTAAGTCATGCAATCCTTCGTATGCAGCACCATAAGTAGCACCCTCTAGACCACGACCTAAGATGCTTTCAAATCGTTTTATGTATTGAGGCTTTACATTCTTGGCAAGTTTTGCCATTTTTTGAGCTTTAAGTGCAGCCTGTGTGCCTTTTTCTATCATTCCAGGAATGCGAAGATAACTAACTAATAATAACTCTGGGTCTTTTACAACCATTCCAGCTAATGCACCTAGTGTGTATCCTGGATTTTTAGCCATTTCAATGATGCCATCTATAACATCAACATCATCTGGCGTATATCCGTATTTCTTTTGTACTTCTGTTATATCTTGATTCTTATTATCATAAGCATCGTACATATCATTTTCAAACTCACGCATAGTTGCGTTGTTTGCAGCACGAGATTCTTTTTCTTCCTCAGTAAGAGGTTGAGATTTTTCTAATGTAGAGTAGTAGTTTTCTAATGCAATAGAGTCTGTGTAACCAATGCTACTACCAAACTGCTCCATGTTATATTTAAACCATTTGCGTTTTTCTTCATCATCAGTAAGAAGAAATTTATCTTCAAAGGCGTTCCATATAATTGAATCAACATCGCTAAATCCTGCTACAGGACTAGCAATAACGCCTTCTTCTCTAGGTTGTGGAGTTGTTTGCTGCCAGTACTGTTTTTCAGCGGCAACTTGCTCAGGACTTTTGTTATCGTCAAACGCTAAATAACCAACACCTTCTACAAATTCTACGCCCATATTTTAAAATAACCAATCAAAGAATCCTTCATCTTCCTTTTCAGGTTGTTGAGGTGCTTTACTTTTAATTAGAGTAGAGCTTTGAGGTACTGTACTTGCTTTAATTAAATCAGCAATACCTTGAGAAGTAGCACCACCACTCTGTGCATACAAACCTAAATAATTATCAAATGTTTCTGCATTAGTAAGTATTTGTTGCATATCTGATTTAGATAATCCCATACTACCTAACCAATTAGAAAAACCTTGTGCTTCGTTTTTAAGTGTACTTGTAAAGAAATCTTTAGTTCCCTCTGAAGCTAAATCAAAATTTTCATTACCCAATGCAATCTTACCAAACTGTTGACCAATGTCACCTGTTCCATAAATACTTTTAAATCTATTTGCTACAGCATCTAGTTGAAATTTACTTGGTTTAATAGCTTCAGCCATGTTTTTAGTTGTAGTTGCACTACTTGAGGCTAAATCTTGAAATGTTTTGGCTAGTTCTCTATCGCCTAACTCAACACTTCTTGCAGCCATTTGTGAATATGTATTAACATTTTTTGGTGCAGAACCAAACTCTGAGTCTAATGCTGCTAAAGCTCTTTGTCTAATTCGTGTTGGGTCAGTTGGAGTCATTCCAAACATCATCCTTAAATTATCCGCATCAGTAGTTGCTGCCTGTACATCAGCTCCAATTGCAGTTTTTCCTAAATCATAAATACTCATAATTAATACCCAAAGTAATTGTAATCATCAGCTGGAATACCAGATGAGTTAAATAAGCCACCAACAAAATCTGTTACATAAGGCTGTGCTTTATTAGCCAATTGATTATATAAATCAACTTTAGCATTTGTTTGTTGTTGTGATGCTAAGTTAGATGAAACTTGTGGTAATGCTGTTCCATAGGCTTGTAATCCAGCTAATGCAGGATTAGGAGTTACTTTACCAGCAGTAGCTAAACTAGAATATTCCATAGGCAAACCAGCAATTTTAGTTCCAGCACTTATATCACCACTTTCATAAGTACGATATTGTTGTCCTATGTTTAGTATATCTTTTAATGCTGTTTGTTCATCTAATAAGTCTTGTGTAGCAAATGATTCTTCTAATGCTTCTTGTTGTCCAGCACCACCAGTAGAACCTAATCTACCTTGTTCAAATAATCTTGCTTCTAAAGCTTCTCGTTTTAATCTTCTTTGTGGTTCCCTTAATGCACTTCTTTCTTTTGATAAACCCATTGCAGCAGCAACTGGGTCTTGAGTATATTTTTCAATAATAGGGGAATAAGTACCAGCTCTACCCATTAATCTATCATAAACAGCTTGATATTCTGGGGATAAAGATTGTTCAACTGTGCGTGATTCAGTATCAAAATTTAAACCACCATAAGCTCCAGTAACATCCCAAGGCATAGCATATTGATAAGCATCTTTTACGGCACCTGTTGTTGCTTGACCAACAGCACCAGCAGAACCACCGCCACTACTACCACCACCGCCAAGTACAGCACCACCAATCATTCCGCCTAGTTGTGGCATACCAAAAGCACTACCTACTGCAGTTCCTAGTACTTTTCCTGCTATTCCGCTAAATAATCCCATAATATGCTCCTAATTTCTTACCATTCTAAAAGAATTGCTCCGTCTTGTCCATCAATACCTACACCTAGTCCAGGCTGTCCACCACCATTACCATATCCAGAACCTCTATTGCTTGAGTTTCCGCTAGGAGGTGTACCAGAACCATTTGTTCCGCCAGTAATAGCACCTACATAACCATATCCAAGATACAGGTCTGGATGAGGACCTCTACCACCATTACCTAAACCAGAGCTTTGACCATCTGGATGTTCTGTTCCTGTAACACCAGGAGTACCACCAGCACCACCATAACAAATTTGACAACCATATCCACCACCAGTTGCTGTAACTAATGCAGTAGCACCTCTTTTAATTATTGTATCTTCACCAGATAAACCAGTACCTAATGTAGAGTTGTTTGGATTGTATGAATAATTAGAATTAAATCTATATGATGCACCATAACCTCTAAGTCCAACTACCATAGTTAATGTTTCACCAGGAGTTGTAGATATTGTTCCAGTTGCTTTACCACCTGCACCACCACCTGAACCTACCCAAGCATCACCATTATTATTACAAGCACCAGAACCACCACCTGCTCCATAAATAGTATAAGTTAATGTTTGAACACCAGCAGGAACTGTAAAAGATGTTGTTCCAGCAGAAGTTATATCTTGTGAACCTGCTTCATATAAAACAGATTTCCAAGTACCAGCGTCTTTTACATATACATCAAGACAGCTTTTCCAGCTGCCTCCATCTTTAATATATATTTCTTGAAGTTGTTTCCAAGAACCGCTGTCTTTAATATAACTCGGCATTAACTACTCACTTTATACCAAATATCTCCATCACTTCCACCACTAGGTGCAGAAGTTGATACTGTTCTAGTTCCATAACCATTAGATGTTGATGATATATCTAATGCTCCACTATTATGTGTAAGCCCTGTACCTGCTGCATTTGTAATTGCAGTACCTACAAAAGCAGTTGTTGCTACTTGTGTAGTATTTGTACCAGTAGTTGCTGTAGAAGCACTAAAAGATTCAGCAGCATCTCCATTTACATCTGCTTTTGTATTTACAGCAGTTTCAATTAATTCAAATTCATCATCAAAGTCATCACCAGATATAATTTTTTCTGGGTCTGAGTCAGATAAACTATCTTTGCCTTGCCAATAACTTGACCTTCTATTGTAATCACTCATCGTATTTTCCCTTGTTTATACAATAAACTCATGTCTTGTAATGATGCTACATATCCTGCTGTCACACCAATCATTTCTATCGCTAATGTTTTAGCACTTCTTGATAGTGGTATATTGTATTCTTTTAAAGAGTAATATGGAGCGTATTTAGCAGCACCATACAATGCTGTACTAGAACCCCACAAAAAGTTTGTTCCACTAGGTACTGGATTTAATTGAAATGTTTGTGTACTAGCTGCTTGTGTACTATAGTCTGTGTACCATTTAACTGATACAGTTGCACCTTGTCCACCTTCAATAACTGCTTTCATTTCTTTAAGTAAAGATGCAATAACACCTTCACCTAAATCAACCCATATTGTTTTTAATGTTCCAGTATATGAAAAATTATTAGATGAGCCACCACTTACATATTCAGTATCGTAGTATCCTTCATATTCACAAATAGAACCTTTCTTTTGACCAATTAATAAATCAAATCCATTTGTATAAATTAAAGAAGTTGGCTCTCTGTTTGAGTTAAAGGTCCATTTAGTTATTCTAGGAACAGAACCAAAATCAGACGGGACTTTATGTTTTAAGTCAAATACATAAGTGACATTTAAATCAACAAAAGATAGTAAATAAATACCTTCGTTTTCTACATATACACCTTTAACATTATTTGTATTATCAATTAAACGAATAATAGTATCTGTTATGTTTCTTGATAAATCTTGTAATGGTACTTTGTCTTTTTGAGATGTTCTGTAAAGTGACCTTAATCCTGTTTTTGATAGAAATAATAAATCATCACCAACATTTACAATCGAATCTCTAGATACACAACCAACACCTCGTATTACTTCGTCTAATATAAAATCATTAGCTTTTGGGTCTGTAGGATTATTGTAAATAGCAATATTATTTTCACCAAAAAATACAATCTTTCCATAAAAAGGTGCAATACCCACAATAGTATCTTGACCCCATACTGTTTTTAAATCTAAATAACCAGCACCAGATGTACCCCACTTATGTGCAAGTAATAAATCTGAATACCATACTACATTGTCATTTTCCGTAATACCTCCAGCCCATACACGACCATAAAACCCCAATGCACATGATGGGTCAAATGTAGTCCAAGAACTATTACCACTAAATGCAGAATTGTTTTCTAATAAATCCCATGTACCAGCAGTTTTGTTATATTCAAGCGGTGCATGACCACCTTGAACAGCGTATAAATTTTCATTAAACTTAATAAATTGCCAATCATCACCAGTAATGCCAGTTAATCCAGTACTTGTATATGATGCGTCTGGTGTTGTAAAGTCTATTTTATAAACTTGTGTGCCTATTCCAGCAAAATATTCATAAGTAGAACCATTTTGAAATTCAACCAATGAACCTATAGGCAATGCTGTTGAGCCTGAACCATAAGTATTTGCAAGTATTTTTTGTTTTAATCCCTTACGAAAAGATATACGACCAGATTCTCTAATAACTATGTTTTCTGCTTTAGTTAAAAAAGAAGCGTCTAATGACGCTGGATTTGATTGAGTGTTTAATCCGTTAAGACCAATATTATCTAATGACTTAAATTGTATTTGTTTAGCCATTCCAATTTCTGTGTGTTTCTGTTACAAAAAAATCAGATTCAAATTGAGTATTACCACCATCAATAATAATAGCTTGTCTTAATGCTTCTTTAAATTCATCTGCTGCAATACCTTCTTGTAAACCACCATCTTCACCTCGTTCAGCAATTGCTCTAGCCCACGCACCTAATATAACTGGTTGTGCTGGTATAGATAATTCTGTTGATGCAGTTGTTAATGTGTCTTGATACTTTACAACATCAAAAGTAATTGTATCTGCTGTATTTGGTTTAGGTTCAAAATCTACTTTTAAATTATTACTAGAATCTACACCATTAAATGCATAGTAAAGTGGCTCACCATCTGTTTCTGTAGGATATATATGGTCATTCATATATTGTTTAGATGCTTGTTGCAATCTACGACCAGTTGTTCTATTAACCACATCTAATACTTTTATTTCTTGACCAGAAGATAATGAGTAACTTCTTGTACCATTAACTGTAGTAACACTAACTGGCGTTCTTAATACTAACCAATCATGATATGTTTCAATATTTCTTTTAGAATCATTAATCAAAGAACCAATTAACTTTTGGTAATCTGATACAGTTGCACTATCATTAATATTTCCAGACCAATCAGTAGGAATAGTTGCTTCCCTTAATCTGATTAATACTTCGTTAATTAATTCTCTGTAAGTCATGCTATTCTCCGATTTAGCACATTATAATATAAAAATCAAGACCTTCTCTGCCTTCTTTCTTTCATACCTTGTTTAGCTAAATATGCTTTATATGCAGATGTAGCTTTTGCTTTTGTTGTGTAAATACATTTACCACTACCAATTCTATAATTTCCGTTTGCACATTTAATTACTGGCATTTTTTACATTTACTCCCACTATCGTTGCTAAATAACTTATCTGCTAGTTTGTAAACTAAGTTACGCATACCAAATATAACTAAAACCAAAACAGTTAGTATTGTTGTGTACCATTCTGGTGCTTCTGCTAAATTAGTCCAAGCTTCTTTCATTGTCATTTCACTAAACAAAGGTGTGACAAAATTAACAACCACAGGTAGTGAAAACACCATAACAATAAACTCATCTTTCCATGAGTTTTCCATAGATTCTTCTTCAATCTTTTTTATTTCTATTTCTTTATCCATTACATTGCTAATGGGTTAGAGTTTCTATTATCAATCTTGTTTTCTGCTTTTTCAATATCTCTCATAAGATTTGATATTTTAGAATCTAGAGCATTTATTTTTTCTTTCATGCCAACAATAGACTCAGAGTTAGTTTTAACTTGATTAGTCAAATTAGGTCGTTCTTGTAGTTTAATAATTGCATCTGAGTTTGCAGTTACTCGACCACTCATAGGTGCATCATCATATTCTGGTGTTTTTTCGTGTGCTAATGTTTTAACTTCTGCAACATCATCAAGCATATTTAGATACTCTTGATAAACTACCATACCTGCCCAAATAAGACCAGATACTGCTACAACAATAGTAACAATCCATTGTGCAGACATTTTTTTACCAGCTAATGCTTCTTTAATAAAATTTAGTATTGCTTCCATACCAATTGTTTTCCTTATAAAAATCTATATTATTGAGTTGAATATTATCATTTAATGCAATCTCTTGCTCATAAAAATCTGGTTCGTCATAAAACGCAGCTTCCTCTAATTCAATTAATTCTACTAAGTCAACGCCAGTATATGATTCAAAGTCCATTCCAGTATTGCTAAAAAACTCAGCAGGGTTAGAGAAGTTATTAACACCGACAGCAGTAGCAACAAGGGATGTTGTTTCAATAGCTTGAGCGACTCCCTCACTTCTTGATTCCTTTCTTGTTTCTGTTTTAGATGCACTTTTGCTCTCCTTCTTGGTTGTTGTTTTTGCAGTTGTTGTTTTAGCAACTGGTTTAAGTGTTGATTTAAGTGTAGTAGTAGGTGTAGATACTGGAGTAGGAGTAGGTGCAGCTACAGGCGTAGGTGTTGGAGTTGGTGCAGGTGCTTGTGTTTGTGTAGGTTGTGTAACTTCTGGTTCTGGTGTAGATGGCATTTCTGCTGGAAAGTCATAAGACACTTCTGGTAGTTTTGTATAAACACTATCATCAAGAGCAAGACTAATGCTTGTGTCTGTAATAATGTCTAATGGTATTTCTTGATATTCATAAGTCAAATAGATGTCAGTAATCATTATGTCATCTGTACCACCACTATCAGATATACCACCAACACCTAACCATAACTCTTTTGCTTGACTAAGATTGTCCATGTCATTGTAAATCTTATCTACATCAATCCACTCATTAACAGTTGTAATGTCAAACTCGTGTACGGCATCATCAACCATATTGCCATCAGCATCAATCAATGCAATTGCAATAGCACCTTCACCAGTTGAATATGATTTGTAAGTGTACCCATAGTTTGCTTGAGTTATTTCAAACTTTAGTGTGTCAAGATTAATGTCGTACTCTGCCACAGCAGAATGTTCGTAATTAATATTGCCAGTATAGATGTAGGGGTCTTGTTGCCAAGTGCCATGATTATGAATATTTGGATAATCGTAAGTGCTATCCAAAAACTCAACATAAGGGTCTTGTACTAGATTATCACTCGTAAGAGCGTTAATTCCAGTTGTCAGAACTAGACTTAAACTTGCTATCAGTTTCCGCATTTGCTTTCTCTAACATATTGCCATCTTTATCCATATAACCAGCAGTAACAAGTATGTCTATTTTTTTAAGATAATCTGCATAGTCAGCTCTTAACTCTGGATATTTGTTCCACATATCTCTTGCTTGGTCACCAATTAAACCTTTAAACGGACAAGGTGTACCAGAATCAATCATTGCTTGAAATACTCTAGGGTCTTGGCATAAGATTGCTACTGATGCTACTTTCATATTTGCATTGCGTAACTCTCTTGCTAGTTTAATTCTTTCACAATTTGGGTCGGTTACTGTAGCACCAAATGATATGCCAATAGCATTACCCTGAGCACCACCAGATACACCTGCTACACATACATCATTATTAGTAACAGTTACATTAGGTGCAGCAGCTCTTTGTACTGGTTGATTTTTGTAGTCCATTGTAGAACTAGAAGTTGTGTTATTAGTATTTGTAGATGTAGAAGTAGTGGTTGTTGTAATATTGGTATCGGCTGCTTTTGCATTGCCACTTAACACTAAACCAGCAATCATTATGACACCACCTAGAAGTGTGTAAAGCAATGTTGTAAATTTTGTATTTAAATTTTCTAATTGTATGTCTATACCTTTTAAACGACCATCAATACCAGTAAATTTTTCATCTAGTCGTGTGTTTATCTTGACAACATCTTTTTCAAGTTGTTCTACTTTTTCACTAATCTTAGTCATTATCTCTTAGCTAATTGAGCTCCAAAGTAAAACTCTATAATCATAGATGCCCACTTAAATATTTCTTCGTATTTAACTAGACCTTCTACAGGAACAAATGTAGTTGTTTCACCACCACCAAAACCAAGAAAGCCAGATGACTTTTCTACTACTGGTATTACTGTAGCAACATCCATAAATACAGGAGCAACTTGTGTAAAAATGATTAGTGCCAAAATCGTAAGAATAATAATCCTACGATTCATTGCTGCCATTGGTGATTCTTTGTTAGCTTGTTCTCTTGCTTTATCTATTTGAGATGCTCTTGCTGTAAGAGCTTCCATTTGCATTTTATGTTCATCTTGTTTTGCTTGTTGATTTAAAGCAAACAACTTCATGAGATAACCCATGACTATAGGAAGAATATTTGTAATTATTGTCATCATTTGTCAAACAACTTTAATATAGCTACCTTTATTCTATTCCAAATATTGTTTTTAATCAATCTTCCATTTAAAGGATGTCTAAGTATTGGCATATTAATCTTCCGTTAATGATACAAATGCTGGGTCTGTGTCTGCTAATGGGTCTGTTGCATTAAAGTGCATACACTTATCTATGCTTCTAGTAAATGATTCTGTTTCAGGACCATAAGTTTCAGTACCATCATCAGCAGTATGTTTTACTTTTCTAACTTCTGTGTAACTAGCATTCTCATAAGCAATAACATCATCAATGGTTGTTAGTGCATTAATCTCAGTTTCTTTAGTATTGCCTTCTGTTCTAATTGCAGTTCTGTATGTTGCTACATCACTAGGTACTGCTGTGCCACCTTCTGTTGCTCTTACTACCATCCAATCTGTTTGTGATAGTCTAGCACCAACTTGTGCTTTGACCTTAGACACCATATTCTTTTTAAGTTCAGCAACATCTTTAGGATTGTCTGTAGTATTCCAATAGTATCTTTGGTCTGCTACTGCCTCTGGTGTATAAGATGTAATACCCAACTCTGCTAGTAGGTCTGCATCTTTAAATATTTGTTTAGGATAACGGACATCATTAATGACCATTTCCTTTGCTGTCTTTATTACTTCGCCATTATATTGCCACATATTATTCTCCGTTATCTTGCGTTAGTATATTTAAATGGGTTCTCTGCAAATGCTATGTAGAGGTATGTGTCGCCTGAATTATTCATTTCATTGTATGTTGCCCTATTTTTAAATCCATTAGATAGCGAATCATACCAACCAGAAGCACCAGCGTTAGCCTCTGCATTATTTAAATTAGGGTGTAGGTGATTTGTTACAGGATTATCTACATCTCTCTTATTATCTAATATCTGCCAGTTACGTGCCGAGTTTGTTCTCTTAACCATCACAAACGCAGGTCTAAACCCAGTGTACACAAAAGGACCATCAGTAGAACCATTACCAGTATATGAACCTACTTTACTAAAACCATCTACACTATGGAAGCAGTAGGCTATGTGGCTATCTCCAGAGCCGTTATTAAGTGAAGCGTTACTTAATGCAAAAGTAGTAGATGTTGGTGAAGTATTATTCCAATAAGCAGAAAGCGTAACAACGGCAGATGTATCGTTGAGAAACAACGCCCCAGTATTTCCTACTGATTCTGAATACACAGCCCAAGCTCGTGTTCCATCATCACGATTCTTAACAATAATCATCTCAGGTGCTGAACTCAGTCCGTGTCCTACTGTAGCACTACTTCCAGTACCTGTATAACTAACAATACTAAATCCTGCATCTTGGTTAGCACTAACAGTAGAGGTTATTGAACCATTTGTGTTTGATACTCCAGAACCATTTGCTTTCCAGTTCCAAGCGACATAAGTTTGACCATTATCAGACAATTTAACATTACTTTGGGTTGTGAACCCGTCGCTATCAAAAGATTGTAAACCAATAGTACCTTCTGAATCAGTACCATTAGAATATAAGTTTTTAGTAGCACCTCTTACTGCATCCATTAACATGTGGTCGTGTGTTACAGAGCGACATTTAATCCATACAAAGTCAGGCTGGAATCCAATACCACTAGCATTCTTAGTTGAACCATTACCAGTATATAACTTAGTATAAAAGTTCTCACTAGGAATAACTGCAGGGTCTGGTAGATTAGCAGTACATAATGCTAGATACCCACTAGGAGGTGTGTAATAGAAATCACCAATGTTATTACCATCTGTATTACCTTGTGCAGTTTTGTTACCTGCGAATGATGAGTCTTGTCCTGCGTTTATTACAAAGTCATAATTACTTGTACCACCATCTGAGTTAAATACATTTATAGTATAAGAACCATTAGCAATAGTATATGCAGAACCTTGGCTTGTTCCGTTTTTATAAAAAGTAATATCATTTGATGTAGTATCTACAGCGACACCTATAATGTCGCCTTCAGTAAAAGAACTACCATAAGAAGATTTTGTACCACTATTTTCTTTTCTGCCATCACCAATATAATAATATCCATAAGCATTAGCAGAACCACCACCAGAGTTACCTAAAGCACTCCAAGGTTCTTTTACAATACCAATTTTAGAACCTAAAGATGCTGATGCTTCTGACGAATCTGCAAAATATATTTCGTAATACCATTTACCAGATGAAGGTATATGAAATGTTGCATCAGTACCATCAGAAGGAGAGTTAGTACATCTTACATAACAATTACCTTCGCTTAAAGTATCTGTAGAGTTTGAACTTAGTGCATTCCAAGTAGCAAAGTTATTCGTAGGACTATCTACTGATATATCTGATTCAGTTAAATTGTTTGATTCCCAGTCATTGTTGTTACCAGATTGGTCTAACCAATAAGCAAACTCTCTAGTATCGGCAAATGCCATATAGATGTAAGTACCACCAGAGGCATTTGTATTTCCACCATCAGCTTTCCAAGTAAACCCTGTATCTGTAAAGTCACAATTATTGTAAGAAGTGTCATTAACTTCCGCATCAGGATTATTAGGTTCTAATCTTTTTGTAACAGGATTTATTGGATTTCTTGTGCTATCAACTATTTGCCAATCTTGTGCTGAGTCAGTTCGCTTTACCATTAAAAAAGCGGGTCTAAACCCAGTAGTTATTGAGTTACCAGATGCACCTGTACCCGTGTAACTACCAAACTTTGAATAACCAGTTACTGAGTGAAAACAGTAGGCAATAAAATCGTTTGAATTATACAAATCACTGCCAGGATTAATTACAGATGATGTAGGAGCACTAGAAAATATTGGTTCACCATTTGCTTCAGCGTTAGTTAAATTTAATTGCATAAAGTAATTACCGCCAGATAATCCAGTATGCCATACTCTCCAATGTGTAGCGGCTGTTCTAGGTCTAACAATAACCATCTCAGGTGCTTGTGATAATCCGTGTCCAACAGTACCACTAGAACCAGTACCCGTATAAGAAACTATACTCTGACCATAAGTAGGATTAGAATGTACTAAAGAAGATATTGAACCATCTTCATTTGCTTGTCTAACAGATATGTTATCCATATACCAATCTTGCGTACCATTGGTAGATACCATAATAGTCATTGTTGAACCAGATGGTGTTACCGCAATATGGTAAGAATTATTATTTGTTTGTGCACCTCCACCTAAATATGTTCCCCTGGTATTGTAGTCTGTATAGTCTGAGTCATATACATACAACCAAACATTACCACTTGAATAATTAGGAATATTTGCTCTAACTATATAATCTGTTCCTGCTGTTACTGAAACTTCTTGTGTGAAATAACTATCACCATTTGTTGCAGGGTCTAATACATAGTTACCATTATATGTAACTACATTATATGTACCTAATTCTGTTGTCCAACCAGATGTACTTCCAGTTGAAAAATCTCCGTTAGTAAGTAATTCTGAGTTTTCAAAATCACCCATATCCCAGCACCAAGCGACGTAAGGGCTGCCTGAACCATTAAACGCATCAGATGTTGTACCAACAGTAAAGCCGTCGTTTTCAAAATCTACAAAAGAACCTGATGTGTTATCTTCAGAGTTTGTATTATCAGAAGCAAGATACCTTGCCGCTGTTCTTACAGAGTCAACTATTCTGTGTGAACGTGCAGTACCCGTTGAGCGTTTCTTCATCCATACTAAATTAGGCTGAAAACCTACACCGCCAATATATTGTGTAGTTCCAGTACCAGTATATAAAGTTGTACTAAATCCTTCTACTTGATAGTCTTGCTTAAATGGTAGATAGAAACCATTAGTACCATAAGTACCAGTATATTCAATAGGTTTCCATTCTCCGTATGTTCCAGTTTCACCGAAGTTTGTAGGGTCTAGTGCTTGTCCATCAATAAAGTTTACTTCTGTTAGGTATCCGTCAAAGTTTGCAGAATATTGTGTTGCAGAGTCACCAATGGTATGTGGCAAAGAGGCATTTACGTCAGACTGATAATTTTGAGAAGGATAAGTTGCAGTATTAAACGCTGTGACACGTTCTCCATTCACATAAATTTTAATTCTGTCTGAACTTGTTGCTTGAGTCGTGTCGTGTTGAACAACAATGTGATACCACGCAGATGGGTCACGAAATACTTGAGTCGTTCTTAAATCCCAAGTGTGACTGCCATTTGAAATATCTGTGACTTCTAAGTTAACAGATGTATTTGAATGCAAAATAATAAATGTTCTGTCATTATCAGCGATTGGCGGTCTAGACTCAAACAACATGTGCGATGTACTAATATCTCCACGTTTAACCCAAGCACTCCAAGTCCAAGTTCTTTGGTTTCCTGCACTAGAAGGTGTCCTTCTTAGATAAGCATTATCAGGTCTATTAAATCTAAGAGATTGTTCTATCTTGTATGCAGTTGCTGATGCAGGAATTACATCTGAGTTAATTAATGCCATTACTGTTGAGCCAATGAGTTATAAACACGAACATTTGTACCATCTGATATATATCCGATCACATAAGTTCCTGCTGTAGTAATTGTAGTTAGCATATCTGCACCCATTACTTTAGTTGTTGATGCTGCACTTATTGTATGTCCACCAGTATTAACTAATACTATAGTGCCAGACTGACCATCTGGAATGTTAGTAAAAGTTAAAGTAATGTTACCAGTAGGTGTGCAAGTAAAGTTAGTACCTGCATCTAAATCAAAAGAACCATCATTATCTACGACATCTGCACTTCTAGCTGTGTCTGTAGTTACTGTGCCTGTTACCTCAATGCCTGTAGAGGTTGTGTTGAATTTTTGGGAGTTGTCGTAGTAAAGTCTTACATCTTCATTTTGTACAAACTGAGCCATGTACTCAGAATTAGATGCACCCATAACATTTATAGCCGTTCCGTTTGTACTAATAATAAAGTTGCCAGTACCTTCGTCACGAATAAGACTGTCGCTACCACTATGATAAATCTGTAGGTCATCACTAGCACCAAAAGTTGCTTTTTCACTATCACCTAATGCAATACCATCAGCAGTAATCTCACCTGTTACGTCAATGCCTGTGCCATTTGTGCGTATTCTTTCAACACCATTGGAGTACAAAACAACATTGCCATTGTTAATGGCTTCAATCATTTTAGTACCATCAACCTTTTGAAGGTTTATTTGTGTTCCGTTTGATTGGATATTTAGTGTACCAGTACCTGCATCATCAATAAAACTATTCGACCCATCGTGATAAATCTGTAGGTCTTGACTTGCACCGAACTGTGCTTTGTCGTTGTCGCCAAGATTTAAATTTCCGCCTAGCGTTAAGTTGCCAGTAATATCACCATCACCATCAATGTCTAGGCTATCAGCCTCTAGTTCACCTGTGATGTTTACGCCGTCTGACTTTGTTGATAATTTTAAATTGTTATCATAACGCAATGCTACTGGACCATTTTCTGTAGCAGAAATCATAAACTCACCATTTGAGCTGTTAATAGCTACTGTACTTCCTGTAATGGCGTTGCCGTTGGTGTCTAAGTCGCCACCTAGTTGTGGAGTTGTATCTTCTACAACATTTAATATTCCAGTATCTGTATCTGTTGCTGAAATAGTACCATCACCAGCAATTGTAATATTAGTACCAGCTGTCAAAGATGCAACAACATTTGCTGTGTCAGTTACATCTGCATTTGCTTCAATACCAGATAATTTAGTTTGCTCTGCATCTGTAAATGCGTTTGTATCTGCTTCACCTTCGTATGCAGTTTTAATTTCTGCACCAGTCTGGTCTGCTGTAGCACTTGCTTCAATGCCATCTAGTTTTGTTTTAAGTGCAGAAGTAAAGTTTTCATCAGATATACCTAAGTTTGCTTTAGTAATCTTTTTACTTTGATTAGTAGATACATCAGCAACTAAAAATAAATCGTTATCTGCTGCACTTGTTAATTCTGTTAATTCGGATACTTTAGTCGTTGCCATGTTTTACTCCGTAATAATGTAGGCGTTGTTTTGCTCATTATATAAATATATTGGACTGGTTTCTGTACTCTGTTCTAACTCAATCTCATAAGGTCCAGAATATTCTGGTAAATTTTCAGAATTATATTGTCTAAAGTTAAGATATTTAGCTCTAGATTTTCTTAATCTCCAATGAGCTGGTTTTACTGGTGGAAACTTTCTGCCTATTTTCATAATCTAAATAATTGTTTTCTTCTACCAACAGCTTGTCTTTTATCTAATTCTAACAGTTCTTCAACAATTTTATCTATCATAGGCTTGTATTGTCTTTTAACTGCACTATCTTTTCTAGGTGCTATATTACCACTATGATGTTCATAAACGCTTGAATTTGCTTTACTTCTTGAATCTGAAGGTGTACTTGTTTTAGTATGTGTGTACTCGTATGTAGTAGTTTCTACATTACCTTTTTCATTGTTTGATTTTAATTGTGTACCGCCATAAGTAGGTGCTTTACCATCTGATTGTACTGACTGTAAATCTTCTTTAGGGTCAAACATTTCTTCTAGCATCTTAACAATACTGGATGTTTCATTTTCTGGTTTGTCATCTCCAGGAAAATACAATGCGTTTTCAGCACAATATTCATCTATGCTTTTATAGTCATCATCGTCATCTTTCATGTGTCCGTATTCAGACTCATACTCTTGCATAAGTATGGTTTGCCAAATTTGACGAATTTTATCTTTGACTCTTTCTATATCTAAACTATCTGTAGTGTTATCAAATATGTCATGCATAACTTTTACCTACTGTATTGTGTCTTTTGTTTTCTCTTTTGTTCCATCTATCTCGTAACTCATGTGTTGTGTTCCAAGATTTACCAGACGATGTAATTCCGTATTGTACATTAGTACAAAATGTTTGTTTATAGTTTGCTGGTTTACCGCACTCTGAACAGACCTGCGGTTGTGTTCTGTCATCAAAAGAAGATACATGGTCACTGCTATGATTATTAATGCAATGATATTCATATATTGGCATATTACCTCCTAATTAACATATTGAAACCCTCTCGGTTAAGAGAGGGCTTTGTATGTCAACTATTAAGCAGCTGGAACAACAAACGCTACACCAGCGTTATCACGAAGTTCTTTAACACCATAAATAGTGTCAGCAGTAAATAGGTCACCTAAGTACTCTTGCTTGTACTGAGTTTGAGTTCTAACACCAACTTGCTCAGCAAATATTAAAGCGTCTGAGTGAATAATCATACCAACTCTGTTAGAAACAGGAGTTGTATCAGTTGAAGCAATTGTAGGACAGTTAGATGTTACATAAACATCAACACCATATACTTGACCAATCTTACCATTCTTAATTGCATCGCCATTACCAATGAATTGTTGCTCAGTAAATCTAGCGATACCTAGCATATCATTAGCAGCAACTGGAGGAAGTACTAAAGAACGACCATCCATAGGGACATCTGCATCATCAAGAGTAAGAATCATTCTACGGATACCAGCATCTGTGATGTCTGTAGAGTTAGATGAGTTACCAGTATAAGCAGTAGAACCATCGCCACCGATTACAGCATTTTCAAAAGAAGCTGCACCAGTACCACCTACTGTACCGCCTTGAAAACCTTCTGCTAATGCAAATAAGTCATCATCTACTTGTGTAGCAAGAGCGTATCCAGCATCGTCTGTGTAGAATTTTCTCATAGAAGCTAGAGCTTGTACTTCAGCAATATCTTCAATTAGCTTTGAATATTCATAGTGCTTGTTAATGCTAACAGTTACTACTTCATTAGTAGCAGCTGAAAGAGTTACTTGAGTATTTGCTTGTTTTTCAGAAGCTGAACCTCTAGCAGGTTTAGGGATGTTAATTGCATCACCTTTTTTACCTTTGTGGTTAAGTTTTGTTACTAAGTTAGCAACAACCAAATTAGCTTTGTATGCACCAATAACCTCATCAGACCATAGCTGAGGAATAAAATTATTGGCAACCGCAGCAGTAGTATTATTTGTACCTAATGGCATAATATTCTCCTATTGTTTACCTTACACGACCCTCTTGGTACGCTTGGTATATATCTTCCGAATATGCCGCATACTTTTCTGGGTCTCTTTGACGCAGTTCAATTAAATCTTGACTGCGATATATTTTTTTCCCAGCAGTAGAATCACCAGCAGACCTAGTTTCAGAGCTAGTTTGCTTCAAAGCTTTTTGTCTAGCCTTGTCTTGTTTCTCTTGTGCTTTCTTTGTGGCATCCATCATATTGGTTTGCTTGTACATTGAAAGAACATTAGCTCCTAGTACTGGGTCATAGTTAGCATCAGCAGTATCATAAGTGTATTTCATACCTGGATTATCTTCCAACCATTTATTAAAGCCATCACTAGCGACAACTTCTCTAAAGTCTGGATGCATAGATTCAAGTTTTTGAACACTTGCTGCCTGTTTTGCTTGTATCTGTACTTGTTTAGCTTGTTGTATTTCAGGATGATTAGCAATTGCTTTATTAATAGCTTCTTGTGGGTCATCATAAAATGCTTCACTAAAATCGTACTCTGGTTCTTCTACTGCTTGTGCAGTATTTGTTTGTTGCTGTGATTCAAGTACTTGTTTAAGTAAAGCTCTCATCTCACCAAGTTCATTGGCTTGACGACTCTTTAACTTTTCAACTTCTTGATGCATAGCAACCACTTCCTCAAATGATTTATCTGCATACTTGCCAGGAATCTCACTTGTCGGTTCAGCTTCAACCGCAGTTTCTTCAGTAGGTGTACTTTCTACTAATTCTTCTGATGTAGCTTCTACAGTTTCAACTGTATCTTCAGCTACAGACTCTGTGCTTTCTGTTATAGACGCATCATTTAACTCTGTGTCATTTACTACTATAGTCATAATGTTTTTCTCCTGTCCATCATTGTGGGTTGTAGGTCATTATTATTAAGATGGGGGCGTTTCCGCTTGTTCCATCGCCAATTTTGTTGCTTCTTCTAGACTTAATAACAAACCTAGTATTTGCAACTGACCCTTAGCGTGATAAAGGTCATTTTCGTTTTGAATAGTGCTAATATCTTTAACACTTTTCTCAATATTTAACAGCTCTGCCTTTAAATCTATCCAGCCTTCTGACATAAACAGGTCTTGTCTATCTCTAAAAAACTCTTCATCTGTCTTTGGCATTACTGTATGTTAGTTCCTAAGTTAACTTTTTGTGCTTTTTCAGCCGCAGTTGCTAAATTAAGTGCAGTTTCAGATTTAAGATGCTCAGTTTCTGGAATATTTCTATCAGTTTCTGACATCTTGTTTGCTATATCTGCTTTTGCTTTAGCAATTTGTATTCGTTTTTGCTCCATATCAAGAACATGCTTCTGTGCATCTGCTTCATCTGGTACAGTTCTTTGTGCTTCTGCCATGTGAAGTTGTGCTTTAGCATTTTCTTCTGCTGCCTCAGCTTGTATCTTCTGAATCTCAGCTTGTGCTTTTTGCATTTGCATTTGAATACCCATCTGTTGCATTTGTTGTTGCTCTGGAGTCGGATTCAATGCTTGTGATAGTCTATTTACTATCGCATCTCTGTTATGAATAGTAGAGTTTTGGAACATAGTCATCAATAAGATGTTAAATGCAGGTGAATCTTTAGGCATTGATTGCATCATCTGTACCATTTGCTGCATTTCTAGTTCTTTTGCCATAATCCCCATACTTGAATATGGAATAAACTTAACATCTACTACTGGGTATCTGTTTACATCAAACTGAATCTTACGATGTAATGATTTATTAATCATAGGAATCAAGAATGTGTTTTGGAAATTCATTAATGTACGCTTTTGGCGTTTAATACTTGCTGCAAGTGCCATTGACATACCAGAAGATGTAGCTCTGTCTGCAACTTGCATGTCTGCAGAACCAGTCGCCATCTGTACCATCTGATTTAGTGCGTTTACTTGCGTAAATGTAGCTGTATCTGTCTGACCCATGTTTAATGGGAACAATGCAGTACGAGGGTCGCCATTTGTTAGTACAGTTTTTCCAGGTCTAACCTCAAACTTCACACCTCGTGGCAATTTAGTTGCATCAGCAGCCATCATAGGTGTAGTTGTTAGTGCAAGAGAGTCAATTCTTGCTCTCATTTCCGTATCTAGTGCTTTTTGTACATTGTATCCCTTCTCACATATACCACGCCCCCAGAATTTGTTGGGTACTATGTCATGTTGGTAAGCAATAAATGGTCTATCTTTCATCATAAACGCATTTTCTTCTGCTCTTAGGATATATGCATCGTTTACTACTGTAACAACAGCTTCAACCATCTCATCTTTAGAGTCATATTCAAAATCATCCTTGTCAGCCTTAGCTTTTAGGAAGCGTTTTGGTACAAGACCCCAATATTCTGTAATTTTTACGGAATCAGACTCATCTGCTTGATGCATTTCTTCGTCAAATCCAAAATCATTAATGTTGTAGTCGCCATCTAGCGGTACATCTCTGTAAATTCCAGCTTTAATACCTTCAATTACATGGTATCTAGGTTTAATAACCTCATGTGCTACCCCTAATGCATCTTCAATAGAGTTTGCAGACGGGTCCATGATAAATTCTTTAGGTGAAATAGGCTCAACTTTAACATCAATGCCCATAAATTCACTAACAGTACGCTCAGATGCCATTGTTCCTTCAATTGGCATTTGACTTGGTACTCTTTCTATACTTTCTTCTACTACAATCTTAGCAATACCAGTACCATAAATAGCACCATTAAGGAATACTTCGTTAATTGCGTCTTTACAACCTGTTTTTTCTAAATCTTCTTGTAATAAATTGCGTACAAACTCTGCATCTCTATCTTGTTGGTCTAAATAATCATCTTGTAAATCAAACCACTTACCACGACCAAATGTAGCTTCTTCTAATTCTGCAACCGCAGCTTCTACAGCTTGTTGTAATGCGGGAGATATGATTCTAGACTTTTCAGATAAACGAACAACATCTTCACTTGACCAAATACCACGCCACAATCTGTAGTATTCATCCCATTTCTGTTCGTAATTAGTATCTCTATGATTTCTCCAAGACTCTAATCGGTACATTAACCAACCAGATAATGCTTGATATTGTGATTCTTTATTTTGGTCCATAATTAGGATAGTTTTTTGCGTAATATAACATAAATTAAATTATAGTTTACTTCTTTTGTTAATATCCCGCTACTTCGTCTACTGGTTCCCACTCATCATCCAATTCAATCGAGTGTGCAAAATCAGCAATAGATACTTGGTCTATATAAGCTAGTGCATCAAGCATATCATCATGTGCTAATCTATTTGGAAAGTCTACCATCTGCGATATAAACTCTCTCCACTCTTCATCTTCATTAAAAGATATTTGACGATGTTCCATTCTTCCTTGTAACGCCCAGACAATTCTGTCATTCTTTTTCTTACCACCATGTCTTAGCTCATGTATTGATACATACTCGCCATTACTTCTCATTTCATCTTCAAGGTAAGGTAATATTGCGTTTCTTAACGCACCCGTTTCAATACCTACACTTGTTGCTTCTACCTCTACTGCTGCATCTAGTATTTTTTTTGCAGTTTCTTTAATGTGCCATCTACCATGCAGTATCTTGTACACCCACCACTTATCTTGATAAATCTTAACAATCGCAATTGCAGTTTCATCTAATTTAGAACGCTTTAAATTTCTTTCTTTTTCTACAGCTTCAAAACCAGCAGGGTCTACAGCAATTACAAAATTGCCCTCTTCTGGTTCTTCGCCAAATTCAAACCACTCTTCATCAAATATTCCACCACTAAATGTTTCAAACGATGCTTCAAACTCTTGTCTAAACGACATAGACGACATAGTTTTTTTTGCAGCTTCTATTTCAGTTTCAGGAATAAACGGATTGTCAGTTGAGTTAAACTGCCACGCCTCCCAATCATCATCATTAAATGAATCTTTGTACAAATCATAGAAATGGTTTTTACCAGCAGGAGTACCAATAAATAACGCACCACCTTGCACATCAGCAAGAGTAGGTCGAATAATTTGCTCCCACACAACAGGTTTCATAGATGCATACTCATCTAACACCACATACGACAAACCAACACCACGAAGAGTGTCAGGTCTATCAGAACCTTTTAGGAATATCTTACGACCATTAATTAAAGTCAATACAGCAGTATTCTCATGAGCTTGTGCAATTAAGTCTTGCCCCAAGTCTTTAAGCATACCCCACATAATATCTTTGGATTGTTGAAAAGTAGGACCAATATAGAACACATCTTTCTCTTCTGATTGTATTGCCTTAATCAACAATATCCATGCAGCTAATCTAGATTTACCAAATCTTCTACCTGCTGCTACAATCTTAAAACGAGCATCAGAGTTAAATATACTTAACTGTGCAGGATGTAGGTCAACATTTAATTCAGCCATTTACTGACTCAGATACTTCAATGATTAACTCATCATCATCTTTTTCTTCTGGCTCTATTAATCTTTCAGCATCTACAGATTTAATCTTTTGTTTGATAGTATCACTAGCACCCACATTAATAATTACTTGAGATTGTTGTTTAGCTTTGTTCGGGTCAATTGCTTTTTGTACAGGTAAGATTCTATCCATACACATCTTCAAACAATGAACATCTCCATCCATAGCTTTCTCAATTACTTTTTCTACAATCTTTGGACCTTGCTCTGTCATCATTTCACGAGCAAGTAAAGTGTACTTATTTAAAGAACCTTTTGGTCTACCCTTAGGGTTTAACACTACACCTTTTTTAAGTGCAGGATTACCACGAGTTTCACTTGGGTTCTTTTTCTTTCTTGGGTCTATGTATTTAGGCATAGTCGTAATATACACAATAAACAAACAAATAACAAATCTTATATTTAATATTAGAGTTTGACGGAATTCAATTCATCAGCTAAAATCGAATCTTTCCAAACTGGTTGTTAACTACTTCAGCTTCGAGTGCGGAAACTCTCCAAAAACAACAAGAGCCTTGTAGTGATGTACACTCTGCTTGGCTCGACCAAGTCCAAATCCTGTTTCATGTGCTAGGGATAGTATATACACAATAACCCAACTGCGTTTGTGGGTCCCCCCTCGGTACCCAATGACCATCAGTTTAACGGGTAGTTGGTAGGAAACAACCTCTAGTTACGAAGCGTTGTACTCTGCGTTACGACTTCGTTACGAACTGTAAATGAATGTCAGCAGGATTCACAACCCAAACCAACAAGGACACACAACCACGCAGGTGGGTCGACAACATCTGACCGACAGGGAAGATACCTTTTTGCCGACAGGCAAACCACTTGGTGAGCGAACAGCGAATCCTTTCTTCCAACCGAGTGACCGACAGGGAGCGAGGAAAAATTTTTTTACTATTAAACAATTATAGAATTAATCGATTGTTGATTAGTTTACTATCGATTTTTTTATTATAATAAAGTGTTGACAAAGTATATACATTTGATATAATATACACATACCAAAACAAAAAAGGAGATAAAAATGGTAGAAACAAAAGCAACATATAAAGTAGAAGAAATGACTAATCACAAATTAGTTAAAACTACTAGAGGAAAATTAGACTTTATGCAAATGATGTTAATGGCAGGAAGATTAGAAGAAGCAAACGACCTACTCAACCAAGCATACAATTGTTTAGAGCAATTAGAAATTAATACCAAATAATTTAACGGGGGAGAAATCCCCCAAACCAAAACCAAAAAAAATAGGAGATACAAAAATGAAAACAACTACTACAAAATACTTATTTGAGTTACCAAAAAAGAACACAGAAAAAATGAGAAATAAAATTCTTAGTCTTAGAAATCTAATTAATGAAATGGGCGGTGTTCGTTTTGAAGAGAATTACAGCAGTAATAATTTTGAAATTAAAGTCTACAATTATCCATACGCCATTAGACACTATGCAACAGTTTTAGAAATGATGGAATTTATTTTTGAAAAAGATAGTGTAGAAATCATTAGTGGAATTGTAGAAGAATAAAGTTTATCTCTCGGCGGGTTGAAATTCCCGCCAACCTTTTTTCCAAAAAAAAACTCAGCATCTTTTTGCTGATAATTCCAGCAGGGTTCATCCCTGCGACAACCTTGCCAACGGCAAGACCTTTCCCGCAAACTTTAGTTTGCATCTCATCCGACAGGATACCTTTATCCGCATTTTTCCAGCAGGGGAAAATGCCAAATTTTTTTTAGCAAAGACTTGCATTTTATATTTACTTGGTATATAATAAACATACCAAAACAACAAAGAGGTATACAAATGAAAGCACAAGAATTTAAAAAGCAAGTAACAAATCAAATCATTGACTTAATGAAAGACAATGGCAAGGACTGGATTAAATCGTGGGCAGGTGGCAACGCAGGATTTCCAAAAAATGCAGTAACTAAAAATTACTATCAGGGTATTAATCCAATCTTGCTAATGATGAGCGGTGCAAGTTCAGACAAGTGGGCAACATACAAACAATGGACTGAGCAAGGCAGACAAGTTCGCAAAGGGTCAAAGGCAACGCAAATTATTTTCTATAAAACTTTGGTCAAAGAAAATGAAGAGGGTGGCGAAGATAAAAAAATCCCAATGCTAAAAACTTACGCAGTATTTAATGAGGAACAGTTAGAGGATTATCAACAACCAGAAGAGAACGGCAGAGCGTTTGAGGACTTTAAAAATGTTGAGCAGTTTGTTTGGAATACTGGGGCAACGATTCAACACAACGAAAACTCAGCTTATTATTTTCCAAGCATGGATTATATAAACATGCCAAACAAAAAATCTTTTCTAGATGTTGACGGAGCAACAGCAGAGCAAAATTATTACGCAACTCTTTTACATGAATTAACACATTGGACAAAGCACGAAACCAGATGCGACAGAAAACAATCAACCAACAAAACCGAATACGCTTTTGAGGAATTAGTTGCAGAGATTGGAAGCACATTTCTTTCAGTTCATTTAGGCGTTGAAAAGAAACCACTAGAAAATCATGCGAAGTATTTGAATAACTGGTTGGAAGCATTAGAGAATGATAATAATCTAATCTTTAAAGCATCAGCACAAAGTGGCAGAGCGTTTGACTATCTCATCAAGTGCCAAGAGCAATTGAAAAAAGTTGCATAAGATTCTCGGGAAGTTAAACGCTTCCCGATTTTCGCACCCAATTCTATCAGCTTCTTGCTGATACCTTTCCCGCTGACCTTGTGTCAGCAAAACCAATCCCGCAGGGATTACCTTTCCAACCGCTTTGACCGACAGGGCAAAGCAAAAATTTTGTAGGGAGAATTTTTATTTTAAAAAAAATCCCTGTGACTTTTTGAATTTAATGTTATTCATGTCATGCAAATTAAAAGGTAATACTTATTTGGGAAAGAGGTGGGACTTTAACTCACATTGCCAAGATGAAAACTTGGAGTCTTACCTACCCAACACACAACCTAGTCTAGAATGTTTGCGATTTACAAGGTCGGTTGTATATATCTTTCTGCACTCTATCGCTAAATAGAGCAGTCCGCTAAAACCTAACATATTACATATATACTTTTAGACGACTCTTTCCAAATAAATACTATCCTTTTCTTATTTAGTTAGATACTATTATACACCTATTATTTACTTTGTCAATACTTTTTTAAAAAAAAATTTAATAACATAAAACGGATCGTGAAACAATAGACAGTAAATGGACAGTAAATGGACAGTCAATGGACGCTAAAAAAAATAGTTGACATTCTTATTTACTTATGATATACTGAGCATACCAAAAACAAATAGGAGATATAAATGACAAAACATTATTACCCAAAATACGAAGATAAATTTGTGACACATACAATAATGACACAAGAAAAAAGAGATGAGTTAGTAAACAAATACAAACTAGGGTACAAACAAGGAGTCTATACCAAACTAGAAAAAGATGAATTGATTGAAGCAATTGAATATGTTTACAAACACAAAGTAAGACTAGCAAGTTTTGGATTTTAATAAGAGTGTAACTAATAAGGTGGGTTTAAAAACCCACCGACCAAAAACAAATAGGAGAAATGAATATGAAACAATCAACAGAATCAATCATTGCTAGTTTTAATGAGCTATTAGAAATGGCAAAAGAAGAAGAAGTAAAACAAAGAATAAGTAAGTGGAGTTTATTAGCACCTACAATTATTGAATTGCACGACAATAAAAATTTCACTTATAAAGAAATAGCTGATTGGATTTTATTACATAAAGGTATTGAAGCAAGTTCAACCTCAGTTTATCAAGCATATAAAAAATATAAACAGGAGAAATAAATATGAAATGTTGTCCGCATTGTGGTGATACAGATATAGAGTTAGTACCAGTAGCAGATGGAGTTAAGTTTGATGTTAGACCTCAACTTAAAGATGGCACATATACTATTAGAGCAGGCGTTATGAAGATTACTTCTGTTGAAGATTTAATTGAGATTGCAGAAATGAATGCTTGTAGACCTTATGCTTATTGTCATAGTTGTACTGCTGAGTTTGACTATACGGGATTAGATGAAGATGATTATCAAGGTGACGAGGAGGAGTAATGTTTGAGTTACATTTATTTTTTATGGGCATGATTACATTAGCAATATTCTGGTTAGCATGGAGTACAAGATGACACGCAAATTATTAACAGAAGCAGACAAGAAAGAAATAACTGACATAGAGTTTGACGGGATAGACCACACAGACTATCCAGATTATTGTGATGCGTACATAACTTATGCAACACTCTATGACAGAGAATTAACAGACGAAGAGATAGACGAATTAAATGAAGATAGTAGTTTTGTCTATGAATGTTTGATGGAATATTTACATTAGGAGAATGACATGCAAATTACATTTTGGGAATTGTTCCTAGCTATATTTGTACTATGGATTACTTGGGAATTTTTTAAGATAGTTGAAGAAAATAATAAAATAAATTCTACACACGATATAGATTAGGTGTATAATTAAACTACCAAAATAAAAAAGGAGAACAAAATGGAAAGCAGAACAGACGACATTAACTATATCAGACATCCAGAATTTAATGGAGATGATAGACCAGAAGATATTGTCAGAGTTCCTATATCAGAAGATGATTTAGAAACATTAAGAGAAAGAGTTATTGAAGGACTTGGCAACCAATCAAAAGAATGGTCTTGGTTTTTACAATCTAAACTAGGAGCGGACATTGAAATTGTATTCTATTCCGAAGCAGAAGATGAATAAAGAAAAGTTTTATAACAGACTGTACGCAGAACAACACAACGAACATGTTTGGAAAATCTACTGGAGGTTTGCAACAGGTGAAGATAGAGTTGAGTTGTTTAGTGTTACAGCATATACCGAAAGCGGTGCAATGGATAAAGCACTATGCAGAATATCAGATGCACTTGAATTAGAAAAAGAGGAGAGAGAAGAATGAGCGTAATGAGTAATTATTTTTTAGCCATGCAAGAAGATGCTAAAGAGATGGACTTAAAAGAATTTGTAGATAAATACGGAGATACAGCAGACAACCATAACTTATGGTATGAGGTTAATGATGTCAAAGAGTAGTCCGTTTCGTGCCTATGTTAATGAGATGTACATGGCACACAAAGAAGAATGTAAATGGTATCGAATACCATGTAAGTTTAAAACACTAAAAACTTATTGGCGTGTTAATAAATTATTTTTAATACGAAAGTGGAAAGAGGAGAAAGAAGAATGAACAGTTTATTTCAAACGATTGCATTACAAACTGCAAGAAACTATGACATGAAAATGCATAAAGAATTTGTTGATGCTGTAAATAAAATCATGGAGTCAGATGAGTATCAACAAGAACATGACGAACAGTCATTGAAGATAGCACTAGACAATAAAGGAGAAAGACATGAGCGAAGTATTTAAAAAATTAGATGCGATTAATGTAAATGATTATGTTGATAAGAAAGGTAGTTACTCATATCTATCATGGTCAGATGCATGGAGAATGGTTAAGCAAGAGTTTGATGATGTATCAAGCACAGTCTATGAGAATGCAGATGGTTGGAATTATCATCATGATGGTAGAACAGCATGGGTAAAGACAGGCGTTACTATCAATGGAGTTGAACACATTGAATACTTACCTATCATGGACAATAGAAACAGAGCAATACCACTAGGTAATATAGACTCAAGACAAGTCAACGATACAATACAAAGGTCAATTACTAAAGCCTTTGCTAGACATGGACTAGGTTTGTATATCTATCGTGGTGAGTCATTGCCGAAGTCAGAGTCAGAAGCAGAGAAAGAAGAAAGAGAATTGCTACAGACAAAGTATCACAATGCTTTTGAAAAGGTAGCAAATGACCAAGACGAATACGGATATGATGAATTAGCAGAAGAAATAAAAACAATTAAGCATAGTAATTCTGTCATTAAGTTTATTGGTGAACAACAAAGTGCAGAGTTAAAAGCGTTTAGACAGAAGATGAAACAAAGGAGTAAGTCATGAGCGAAACACAAGACGAAAGACTTTTAAAACATTTACAAATGTACAATACAATTGACCCGTTAAGAGCGTGGCAGTTATTAGGTATCTATAGATTGTCAGCTGTTATACACAGACTAAGAAAGGTTGGTTATAATATAGTTACTGAACGAATGAAGGTGCAAAAGCAATTTGGTGAGAGTTGTAGTGTTGCCAATTATAAACTAGAGAATTAGCGGGGTATCGCTTACCGATGCTATTCGGGGGAGTCATCTATAAAATGCTCATTTTTGTATCCTTACTTCCTCGTTAGGTAAAGAGAACAAGCGGGATTGGTTGCCCTAAGTAACCGCTATTAATTAATAAGGAGTATGCAATGGAATACGATAATACAAACACAGGCAAACTATTTGTTACAGACCCTGAGAAGTTAAAACAAAACCCTAAGTATCCTAACTTAACAGGAAGCATTAACATCAATGGTGTTGAGCATTGGTTAAGTGCATGGACTAGAACAAGTGAGAAAGGCACAAAATGGATTAGCATATCTATTGGTGATAAAAAAGAGAAGCAACCAGAACAACAAAAAACTTATGTAGAAAATGGTGCGGGGGAAGTCAAAGAGTTTGAAGATAATATACCATTCTAATATAGGCGGGTGAGATTCCCGCCATACCAAATATAGAGGAGATTATATGAGCATCATAGATAATATCATTATCAATCATACTGATATGGAAGTAGAGAAATACTCAGGTGGTTCACTACTATCTACAGTTACACATAACAATACAAGAGTAACTTACAAGTTACATTTATTCTTTGGTTATGATGAGAAAAGAAACACAGTATCTAGAACAATAGAATTAACAGAACAACAGTTTGTAAAACTCGGGGGAGAGTTAGCAAAGAAGAATAATTCTGTACTGCAAGATAATAAAGAAACATTATCTGATGATGAGTTGTTCGGTACGAGTTCGTTACGAGTTCGTAACGAGCCTACTCTTACTAATACTCTTACTACAAATACTTTAAATACTAATACTTTAGATTTAAAAAAGTATAACGAATACGATAAAGATATTATTACTGAGTTACTAGCACATAGAAAGATGCTTAAGAAACCTATTAAGACAAACAGAATGTTGAGCGGTCTACTAGCAAACCTAGAAAGATATGCAACTCATTGGAAGATTTCTTTTGAAGAGGCATGTGATTTCTATCTGCAACAATCATGGATTAGCATAGACCCTGAATATAAATACACAGGTAGACACATCAAAGAACCAACACAAGACTTATCATTTGCAGAGATAAGACAGAAGTTACAAGAAGCCAAAGTTATTAACATCAATAAACAAATAGGATAAATTATGTACCAAGCAAACGAGAAAATAGATTTAAGTTTAATTGCTACTGACATAGCACAATGGTCAATCATGCATTACGGATACTTTGTTAAGTCATCACTAGACAAGGTTGAATTAATACAAAGATTTGCAGAGGACTTAGGTAGATTACCTGAGAACGCATTACGATTTGTATTGAAAGTTGAAGAGGAATGGATAGATAATGGACAGACTAGACCACCTACTATTCCTGAGTTCCTTGCAGAGTTAAGGAAACATCACAACAGAGATAACACACAGAAGCAGATAGCTTACAAACCAGACAACAGAACAGACTATGCAGGTATGTGGAATAGTGCAGAACACAGAGGACTAGAAGCATGTACTCACTACATGAAAACTATCTTTAACAAAAGAGTAGTGTCACCTGCTACCAAGTATGTCATAAGAGAATACTTCTTGAAACAAGGTTATGATTTTGTTAAACTAAACAAAAAACTTGGAATGTAATATGGCAAATAAACCAGTAGACAAGAAGAGAATGGCTTGTAATAAACCTAGAAGAACAACAGGCGGTTCCAAAAAGTTTGTCGTCAAGGCGTGTGAAGGGGGAGTTGAAAAACTAATACGCTTTGGTGACCCTAACATGAAGATTAAAAAGTCTAACCCAGCAAGACGCAAATCTTTTAGAGCAAGACACAAGTGCGATACACAAAAGCCAAGCAAGT
>Ga0255773_10000876_pt1 | contig 31207 bp, 18 predicted proteins | sample 011ome_17_FD_179971 | JGI IMG/M metagenome (GOLD analysis project Ga0255773, IMG submission 179971) | Coastal salt marsh microbial communities from the Groves Creek Marsh, Skidaway Island, Georgia - 011502XT metaG (version 2) | ecosystem: Environmental > Aquatic > Marine > Intertidal zone >... | reverse complement strand
CGATGTTGTTTTTCCTCCGGGTCCTCCTGAAGTCATCTTTGTTCCTCTCCGTCGTGGTCGTCGTCGTCAAAAGGCTCCTTCTGCTGCTTTTTCCAGAATACGAACACAAAGACCGCATCATCGTCGCGCGCGTCGTCGTCGTCTGCGTCGTTGTCATCATTTTTAGTAATACTATGCGTGTCTGTGTCACGGAAAGTGTGCGTCTCGTAATGGAAAAAGAGTAGATATGACTGGAATGATGACGCAAGCCCCCCACAGCCACAAAAAGACGCTTGGATTTACTACTTTTTTCGACCAAAAAGACACAGACCCAAACTGCCAACTGACTGCCAAAAAAGCACGTACAGTATCTGCTGCGCACCAAAACGCACACTTTTTTGCCTCTTTCGCGGTCGACAAATTTACACCATTTCACACGCACACACGAAACGGTTCAAAATTGACGAAGAATTTAAACGGGAAAGAGCGTACGACGCACGACTCCTGCTCTTTCTTTGCGCGTTTCCTCTCCCCAAATAAACCAACTTAAAGAAGAACAACGAAAAATGGAGGAAATGGAGCGTCGCGATGAGAACGAGGAGAGAGGAAAAGAAGGTTTCGCGTTATTCCTCCCGCACGAAACGCTCGCGAAAGTCTTCGCGATAATCGACGGCGATGATTCAAAGACGATTTCGGGCGTGGAATTTTTAACCGCGCTGAGGAACAACACCGGAGGCGTGTCAGAGATTTTAGATTCCGCGTTACGAGATGAAGACGAAGGGAAAAAGAAGAAGAAAACAAAGTTTGGAACAACCGGGGACGAGAACGAGAGGAAGTTTGAGTTAGGGTCGAAGATTATCGCCAAGATTAGCGGCGTCGGTGAAGAAGGGATTGGTTTGAGTGAATTCGTGGAAGCGTTTCGAGTGGTCGCCGCGAACGAGGAGGATGAGGATGAAAATGATGATGGTGATGATGAGGAGGAGGAAATTGGCGACGCTCAATATCGTCGTCGTCGTCGTCGTAACAACGGGGCGACGAGTAATAGCGGGGGCGAATCGGAAATGGACGAGGACTCTTTCGCGTCCAGTCCGAGAAGTCCGGCGGGAGGGGAGGAGTCGTCGAGTAAAGTCGACCCGGTGCGAGCGGCAATCCTCGAAAAAAGAGAGCACGTGGAGGAGCTGAAGCGAGTGAAACGTATGACCGCGCTCGTCGCCGAGGCGTGTAAAAGTTTAGTCCGGAAGAATTTGAAGAAGAAAGAACGAATGGAGGGACGGAAGGAAGGGTTCAAGAGGTTCATACCGCGCGTGAAGAATTTGAAGAATTTTACGAGTAGAGATAGGAACAACAACAACAACAACAACAACAACAACAACTCGGCGAGCGAGAGCGAGAGCGATTCGGAGAGCGAGGATAGCGAATCGAATCCGCATCAAAAAAGCTATTCGAAAGCGACTCTGAGCATGGCGCCGGGAAAGGAAAAGGGTGGAATGACTCGAGAGAAAAAGATGAGGAAGTTGTTGAAACAGAAAATGTCGCCGGAAATCAGAGCGTTGAACGACGAGTTGTACATCAACGCGCACGTACTGTTGGACGTGTTTAAAGATTTGAACTATAGCGGGACCGGTTTGGTCATCGTGGATGGTTTTTTACACGTGTACGAACGCAACGACGCATTTAGACAGGAGTTAAGGAATGCGAGGAACGATAAGTCGTCGCATTCCTCTTTCGAGCAGGACATGGCGAGAACGGCGACGGAAATGGGCGGTCGCCGAAGAGAGAGCGTGGACATCGTGAGTTTCTTTAGTTATTTCTGTCGCGCGAAAAGCATGTTGCGACCGAAATTACCGCCATTACCGGAGATACCGATGAACGATGGCATGGTCTCTCCGGGGAAAGCATCCGTGGAAGGGCCTTCCCGGCAAAGAAGAAACATTTTGGAGGCGAAAATTGGCATCGGATCGGGCGCGTATGCAGCGAGCAGAAGGGAGGGTGGATTTGACGGCGCGAGCGTCAACAGCGTAAGTACCAACGACTCAACGAAGGAAGGCATCGCGCAACACTTGAAATTGACGCCGATGAAGAGCCCGAAACGATTGACCTCGGCCATGAAAAAGATGAAGGTGCGAGAAGACGAGGAAGAGGAAGATAAAAACGCGAGCGCGAGGCAACGGCTCAACTTTGACCACCCTTCGAGCAGGGAATCAGGGAAAGAAGGTATTACCTTAGAGCATCTCGATAGCAACGCTTCGAGGAACACCGAGAAAAACTACAGGATCTTGTCCATGGTCCTAGACGAAGACGACCGAATAAACGAAATAGAGGACGAGGACGATGAAAGCCATATAGATGAGGAGGCGAATTTGCGCGGGTTAGAAATGGAAGCGTTAATCCACGTCCTTTCCATGCGAGAGATGAATAAAGTGCATCGATAGTTTTACGCGAGATGAGCGCTCATAACATGTTCCACGCGAAACACTTAAGTAGGTTTAGAAAAGAACGAAACGTTTTACATAGAACGAGTAGGAAAATATATAAAAACATTTATATCTTTATGTGTATTATTAAAAAGAGCGGTCTTCTCTCGTCTTAATCGATCTTCACCGAGCTATAAATCGTTCGCACAAACGCGTACGAGGCTAAAAAGCCAATCGAACCGGTCAAAATGTAAAACCCGTACGACACTACTCCCATGTATCCAAAGTACATCATCGTCGGTACTTTTTTCGTAATCTCCAACTTTGTAAAAAAATATACCGTCCCGTATGCGAACAAGTAAAACGCGCTCGAGCCGCTCGAGTGAAACGAACGCCACCACCATCGGTAATCTTCGTTGCACAACTGGAAGTACGTCAACACGATGGTTATTTCAGCGCACGTTATTAACAAAATAATCACCACCAACGCCAAGAACCCGAAGACGTAGTAAAATTGTTGCAACCAAATGGACGTCAAGATGAAAAAGAGCTCGATGAACACCGCGCCGAACGGCAAGATACCGCCGGTTAAAATGCTCACCGCGCCGCTCATGTACCACGGTTGCTCGGGGATCTGTCTCGGAATCTTATTCGTTCGGACTGGATCCTCCGCGATTTCTTTCTTCGTCGCAAACCACGCCCCGGCGTATACCAACGGAATCGAAATGCCAAACCATAAAAACACGAGAATGAAAAACGTGCCAAACGGAATGGCGCCGCTGGACTTTTGCGTCCAAATGAAAAAGTTCAGAAACGTGAAGACGCCGAACAACACCCCCGGGAACATCATCGCCGCCAATCCGGCGTTTCCTTTCCAATCCGGACCTTTAAAAATCTTATAAAACACCCCAGACACGTACCCGTTCAAAAAACCCATAAACGTGAACAGCAACACCATCGCCGTCCCTAACCCGCCTCTATTCGCCGGGGACAAAAACCCGAGAATCGCAAACGCCAACGTGACAAACGTGCAGGCTAAAATTTGAACCCCGGTCCCGACGTGCACCGCTAACAACCCACTCGCCTCGGGCGTTCGAAACACGTCTCCGTGCACCAACTTCCACCCGCTCTCTTCTTGAGCCTCTTCGCTCGTTTCCAACTGATTGTACCTCGAGATATCTCTGTGTAACGTTCTGAGCATGATCAACGCGACCATTCCGCTCAAAAACAAAACAATCATCATGGAATTGATGATGGAAAACCAGTGAATTTGGTCGTCCACCATCAACAAATACGTGTCCCATCGCGAGGCCCATCTAATGTCGCTTTGTTTATACAAAACGTCGTACGAAAAAATAACCTCCGAGCCTTCCTCTACAATCTGCGGCGCCAACCCGTGCGTCACGTATTGCATCCTCCCCGGATTACACGTCGTCAACGTTGGCGAAACATCGTCCCATGGCTCCTCGAATTCGTGTTTCACCGAAAACGGTTCCACCTCGAACCCGACGATTCTCGACAAATCCGTCTCTTGGTCCTTGTGATACAAAATCGTAAACCTCAAGTGGTTGTGCAAAAAACTCTTCTCCTCGCCGCCCTCTTCCACGCTCGCTTTAAACCCAACCGGATACCCTCTCTCGTACGTCTTCCTCTCCACGGTCTCGCCTTCCCCGTCCTCCGTCGCTCGTATTTTCACCATCGCCACCGGTAAATTATCCAAGATCATATTCACGCGATACTCCTCCTCTATTTTCGTCTCAAAGTCTTTCGTTTGTTGCTCGGATAAAGAATCTATCTTGCACACCACCGAACACTGCATATCGTTTCGCATTTCCAGCGAATACAAGGAATTCTCGATCCGATCTCCTCGTAAAACTTCCCCCAAATTCTCCGCCGAGTACACGATCGGATTCGGTTTGCAATACGGCATGGTGTAGTAATCGTACGGGAGTTGCGTTTTCGTCGACGTCAGTTTGTTCACCTTCATGAACACGATGTCGTCTTGCGCGTAATCTGTTTTACAATAACAGTGCGCGTCATAAAATTGTTTCATTGGTCGCAGTCGTTTCAAAAGAGAAAGGGAGAAAGAGAGAGAAAAGGTCAGCGTCGTTCCGCGATCCAAGCGAACGCGTTCGAGACTTAATACGCGTTGCCTTTTCAGACACCATTCAGCGCGCGAAGAAGAACGAACGAAACAAACAAACGTGTAAAAAGTTCGCACCTTGCGGCGCGACGCCGGGTAAGTAAAACCCGTGCACACCGACCAAACCCCCAAACTCGTTCGAGAAGGGCGTCGCGAAGAGCGAGAGCAGCGCGAGGATCATCATCGAAATCATCTTCTTTTCTCGATAAGTTCTTTTTCTGAGGCTTACAATGGTCAGAAAAAATGTGAAAACGAAAAGAATTGATTTGAGCATTTTTTTACCAACGGCGTACTTGTTTTTGCGAGAGGCATACTACGCGCGTTGTCATAATGCACACTACTGATAAAGAAGAAGAGCGTTTGCAAGAGTTAGTAGTGTTATTCGTGTTGTTATTATTCTTTACGCGTGGTATATTAGTGAGTAAAATGACTAATTTCTTATTGAGCCAACATCTTTTTGACGACGACGTCGTTGAACTTGTGCCCTCGCTTTACGCCTAACAAGTTCATGGTCATGTATTTGCCTTGGTTCGGGGCGCGGTGTCGTTTCGGGTCGAAGATTGGGTCGAAGAATGACCCGTCGACTCGGACGAGCGTTAACGCGCACGAGTGCTTTCTCGCGCCGGAACATCCCATGACGTAGACGTTGTAGCCGTGGTTGGCCATAAATTTGACTTCCGTTTCAAACGGTTCTAAATCTAACGAGCCTTTGCGTTCCCAGTAGACGGCTTGGACTCTGCCGGAAGCTAAGGCGCGAGACATGCCGGTTTTGACTCTGTGTTCGAGTCCTTCGACGTCGATTTTGACGAGCGGGATGGACACGGAGTCTGGGATGAACGCGTCGAAGATGTCGTCTAAAGCGATGACGTTGACGTTTTCGGTTTTCATTTTACCCGCTTGGTCGGCGTATTTGTCGTAGGAGTGTTCCGGCATGAAGCTACCTCCGGTGTCTGCTTTCCCAGGCTGGTAGTAGAAGGTTAAGTTCCCGGGTTGTTCGGCGACTCCGGCGTTGTGCAAATGGACCGATTTCAAATTCGCGACTCTTCTGGACATAATTTTAAACACCTCCGGGTTCGGTTCAAACGCGTGCACTTCGCAATCTTTCGCGATGGGCATCGACTTCAACTCTTCCACGTACTTCCCCACGTTCGCACCGACGTCGAAAATCGCGCAGCACCCGTTTTGCGGTTTCGGTGAAATCGAGAGCAGAAACTCCATCAAAATTCTCGCGTCCGTCGTCGCTTTGTTCCGAAATCCCGTCAAAGCGTACCTATCGAACACTTCTTTCTGTTTCTGTTTCAACGACGACGTCGGGACGTGATCCCACGCTCCGTTCCCACTCGTGCTACTACTCGACGTTGTTTTTTTACAGTTTCTATTTTCTAACGCGGTCGAATAACTCGACTGCGTGTGGACGATCGGATGAAAGAACATGCCGTTTGTGTTCATCGTCAAGTGCGGATGGCTGTCGTCGTCCTCGTCCACGGCGTGGCGCATGTACGTCCCGTCTTCTTTGTGCACCGGATTTTCCGCTAATTCTAAGTGATGATCGTGATGATTCTCCTCCAAATCCTCCTCCTCTTCCGCGTTACCGATGCTACTTCTCTGGAACGAAGAAGAACTTAAAGACGAAGAAGACGAAGACCCATCGAGGAACTTCCTCTTCGTCGTCTCGTCCATCGCCTCCAACATATCCAATCTCCCCGTTAAAAACAAATACCCGATCGATATCATCAGTAAAGAAAACACGAACGATAACGCTGAAATTGTCACGAGGAGTGGTAAGTGTTTATCCGGCACGCGTCGTAACGCTCGTCGCAACTGCATGTTTAATACTCCAGAACACAAACGACGATGATGATGAAAACGGAGTGCGCTGCTTAGCAATCGATGGTAGTACCTTTCTCTCTCGCTCTCTCGGGACACAAAAACGACGGCTTCAAAGAGAACGCGTATACTCGAACAACGACACCAAACAAAGCGTCTCTTCTTTTCGGCGAGAAAGAGAAGCGTGAAGGCAGAGTTTCAGAGCGGTACCGCAGCGGTGAGTTTGGAGGCTGAAAAGTGAGGTTTTCCGACACAAATCCAACGCTTTGGATTATACATCATCGGACGAAGGCACAGAAGACGAATAAAGGCTTCGTTTTCGAAGAGAGAGAGAAAGAAAGAGAGAGAAGAAGAGAGTTACGACGAAACGGAAGAGAGACTGAGTGACGAAATTCAAGTCGTCGTCTCGTCGTCGTCGTAGTCGTGTGCGAGAAGTATACGCGGGTGGTGTTGTTACATTGGAAACACATTCAAACGTGACGTGCGACGACGACTGAGATATATATATGCGAGCGGCATCGATCGCGTGCCAGCGGAAAAGTACTTTCGCACTCTTCGCGAAAAGGATGCCAGTGCAAACTCGCGGCAGTGGTGGTGCGACGAGCAGTAAAAAAGCGGGGTCGACGATGATGATGTCAGAAGGAGGTAAAAAAGGAGGTGCAACTATTCGCGTGACGACGTATAACGTGCTCTCGTCGCACCTGGCGGAACCGACGTATTTCACGTCGTGCGATCCGAAAAACTTAGACGCGCTCGTTCGGTTAGAGCGAGTGCAAAAGAAGTTATCTGTTGAGATGGAGAAGAGATCTATCATTGGGTTGCAAGAGGTGAGCATGACGTGGTCGGGACCGTTGCACGCGTTTTTCGCCAATAGGGGGTACCACGTCGTCTCGCACTTGTACGGGAAGCCGTTTAATAATTACATGGGAGTTTTGTTGGCGATACCTTTGGATACGTACGAGTTATCGAGAGTGGATGTGCAGAGGTTGTCGGATTGCGCGAAGTGGCCGAGGAAACCGAAGGATTTGGAGGAGAAAGGCGTGGTGAAGAGATACGTGGTGGATCCGATTGTTAGGATGTGGAGGGCGGCGAGGAACGCGAGGCCGCAGTATCCTCCGCAAGACGATTGGGAGTTGGCGAAAGGGAGGTTTAATTCTATCGTGTATGCGAACGTGACGCACAAGCAGACCGGGGTGTCGTTGGGCGTGTCCACGTATCACATGCCGTGCATGTTTAGGAACCCGAAAGTTATGACTTTACACAGCGCGTTGGCGGCGACGTATACGATGCGAGAGAGCGAGAAAGACGGAACGAAAAATTCAATTTTGATGGGCGATTTTAACGTCAAACCAATCGACGGGTCGTACGAGTTGTTAACCACGAATAACTTGGATGAAAACGACGTGTTTTACCCGATACCGTACGAAGGAACGGAGTACATCGTGGAGCCGCCGGCGAGAATGGTGAGTTGTTACAAAGAAGTCAACGGCGAAGAGCCGGATTTCACAAACTACGCCAAGATTAAAGACGACGAGCCGTTCATCGATACTTTAGATTATATTTTCGTGACGGAAAACATTCGCGTGGACGCGGTGGCGCCACTGAAACATAGAGACGAGGTGACGGACGGGCCGTACCCGAGCGAGAATGAACCGAGCGATCACGTGTTGTTGGCGGCGGACGTCACGGTGTTTTAATTAAATAGCGAGAGAAGACAATTTTATTTTTAGTCGTCGCGTGTTTTGTTTTCGCAAATGGTTGTGTTTATTTTCCGCCGCGCCAAGCTGTTAGTACTTTCGAATGAATTATTATTACAAATGTATATCGTCGCCTACGTGCTCGAATTTTCTGCTCCTGTTACCATCTCTCGGCTCTTTCCGTATTTCTTTTGTGTATGTGTATGTGAATTTCTCGATCGATGTATGCGTGTAGTTCGTGTCCAAAACTGATGGTGAAAAATGTGCGTTTCTCAACGCCTCATCCACTCACGCGGACTCCACTTGTTTCTACGTCTTCTTCCTCCTCTTTGTTCTCTTTATCTTTTTACATAAACTTCTCCAACATGCTTCCCACCGCGTTTTGCACGGTTTCGGAAAGCGACGCTCTCTTTTGCACTTTCGCCAGAGGTTGCCTATTCTCCTCCGACCCGATGTCCTTATTCTCTTGAGAATCTTTCCCGATGTTTTCGAGATTGTTGTCGTCGTTGTCGTTATTATTACCATCGTTGCGCGTGAACCCCATTCCTCCAACAATTCGAGGTCCCGCGTCTTCCATCGGTTCATCTTTAACCACCACCGCTGGAGCGGGTTTCGCGCGTGGAACTTCATCCTCGGGTGGAAGCTCTGGAAGCAAATTGCCTCGCGAAAAGAGAAGATCAAATTCCTCCAACTTCAACTTTTGCTTATCCGCGCGAATCGCGCCGGCGAGTTCACCTTTGTTCATTTGCGCGCGACGCATGTTCTCCTCTTCTTCCTCTATATCGATTATCTCCGGTCGTCCATCGTTCTCGCCGTCCTTTTTCTCGGCAACTGTACCAGTCGTGCGTTGTTGGACCAACTTGACGATGTTTGTCTCGATGGAATCTTGGACGGTTAATATCTTTACCGTCACCGGTCTCGTTTGACCCATTCTCCACGCTCGGCCAATCGCTTGATTTTCAAGCGCCGGGTTCATGCACGGTTCGATCATAAACACGTGCGAAGCGGCCGTCAAGTTGATCCCAACGGCTCCGGAACGAACGGACAAAATGAAGACAGTCGTCGGCGGGTCTTTTTGAAACGCCTGGATGGATTTATCGCGATTCTTCGCGGACATCGAACCACTGATGGTTCGGAAACCAAATCCTTCATCCGGTAATCGCTTTTGTAACCATTCGATGGTTTGCGCGAATTGCGTGAAGATCAAAGCTTTGTTCGTCGGGTCGTCTTTGCGCATTTTTTTGAGCTCGGCGACGAGCACGCGAAGTTTCGATTCTGCTTCGATGGATTCCACCTCGTTACCGTTATTAGGGACCATCGGAGCCGCTTCTTCTTCTTCTTCTTTCTTGACGCGTTTAACTCCTCGCTGCTCGAAGTTATCGCCTTCGCCTTCGGCGTCGCCGTTCGCTTCAGCAGCGGCAGCGCCTTCGTCTTCTTTGATGGTCAAATCCGCCGTTGTCAAGCGGCCGCCGGAGCACAATCTTCTCGTGGGAAGCAACAAGGACATGATACCAAACGTACGCTTTGCAACGTGAGCGTGTCCTTTCGCCTTGTACTTCGTCTCCCACGTTGCTTTCGTGTCCGCGTGCAATTCGTCGTACAGACGCTGCTCCTCTGGTAAAAGAGTTACGGGCACGTGGATAACCGTCTTTGGCGGCAACGAGAGCAAGTCCTTGGTCGCGTTTCTTCCGAGTTTTTGCGTCTTCGTGTGACGAATCGTCATTGGTTTCATCACCGTCAACACGTTCTTGATTTCTCTTGAAGACTTCTCTGTCATGTCATTGCGCCCATAGCGACGCGGACCCGCGTTCGTACAGATGATGTTGTTAAAGTCGTCCCGAAATCGTTTGAGATCGGTTCCCCATGGCGAAACGCCAAGCATCGCCAATTGCCCAAAAAGATCCACGCTATTCGTAGCTATTGGGGTACCAGTACACGCCCAACGTCTAACTGCGCATATTTCCGAAGCCGCTTTGGACTGCCCGGTGTTGTAAGATTTCGTCATGTGCGACTCGTCGCAGACCAAGCGATAGAACTCAATCTGACCGAGAGGATTCGTTCTGGAGCGGTCGGCTGCGAGCGTTTGGTACGTCGTAACAACCAAGTCGTAATCTTCCGCTATTTTTTTCGGGTCCTTCGTGCGTTGTTGTCCATGATACATGAGAATACGCAAACCTGAATCTTCGTCGAGCTTTGATTTTGCCTCGTCGATCCATTGACCGACGAGCGAAACGGCGCAAATAACGAGCGTCGCGCCCGAACGATAAGGCTTCTTCACGTTCGTTCCATTCGCCATGTTCGAGCAGTCTGCAACCGCGCCAGCTTTACCGAGCGTTTCACCGTGTTCAATCCACCCTTGCGGAGGTTTTTGTGCTAAAATCAACGCGAGAACTTCGATAGTTTTTCCTAATCCCATCTCTTCGCAAAGAAAGCCACCTCTCGGTGTCTTGGGAATACACCCAATCTTCGCGATTTGATCAAAACCGGGAGAATACATCCATCTCTCCTCCGTAGCGTCCAACGACGCATTTTTCATCACATCACTCACGTCGTACCACACCAAATCGCGAAATCCACCGGGTATTCTCTCTAACTCAAGCATTCGATTTAATGTTTGCCTCTGGTAGTCGTGCATCGTCACCGTCAACCCCGTAGGTTGTTCGACCGATGGATATTCTTGCATCTCCAACGCTTTCATTAGCCCAACCGCTCCTGCTGCGCCGTGTCCGACTTTGAAGCAATTTTCTGCTTCGCTCGCTTCTCTTTTTAACGAAGCGTTTTTCGATAATTGCGGTAGTGTAACTCTCAATCTACGCACGACATAACTTTCGTGGTCACCCGATTTTCTGAAATTGTTGTAAAGTGAAGGCGGCGCAAGCATGTCTCGCACTTCGTTCACTTTCGCATCCAAACCTAACGCTTGAACTGGAACAGCGAGGCGCATTCTCCATCCCAGGGGTGGAGTGTACGCTAAATCTTGGGAAAAATTGTGTGCGTACGGTTTGGGGTCAGCAAGAGTTCCAGGCCTTCGTGCGTAGATATCGACGTCGAGATACCAAATTTCGCGCCCCTTGTTGTGCATTTGCTTTCGCATTTTCGCCGCGACTCGGATTTCCGGTTGGTTGCAAAAAACCGGTTCCTTTTTACACGTTCGGAAACCTTCTAATCTCTTTTCTACTCCGACTGCATTGTATCCGCCCTTTCTGTCAAAATATGTCGTCGAGGAAGTGAAGATCTCAGCGCACATTCGCTGAGAGCGCTCAACAGCTTGACACTCGCAAATTTGCATGTCAATGATATCTTCCGTATGCTTCAAATCCTCGATAGCCTCTGCGGTTGAATCCGCACAGCCCGGGAGCAAACCACGTTTCACGCCAGCTAATATTCCAACACTTTCGTCATCGATCTCGATAATCGCCGTGACGTTCGTGACGAAAATTTCTGGAAATTCCACTCTCCGTTGAGCATGTCGTGGCGTGCTTAAGGGATGAAGAGGTTGCTTTTTATTTGTTAGCGCTTTATCTAAACCATCTTTCAACGATTTATAATTGTTCTTGCCGCCGAGGTGAGGAACTTTATCGTGCAAAAAGTGAGAAATCGTAACGACTTCTTCTTTCTTTACTTTGACGCCATCTCTGTCCCGTTTGCGCGATGATTCTTCCGAAACGTATTTCTTCACGCAAGCTTTCAACAAAGGTTCCGTGTTTTGTCTGAGCAAAGTACTTACGTCAATACCGCCGAATTTGGACACATTCACGTCCTTTCCTTTCACTAAGTAAACCATTCTTTCGTTCCCAATCGTGCGCGACATCGTGGAGATGAGAACTGAATTGCGCTGAACGTTCAGACGCTGAACGCTCACGTGGACGTTTTTTCGTTGTTCACTCGTAAAACTCGATGGAAACTCAATTTCGTCCCAATCATTTATGTGCCTGGCACAAGTGCGAATGTATTCGTTTATATTTTTCGGGTCACCATACTTTTCGCCCGCGCGAACTTTTCGTAAAAACTGTTTTTCGTTGTTGTTTTGCGTCGCAGCGCCTTCCGCGTCGATGATGATCGGAATCGAACACGGTTGTAAATAATCGCCATTTTCCAATTCTTTAACCTTCTTCAAATCGTCCTCGTCGATGATTTCGCTTTTACTGTTCATGTGTTCCTGCCACGGCAATATTCGCTGCTTGAACGTTTTCTTCAACATCGGGTGCACGATGCAGAAACTTTCAGCCTTCTTCGTCTTGTAAGCCACCAGAATTTTTTCCACATTGTCCTTGCGATCGTTTCTTGTTCTCGAAAATGGACGATAATAGTTTGGCAGCGTAGACGCGCGTCTTTCTCTTTCTGCCTCCGTGTTGTGAATTCCCGTAACATCCGAAATGGCTCCGGCGTGATGGTGAGGGTTATTCATGTAATATCTATCGAACGGCACTTGGGTGACAATCTCCGGCCTATACTTCACGGTTGCTAAAACGATCTGTTCGTTCTCGTTCAGCTCGTATCGTTCTTCTAAATCCTCGATAACGTTCGTCACTTTATCGCTATTTTTCACGTCATATATCGTCCACTCCGCCTTCGCGTTTCTGACATCGACGAATAAGATGCGCAGAGGAACTTTCGATCGCGGCTTTGGGTCTCCCTCCAAGAAAATAGGCATCGCCTCCAAAAGCGGCTTGAAGGGATGCCTGTTCGCACTAGCGCTTCGCGATGTCAAATAGACGGCGTCTGGTTTGTAATTAAACAAATTGGTCAAGTCTACATCTGTTCCGTACCTTTGGTGATTTTCACACGATGCTTTATCAATGAATCGATGACCGTGCGGTGCTTTAGCCAATTCCTCCGCGATGCGTTCCTCCGTAAACTCCTCTCCGCGCGCTTTGGATGCGCGAACTGGGATCGAGACGGTGCCAATTTTGAAGGCTGTTGCGATTCCGGCTGGATCAGGTAATGGTACTTTCGCCGGAGGATACACGTACGATATTAAGCCGTCTGGCTCTTCGCCGATGCGATTCTTGTACGCAGATTCGTTTTTGTGAATAAGTCGCATACACGCGCGGGCGGCGAGTACTTCGTATACTTTGGTCTTGTCGTCGTAATCAGATGCTTCAGTGATCCTTACTCGCGCGATGTGCTGAATTAACGTCGTAGGTTTGTCCCTATTCGCAACTTGCTGCGGCGCACCTCCCACCAAAGCCTGAACTTGTGCAAAGACTTTTTGGTAGAGATCGAAGTCGTCTGCGCTTCTCGGGAAGCGATCTTCCGGGATATCGTCGTACTTTTGAAAGTGTCCACTGTAAATCTGCTCCGGTGCGTTCAGCTTGTAATATCCAATTCCCCACCAACTGACGCCGAGATTCCCCCCTCCCAAGGCGCCTTTCCACGCCGCTTGGAATTGCGGACTCGTCGGGAAGTAAACCCAATTGCCATTGTCCTTCTCCTTCAGTCTCCGCAGAACTTGTTCCGATGTTGCGTTACGAGTTTGTCCATTTTGTGATCCACTGAGAAAACGTCCATCGTGCGATAATTCATACGATTTCCGAGTAATGACAGCATATCGATTCTTCCCGAGTCCATCGAATTGGAGTTGAAGGAACAGTTGCTCGCACTTATTCCTGATTCTATACATGGGTTCGTGATGTCCCTCGATGCACAAAACTCTCAGTTCGTCCATATCTCTATTTGACGCAAACGCGTTGATCTGAGCAAGATGATTCACATGAGCCCCATGGACTACTAACCTCCTCGCGGCATCATCACCTGCCCCCCCAAAACCAAACCCCCGCGGCTCCGGCGGCGGGACATTCCCAGGTGCCTGCGGCAATCCGGCCAACTTTCTTCGTCTCGCTTCGTCCCATTTATAGCACGGATAAGCGCCGCAATGCTGCGCCCAATGCGCACACGGCGCTTTCAAATCGCACACGTAACACCAACAGTTCGCGCAGTGCTTCATCTGCAAATGCACCGCATTTTTATCGAACTTGTGCGTCGCGCACTCGTGGCGCGGGTGTGCGATATCTCGGAGTATTTCTTGACCGCCGACGCCTGTTTTTATTTTCCGCGCGCAGCGCAGGAGGAAAAGAGAGAGAGAGAAAGAAACATTCTCGGTCAGCGCGCGCACTAGTCTCGATGAGTATTGCGAGCGTTAACATTATTCAAAGACAAAAACGACGACAACGTGAAAGAAAGAGTCTGACGACGAAGGAATACTCTACATCTTTCGACGCGTCTTTTTTGCGTTCAAATATAGGCACCCTTTTTGACGAGACTCGGACAGTTCACCAAAAAAAACGGAAGAAGAGGAGGAAAAACCGAGAGGAATCTTCGCGCACCCGTGATCACCACGTCCTCGTCTCTGTTGTTGTTGTTGTTACTGTTAGTGTTGTCGTTCCCTTCCTCCTCTCGTATCGGCCGTAAACGCGGTTCAAAATTTTGCTGCACGATTCGAACGCGTTCGTCGCCTTCCTCGTCCGAATCGAGAATTTCGATCACCTCAACCATGATCTTCTCGTTTCTCTCTGGTGATGATTTGGTGTTTGTTCTCGCGCGAAAGGACGACGCAAAAAACAACGAGAGAGAGACGACGCTCCCTAAGCTCCATCGAGGCCCTTTCTCTCTCTTTTTGTGCGCGCAAAAGCCGCGATGGAAGTTCTTTTCCTTCGACTTCTTCTTTTGTGTGTTGTGTGCGGGAAAAAACTGTTGATTTTGAATATGAAGGGAAAGTGCCTTATTGGACATTAAAATGCGTGGAATACTCTATTCGCTCTCTTTTCACTCTCTCTCATTCCTCTGACTCTGACCACACGCTCGTCTCTCTCTCTCTCTCTCCGTTTAACTTTGCTATTAAGGTTTAAAAACTAATTACACAAACTCTCCCCTCTCCATAATCTAATACAAAAAGCGCGTTTTTTCTCTCTCGAGAGAGTTTACTTCAACTTCTTCTTGATGCGCAACTGGTTCGTGTGCCCGCACTTTTTCTTTCTGCAGTTGACCGCTCTCGGGTGTAATCGAGCGTAACATTTGCGGCAAATTTTCTTGTCTTGGTTGGACTTTCTCGCCAAGACGATCAAGGACGGCTCGATGATGCCGCCGCGCAAACGCAAGACCAAGTGCAAGGTGGATTCTTTTTGAATGTTATAGTCGGCTAAAGTTCGGCCATCTTCTAATTGTTTTCCGGCGAAGATCAATCGCTGCTGATCCGGCGGGATGCCCTCTTTGTCTTGGATTTTCGCCTTGACGTTGTCGATGGTGTCCGAAGACTCGACTTCGAGGGTGATCGTCTTGCCCGTGAGCTGTTAAACATAAAGGAGAAAAGGAACGCGTGGGGTGAGTAAAAGGTCCAAAATATAAGGGAGAGGAGGAAAAACGGCCGAAATCGAGGAATGCGCGCGCGCCGATGTGGCGAGACCAAAACGACGTAAACGCGCCGAACGACCGTTCCATCCGTCTCATCCACGCGCGCATCAAAAAAGAAACGCGCTTTATCCACCCTCGCACGCTCGCATCAATCTCCTGGATCGTCTTTTTCGAAGAGATTTGCACCCCCGGAGGGTTTGCGCCCCTTCGGCAAGAAATTAAGCGAACGACACGGAGCGATTTTTCGCGCACTCAAAAACCCCCGCGCGTCGTCGCGACCGTTGAAGACGCGATCGGAGCGCATACACGCACGCAGACGGTATCAAACGATGCGAAAACACGAGACAACATCGGCTATAAGGACGACACGTAATACTTACCGTTTTGACAAAGATTTGCATGTTTGGTTGTAAAGCGAATTTATTTGTGGGGAGATGACGAAGTGAATTCTCATTTCTGATTTGAGATGCAATTTGTGCGAGAAGGAAGAAACGAGAGCGCTTTTCGGTGTCTCTAGTTGAATAGCTCTTTGTATGTTTATAAGTAAAAAATAGTAATAGTAACAACATCTCTTAATCTCTCTCTCTCTCTCTTAAAGTACTCGTGCTAGTAATAGCAATAATAAACGTATCATTAGTAATGAATGTTCGGGTTTTCGACTCTGGCGATATCGGCGTCCACCATCTCCTCGACCAACATTTGTAAACTCGTCTGCCTCGGGTTCCACTTTAACTGTTCCAACGCCTTCGCCGGGTTGCCCAAAAGTTGCTCGACTTCCGCGGGACGGAAATATCTCGGGTGCACTCTCAATAACGTTTTACCGGTCGCCTTTTCCACGCCGTGTTCTTCCACGCCTTCGCCTTTGAATTCGAGCTCCATGCCGGCGTGCTTGAACGCTCTGGAGGCAAACTCGCGAACGGTGGTCATCTCGCCAGTCGCGACCACGTAATCTTCCGGTACGTCTTGTTGTAATATTTTCCACATGCACTCGACGTAATCTCTCGCGTGTCCCCAATCTCTTTGCGCGTCCAAGTTACCCAAATACAAGCATTTTTGGTTTCCCGCCTTGATGTTCGCTACGGCCAAAGTAATTTTTCTGGTGACGAAAGTTTCCCCTCTTCTCGGCGATTCGTGGTTGAACAAAATCCCGTTGCACGCGAACATATCGTACGACTCTCTGTAGTTCACAACGGCCCAATACCCCATCAATTTCGCGACCGCGTACGGCGATCGCGGGTAAAACGGCGTCGTTTCGGACTGCGGAATCTCTTGCACTTTACCGTACAACTCGGACGTCGACGCTTGGTAAAACTTGCACGTCGTCGTTTGCCCGGTCAATCGAATAGCCTCCATGACGTTCAACACACCAACCCCATCAACCTCCGCGGTGAACATCGGCATTTGAAACGAAACTTGCACGTGCGATTGCGCGGCCAAGTTATACACCTCCGTCGGTTTAATATCTCTCACGATCCCGACCAACGCGTGTAAATCCGACATGTCCCCGTAGTGCAGGAAAAATTTGTCTCCGTTCGGATAATCGGGTTGTAAGATGTGTTCTAAACGCGGATGATTGTACGCGCTCGATCGTCTCTTAATGCCGTGGACGATGTACCCTTTCTCCAACAACAACTCGACCAGGTACGATCCGTCTTGGCCGGTCACGCCGGTGATGAACGCGACTTTACGCTTCGGGTCATTCGCGAGGTCGTCGTAGTCGATCGATCCTTTCTTGTAATCGTTCGGCTCAAAGTTCGTCTCCGTGGACGTCGGCACGGGAACGAGGGAGGATTTTAATCGCGGGGAAACAACGGGAGGCATGATGTGGATGATTTATTCGTTCGTCGTTGTAAAGGAGTAACTGCGCGCGAGTAAATAATTTAGACGACAGTGCAATCTGCGGTGTCGGAAGATTATTATGAAGTGTGTCGTGGTTTTGTACGAGTGGTATAGTGTTGGATCTCGAAAGAAAGGAAGAGCTCTTCAATAGTCTCGCGATAGGATTTTAAGAAGGTTTACTTTTATATACTTAAATCAGAGAGTCAATACTTTATCAACGCGCTCTCTCTCTCTCCTTCACTCTCTCTCCCTCGTCGTCCTTCATAAAATAATCGTTATTACATCTTCTCCAACGGCTCGATCATTAACAAACGCAAACCGTTGTCGAGGACTTGTCGCAACGCCGTCAAATAGTGGACGCGTTGCCACATGGCGTTTTTGTTCCACATGTGTTCGCCTTCTTTGACGTGGTTCGTCATCGGGAGGATGCGAACGCCGGCTGGGCCGTAATATCCAGACACCGCACGGACCATGGCGTTGAGGAATTCGCAGACTTTGTGGGTACCGTAGGAAGGTAAAGCGGGAGGTTCCGGGAGTTTCGGCAACGCGGCGTCGCACAGCATTTGGGAGAACGGTAAGACGTATTCCATGAGCAAGGCCCACTCTTTATCGTCGACTAACTCGTCAAATTCCATTTCTTTGATATCCGCGAGTGGCGGAAGCTCGCCAGTGGCGACTCTCGATTCGTATTTGGCTATGACTGATCGTAAACGAGTGGAGTTGTAGAGGATGAACGGCGCCGAGGCATCCTCGAAATCGGTGATTTTCGCAATGTCAAAGTTGATTTGCGTTTGACAGGCGCACGAAAGGAGTGCGTATTTCATAGCCGCGGCGGAGACTTCGTGAGTGACGCTCTCGAACGCTTTTTCGTCGACTTTTTCGCCCTTATCTTCGGATTTCTTGGCCATTTTCTCTTTGATGATGTCTTTCAAGTCTTGGTAGAGGTCGTCGGCTAACAAGTATCGACCGCGACGACCGGACATTTTGCCGGTGGTGAGTTTGACCAAATCGTAAGAGAGGTGGTACTGCCGGCCTTTCATGGCTGGGTTCATCATGCACATCCCGAGCGCTACTTTTTGTTGCGCCAAATCTTGCTCGGAGCAGATGATGTTCAAGATTAAATCCGACATGGAGGCTTTCTTGAACGAGTAGACGATGTCGCGGTAGGTGTATAAAGTAGAACCATCCGGGCGCAAGACGTATAACGGCGGGTAGTCTTTTTGATAGCCGCCTTTGCCGATTTTGAACTTTTGGTCGCGAATAAACGCGTCCATATCTAAATACGCGCCCTGCGGGACGCCTTTGTCGTTGCACTCCGTTTGCGGGACAAAGTAATCAGAGTTTTTCATAATCTCCAAAACTTTATCGTTCGAGCCTTCCCATCCGAGCTCGGATTCGAAATCGAAACGGTCGTGCTTCACGCCGTAGTTGGACAAAGTTTCTTGAACGCCGGTTAAGCAATCGATGACCATCTTGCGAAAGATTTTGATCGCCCACGGTTCTTGGCGTTCGTACGCCAAGTTGAGTTTACCAGCTTCGGTTTTAATATCTGAAATTTCGCGAACGTCTTGAATCATGATATCCATCATGTCTTGAAATCTTCCTCGCAAATCTTGGTAGATGTCGAAGTATTCGTTGATACTTTTTATTTTCCTTTCGTCGTTTCCGGCTTCGGCTAGGGCTTTCTCTAACAACGCTTTCACGGCGTCTTCGCCGGCTTTGCACGCGTCCTTTACGATGGATTTCGGAAAGAGGAGAGAGGGAAGAGGATATGTGTCAGTCTCGATTGTGATGAATGCACAACGCACGCGCGAAATATTGTTGGCGAGAGCCCAAAGAGAGAGAGAGAGAGAATAAAGAGTTCGTTGACACGTCCAACGCAAGAACAAAGCATCATATTGTCAGAGGTGATTTTGATTGTTTCCTCATCGTAATCAGAAAGAGAGTTAAAAAGTAATTTTTAATCAATAATCATCTGCTTTATTCTTTGTTTGATTGGTCACGGGACGGTAAAACCGACGAGAAAGAAACGAAAGAAACGAGGAGAGAAAATAATAAGCGTACCTCTAAATCTCCCGGTTGCACGCCAACCTGTTGCAACTCTTGGCACGTGTTCATCACCGCGTACATGGCGCCAATCCACTGGTCGATTTTCATCGTCGGCTTTATCTTGGTATAAATTCTCGAATACGCCAACGCCGTTAACCCAATCTGCGCTCCTAAATCGTTCACGTAAAACGCTTGCGTGACTTCACACCCGCACGCTTGCATCACTCTCGCCAAGTGCGCGCCTATCATCACGTTTCTCAAGTTCCCGATGTGCAACGGCGCGTTCGGGTTGCTCGACGTGTGTTCGATGATAACTTTCTTCCCTTGCCCGGCGTTCGTGCACCCGTACTTCGTGCCTTGCTCGATGATGGCGTTAATCGCCAGTTTAAAAACTTTTTGCCTCTTCACGAAAATGTTCATGTACGGCCCGACGCCTTGGACGGACTTGATGAACCCGTCCTGGTGCGCGCCGTCTTCGATTTGTTTTTGAATAGTTTCCGAGAGATTCTTCACGTACTCCGCGGGATTCAACTTCCTCTTCGCGCAAAATCGACTCCACTGCACGGTAAAATCAGCTTTCGATAAATCTCTCGTTCTGGAGAGTTCCGGTAAATCATCCTCCGGGACGTCCGGTTCGTGCTGCGTTACGAACGGTTTGATTTCAGAGAACACGAGATGCATGATCTGTCGCATCGCGTCTTCGTTCGCTCGCAACGAAGGGTTGTTTGTAGGCGTCTCCGCCCCTGCGTTTGAAGCTGCTCCCATGACAAAACCTTCTTTTTTTCCTTCTTTCTCTCTCTCTCTCTCTTTTTGCGCGATGCGTGTAATAAATGTGTCGTGTTGTTGTCACGGAGAGAACAAACACCTCTTCTGTAATGGCGGTGGTTCTGTGTGGGGCAAGTCCTCCTCGACGCCTTCGAGAGAGAGGAAAAATTTAACGAGAGCCGAGAGAGAGCTCGTTCGGAGAACGGAAAACGCGAGGACAAACACAGCCGCCGTCAGCACGAACGAGCGAACAGAGAGGGACAAAAAAAAGAAAAAAAAGGAACTCCTTTTCGAGCGTTTTAAAGAGAGCTTCGAGTTTTTTGAGCGCTTTTCGACCGCAGGACGCTCTCGTTTTCCACCGCAAAACAGAGGGGTAGGTCACTATCGATAGGTTAAAAAAGCGCAGAGCGCAGAAAAAGGCAAAAAGCGTCTCTATACTCGTCAGAATTTGAGATAAGAAGAACGGCGCGCGCGCACTACAAACCACCACTCGCGCACGCGTAAAGAAATAAAACACTCACAGAAACACGCGAGGAAACACACAACGAACGTTTAGATAGCGCTAAACGACTTTTTTCTCGTTCGGAAGACATGGCGCCGAGTCGACGACGGAGCGCGACGGCTCAGAAAAAAACGACGACGATGCCTTCGAAAAGAGGCGAACAGGCGGAAAAAGGACAACAACGGGAGGAAAATTCGACGGAGCAAGAATTTGAATCCGAGTTGTCCGGCGCGTTCAGCTTGCTCTCCGTGGAAGGGTCGCCGAGTAAAGTGAGAACTTCGGATTTAGGAAAACTGTTGTTAGCGATTGGTGCCGGGGAAATCGCGGAAATGAAACCGCTCGAAAGCATCGTGGACATAAATCACAGCGGATTCTTTACCCGAGAAAAAGTGCGTCTAAAAGGCTCTTTCGTGGTCGAAAATCGTTCGTTTGGAATTCAGTTTTTCTTAACGCGCGCGCGCATCAGAGCGACGATGCGAACCACGCATGTGCACGCACTCGACGAAATCGTGTTATGTGTTTATAGTATTATGCGAAACTGACTTTATTCTTCTTTCCTCTCACAAAATCAGGTCACCGCGGCGTTACAAAAACTTCGAGAGCAAGGCCGTTTCCCCTCCTTGGACGAGCTTTCCGGACGCTCCGCGTCAGGGAAGAGAGCCTCCACGGTGGCGAAAAACAAGCAGCAACAAAAACGATTAAACGACGAGGAACAGATGAATCAAAACCAAATGAACAACGCGTCGAAGAAGATCTTAGTGGTGGACGATATTGGTTTGTGCAGAAGGGTACGTTTTCGTTTCGCCCGTGTGAACGCGCGCGGAAACTTTTGTTTTGGATAAAAGTGCCTTTCCCTGCCACGTGTACTTTTCTCTCTCTTTGCTCGCGCGCTCGAGGATAGGGGATAACAAACGAAATTTTTTCTGACATTTTTCTCCTCGATTTCTTTTGTAAAACACAGATAACGACGAACCAGTTAGAGCAGCTCGGGTTTAAAGACTCGCCGGTGGCGACGAGCGGGAAAGAAGCGATTCAATACATTGACGAGAAACAAGGCGAGGTGCAGTGCATTTTGTTGGACATCATGATGCCGCAAGAAAACGGGGTCGAAACGTTAGCCGAGATCCGAAAGCACGAGAAGTTCCGAAGAGAACACTTAGAGCCTGGGCACGAGGAGGAAGAGCCGATTAAAGTTATTGCGGTGACGGCGTTGAAACATGGGGAGCTTTTGAGTTTGTGCGAGTCGACCGGCGAAGCCGGGCACTCGGTCATGTTTGACGGGTACATCGAGAAACCGGCGACTTTGACAAAGATTCGAGACGCGATGGAGACGGCTGCGATTATGTTTGCCTCAAGTTTGCCTTCAGGATTGGACCAAAAAACGAGAAAGATCAATAATAATAACAATAATAATAATAATAATAATAGCACGAAGAATTTAGCAACGCTGGCGGCACCGGCGAAGGTACAGAGAGGGAATAGCGACGGAGGTTCCGGAGGATCGGATCCAATCACAGATGGTGGAGGTAGCGGAGGCCGAGGTGGTTCAAACGAAGGTACCGACACTCGAAATAAAGGGAGCAACGAAGTTGATAACGGAACGTCGAGCGATGAGAAAGGACAGACGCAATCGAAAGGATTGGGCGGCAAGATGTCCGCGAAGGCTGGAAAAGAAAAGAAACAGGATCAAATCGACAAGTTGAAGAAAGAGGAAGAAGAGAACGACGACGAGAACAACAAGCACAAACGCGCAGCGAGTCCGGGTTTGGGCGGTAACAAAGTTCGACCGACGCATTCGGGAGAAACCACGTCGGCGGCGCCTGAACACGATTTGGAAAAGTACGGCAGTAACGAACGCAACGTGGGAGGAGGCAATCAGTCGAAAAGGGCACACTTCAACGAAGGCGATAACGCCGCCGCCGGCAACGAAAATACCGACGGCATATCGAATGAAGACGCGACGAATAAGAAAGAAACGACCGTGCTGGAGAATGTTTACGATAAGAATCGATCCGAACGAAGATCTGAGCGCTCAAAGAGGAACCAAAGCCAAACGAGGCACTCGCCGTCGCGTCGCGGAGCGAGAGATATGAACAACACGGATGACGATGACGAAGGAAACGACACTGGCAACGAGAAAGACACAGATTCTGGCGAGCATCAAGGTTCTGCCGGTGGTTCTGGGAAGAATTCGGAAGAACCGAACCCTAGAGGGATGTCGCCGCAAGCAAATTCTGGGGGTAGTCGTGAAGGTTCCGGAGGGTCTGGAAACGATGGTAGCGGCGGATCTGGGGCCGAGACGACTTTGAACATTCAAATGCCGAAAGAAGGTGACAAAGATCGCGGTGGGCAAGTCAAGGTAAAAATTGCGAAGGATGAAGATGTCGAGGACGAGGCAGATCGCAACTCGCCGGATGAAAACGGGGACATGCCGATGACGCCGGCGACGGATATTATTGAGCAGCGAGACGCGCAACAGCAACAGCAACAAATGCAACCACAAAAGACGCAAAAAGAGCTCGAAAGAGAACAGAACATTGCTGGTCGCGAAGATGTGAACAACCATCGCCCCTGCGCGAGATGTAACTCAAACGAAACTCGTTTCTGCTACTACAACAACGGTCTGTTATCACAACCTCGACATTATTGTCGCGCGTGTCAGAGATATTGGACAGAAGGCGGCACGCAACGCAACCTTCCAAAGGGCTCTGGTCGACGCAAAGATCGTGGTGCTCCGAATGTACACCATGCGAGTGGTTATGGCGGTGGTGATGGGGATGGAGCGGATGGCAGAAACAACACCGAGACACCCGCCATGAATGCTGCCGCTGGTTTAGCCGGACTTGCGAGCGCAGCAGGCAACGCGCTTGGAGGCGCTGGACCAGCATTCCTGCGACAACCGCCGAATATTGCAGCGGCAGCTGCAGTCGCTCGACAGCAAGTTTTGCTTCCCAACTCGATGGTTGGTGTTCCGTCGACGGCGAGTAACGGCAGCAATCAGCTTCCTTTCAACTTTCCGGGCGTTTCGGCCGCGCAAATCGCCACCGCTGCTCGAAACGCCGCAGGTGGTGGATTTGGCTCGGTGGGGAGTCAGCCGGGAGCCAACGCGGACGCCGCGGTACTCGCGGGTATGCACAGCGCTTCCAACGCAGACGCCCAGGTTGCGCAGTTGCTATCTTCCGTCGCTGGATACGACGTCAATTTGGCCGCATCTCTTGTTGGATTCGCTGCTGCCAGAGTTGGCGAAGAAATCGCGAGAAATGCAAAGATGATTCACGGCGATTCCCCGGGTGCGGATATTTCCGAACGCGTCGTCACGTTGGCCAAAATCACCGGATGGAGAATTGGTACGGCAATTTCAACTATTGCAATGTCGTCAGTTGAGCATGGTATGGTGCAAGCGGACGTCAATACGCTCGTGCAAGCGCAACTGCCTATTGTAACATCTCAGGCTACCATGGAAGCGAACGCGATATTGCAAACCATGTCTTCCTCGACAACGAGTGAGAAACCGCAGAGCGAGACCGAGAACAACGATAACATCAGCGGCGGGAAGAAAGCCACCGGAAGTGGAAATTCAGGCGGTTCGGGGGGAACCGGTGTTGATTCCATGGGAAACAACGTCAACGCGCAAGCTACATCTGCGCCCGAAGCTACTATTCTTGCCATGCAGCAAGCACAGCAAGCGGCGGTTGCGCGATGGATGAATGACTTGGGCGGAGCGCCTTTCATGCAGCAACAACAGCAACAACTTCAACAACTTCAACAGCAGCAGCAGCAACAACAACAATTGTTACTACTTCAACAACAACAACAACAACAACAAGGCGGTAAGTCGGCCCAAGCTGCGCAGTACGCGAGCCTTTTGATGAATTTGACCGGAGGAGAGGCGGTGGACGCGAAAGCGACGCCGAAAAGGAAAACGAACGAAGTCAAGAAAAGCACAAACAACAGCAGTTAATCTTGCGCATAACATTTACCATTTTACTGCGTGTTTGTGAAGGAGAACATACTTCTTTGTACAACTAGCTATTTATATAACTTTTCCCGTAGTACTGAGGAACATTTATTTTGATAACTTTAGAGAACCATTTTGTAATAATGTATTCATAAAAAACAAACACTTTCAACCAGTACTAATTACTTCTTACCGCCCTTCTTCCGCGCTTTTTTCGTCGGCACTGGTTTGACGTCTTCGTCGTCGTTCTCTTCGTCTGACGAGAGCTCCAATTCCTTGACTAAATCTTCCTTACCGAGGTACAAGTCTTCTTCGTCGACACCTGACTTACGCTTGCGTTTCTTCATTTCTTCAAACGCTTCGTCTCCGTCTATGATCTCGTCGTCGTCGTCGTCGTCGCCACCGTCGTTATCTCCGTTCAAGAAGTCATCATCTTCGTCCTCCTCGTCGTCGCCTCTTCTGTGATCATCATCCTCGTCATCCCCGTCGTCGTCGTCATCATCAGAAGAGGATGACTCATCGCCGTGAGACTTGTTCGAGCGAATAGACACATCCATGGCTTGCATTGCCGCGCGCCTTTCCTTCCCCCTATCTCTCAACTGTTTCACGTACCTCGTCAACGGTGCTTTTCCTTCCATTTTCTCTCCGTGTAAGAAAATCTTCGCTTTCTCGATGTCTTTCGGCGCAAAATCCGCCTCGTCATCTCTTTTCCTCTCGATGTAATCCGCGTTGCGTTCAATCGCATCCAACATTTGCTTCGCCTGTTTTTTAAATCTACCAACGGTTGTTTTCTTATTGAATCGTTTCAACTCTCTCGTCACTGCGTGAGAAATCTCTGGAAACGCGACTGAATACGCATGTTGCTCGAGGTGTTCGCCGAGCTCCTCAAACGCGGATTCGACGACGACGTCTTGAACAGCCGGAGAGCGCAACTCGGTTTTAGAAACTCTCAAAGCGAGCGTAAAATCTGGACTGGGCGCTTTCGTTGACATTGGCGCTTTGTACAACTCGGAAAAGTTCAAAAGTTCCAGGGCGAGTGGTGCAACTGGTGCAAACGTCTCCATCGACCTCGAAAGCCTATTGAGAATTTTCAAAAGACGAATGCGAAGCGGTGCGTATCGCGCCGAAGGCAATACTCTCGCCGCACCGAGCGCAATTTGTTGCACCGGATACGCCAACGGTCGTAAAACCGAAGTAGATCCGTCTTTTGTTGTTTGCTCGCCGGAACCTTTGCTGCTATACTCTCTATTCGAAGCGTGCGCGGTTAATATCCGCTCAAAACATTCCAAACAGTTTATGTATTGCCAACAATACACCGATTTGAACGCATCTTTTGTTTTTTGAGCCAAAGCATTTCTCAACAACGTCGCGAGTTGTCTAATGTACGCAAACGCTAACCCGTAGGATTGATTTTGATCGATGCCAAACATTTCCACCACGCACGCGCTCATAAACGCGATATTCTCCGCCGAATTCGCATTCATAAACTTTGCGTTGCTCGCGTACGCTCGGTACACCCCTTTCACCGCTCTCTCTAAAGCCGGTCCTGGACACGTCGCCGCAATCGCTCTCAGTAAAACTATAGCACTTACCCTCAATCTTGGCTCTCCGCTCGAAAAACACATCAACGTCGTTCTGGTCACGCGTTTTGTCAACCGCTCGAACGGTTTCAAAAACGCCACGGACGCAGCCAGCCGTCTCAAAACCAAAGACGTCATCGACGCATCCGTCAACTGTCCGAGTAAATGCAACGTGTTCCCGATGTAAGATTTCACGACCGGCTCAACTTTCTTCCATCTGTTTGATTTCATCGGCTCGTAATCGTATTGCTCTTGCGTCGATTTCGCCGGCTTATCTCCCAACACGCCTCTAAAAATATCATCCGCCTCCGCCAACACAAACTGCACCAAATCGTTAAACGCGCTCGAGCTCGCCAACTTCAACATCGTCTGATCGTTCTCATTCTCCTCGTCGCCGTAGTGACACGCCGCTCTATACGCGGTGAACAAATGCTTCGCGGCGCCCAACGCCTTCCCGCCTTTGGCGTTTTCGCACAATTTTTTCACGAGCGCCGACGTCAACGTCTTCCCGGATTGTCTGTTCTCCGATTTCTTTCGCTTCGTTTTCGCGCGTTTCGAGGCTTCGTCCTCGTTTGTTCCTCCTTCCTCGTCGGAATCGCTTTCATCGCTCTCGTCCTTCTTTTGTTTCTCCTCTGAATCGTCCTCTTCGTCGTCGTCGTCGTCGAATTCCAACAACTCTTTATCCTCCTGTTGCAAGTACTCGTAAAATTCAGGATCCGTCTCTTTCAGAGACTCTAAATGTTCCCTGTGTCGTTTCATCTCCTCTCTCGTTTTTGCGTCGTTATCCTCGTCTTCTTCCTCGTCTGAATCGTCCTTTTCGTTTTCGCTTGTCTCGTCGTCCTCGTCGTCTGAATCGTCTTCGTCCTCGTCCTCGTCCTCGTCATCGCTCGCGTCTAAGAACTCGTCGATGTCCATCTCTTCCAATTCTTTCTTCCTCGTCTTCTTCGCGCTCTTGGCGTCCGCGAACCCTCCTTCCTCCTCTTTATATGCATCTTCGTCGTTGTCACCGTCCTCTTCTTCGTTTTCTTCTTCGATTTCTCGTCTCAGGCGGCTTTCCTCGTTTCTTTTCTTCTTCTCGTCCGTCCTCGAAATCTTCTGGTGCCGCCGCCGGTTCGCGACCGAAGATTGGAGATGATTCTTCTGGAAGTTTTTCGTGCGCTTGCTCACTTTCTTCGCCGCCATTATTGAACGAGGATGAGGCGACAAAAACGAACAACGCAGAGCACTTCCCGTGACGCCGGAAACAAACGACAAAAGCTTTCGATATTTGAAAGGTCCTTTAGAAGAGCGCGTTAAAAGAGTACAAATTGCACTTCCGCGCTCGGGAAATGACGACCTTTTCCACACAAAAGTGTAGACACAAAACACGCGCGAAAGAGGAAGAAGGAGGCGCCTTTCTTTGCCGGTTCCGGCGCTCTTTCACGCCAGAGAGAGAGAGAGCAACGAGAGCGAGACTTTGACGAGTCGTGCGACTATTTGATGCGTTTTACTCTCGTCTTTAAACGCGCTCTTCTTTCACTGGTGATTCTGTCGTCGTGCAGCGGCGAATCGGCGTTCGCGAAGAGGAGTAAAGCACACGACCACGATCGATTACCAGGATGGCACGGAGAAATCCACTCCGTGGAAGACACGATCGCGCAGAGGAAAGAAGAGCTGAGGAAAACCAGGTGCTCAGAACGAGTGAATAACAACAGTTTTACCGTCTCGTTCGGAAGTGATTTTGGTGAAAGTGCAGCCTTTTGCCCTTTGGAGGTGACCGAGCGCACCGCGAGCGCGGCGAACATTTTCAACACGAACGAGGAAGAGGAGGATCGATGGTGCCCAGGCGAACCGGTGTCTTTGTACGACGCGGACAATGTTTTGAAAGGGAACTATAAGCACATGGCGATGGTGGAAACTTTGCCGTGGAAAGGACCGGCGCGAGGGAACGTGTTGCTCGCGTGGCAAACGAGCGAGAAGATTGAAGGGACGAAACAAAGGATAGTGATGGCGGAAGCGGACGGGAAGGGGGAGCATTTGCGGTTTAAAGCGCTGACGGCGAACGAGCAGAGGAAGATTTTCGCGGACGTGGGGAGTTATAGCGTGCCGACGGACGCGGGTGAAAACGGCGCGGTGTGGGGTCCGGTTTTGTTCGCCAATCCGAAGAAAAACCACGAGATTTGGTTGTTTTATTCGCAATCGAGAACGAATGGGTGCGGGTCTCGAGTGCCGGGGATGGATTACGCGCCGGGAGGGGATATTTTGGCGAAGAAGTTTAACGTAGTTAGCGGCGCGTGGACGCACACGGAGAAGATCGTGTTGAGTCAGGATTTTGACGACGGGATACCGAAAGTCACCGCGAATAAACCGATCGTGTTAAGACGGTCCGGTAGATGGGTTCTGCCGTATTGGAACGAACGCGCGATGTTAGAATCGCCATCGGTCAATCCAGAGAAATGTTCAAAACTGAACGGAAAAGAAGGCGCGGGCGTTTTACTTTCCGACGACCACGGCGAATCTTGGTATCCCTCCGAAACCATTCGAGGTCGAAATACGTGGTTGATTGAAAACGCCGTCGTCGAATTGGAAACGGACGACCACTTACTGATGGTCTTTCGAACCAAAGCTGGGTACGTGTTCCGCTCGGAATCTCTCGACGGCGGTCAAACGTGGACGGACGCGTCGGCGATGAAAGACGTCCCGAATCCAAACTCGAAAATCGACATGATTCGTCTCCAACCGAGCGGTTTACTCGCGCTCGCGTTCAACGACCACGCAAAACATCCCGCCAAAGGGTGTTCCCGATGCCGCACCTTTCTTAAAGTCGCCGTATCCTCAAACGACGGTAATACCTGGACTCGAATTCGTGAACTCGAAATGGACGTCGACGGTTCCTTACGCAGTCACTACCCGACGCTGCTCCAGCGCGGGTGCGAGGTGTTGGTCGCGTACAGTAAATTTTACAAGATTGAACCCCCACAAGGAAGCGCAGACGTCGAAGAGAGTTTAGCCAGGCAAGGTATTTACGTCGCCAGAGTGCCGTTAATTTAGTCATTAAAGATAGCCGAATGTTGTAGACACGTAGTTTAGTTTCATTTTACCACACAATTAATTCATTCATCACGTCATGGCCACCACCATCACCGTCCTCTCCGAGGACGGCAAATCGAAAATAACCCTCAAATCTTTACCGCCGATGAAACCGTTGAGGGACTGTTTGCTCGAGTGCGCGAGTAAGCTCGGGATGATATCAGAGAGTAGCATAAACGTTGATGCGTTGGAATTCCGTTCAGAAGACCAATCGCGGGGAAAAGGCTCCTCTTCCTCCTCGGGAGGTGTGAAAGTCGACATGGACTGCCCTTTGCGGCACTTGAACTTACCGACGAACGCGAAGTTGAAAGTAGTGTTTATTAAAAAACGAACTTTAACGGTTGGTTCAGATGTCGTCGCGAATGAGGAGAGCAGTTTGAGAAGAGGAGGAGGAGAAGCACCACCGTTACACGTTAAAGGTGCCTCGTCGGCGAGCGCGGCGAACGACGCGGCGGAGAAGAAAGACAAAAAAGAAGACGAAACGATGGAACGATCTGCAATTCTGAGTGACGACGACGCAAAAGCGACGTCTTCTTCTTCTTCTTCTGTTCTCGGCAAACGCGCGGCTCGGGTGGTTCGACAGAAAACTTTAGACGCCGAAGCGGAGGAACGCAAAATGGATCCAACCACCGGTTTAGTCTCCGCGAATGAGGAATTACCGGAGGCGTTTTTTGAGCTGTCCAGTGCGGAAGCGGCGCAGATTGTGGCGTCAAACAGACGTAAATTAGAGAACGGGAATGCCTTGTTGACGAAGAAGCATCGAGAGCTAGAAGCGCAACGGCGAAGAGAGAAAGTGCGACACGCGACGATACGGATTATGTTTCAACAGAAACCAATTTCGGACGTGTGCGTGGAAGCGGTGTTCGACGCGCACAAAGAAACCGTCGAGGACGTGTACGCGTTCGTTGAGGAGATTTTATCCAAGGATGATAAAAGTACTCAAAACGCGCCGAGCTTTGAACTCTTCGTCGCGCCTCCGAAACGCGTCTTGAAACGAAACGGCCGAGACGCGAACCAATCCTTATACGACGCCGGCTTAGCCCCCGCCGCGAAAATCTTCTTCTCCTTAAAAACCACCACCACTACCACTTCCTCCTTCGAAGAAGTAGAGGAATCCGCGCTGCTCAGCACCAAGTGTTTGGAAATGCTTCGATTGCACGACCAAAAGTCTTCCGCTTCGGCGCCGATACGTCCTCCTCCTCCTCCAAAGCCTCCTTCGAAAGAAGAAGACAAAGATCGAGAAGCAAAAGCCGAACCGATGATGAGCGACCAGGCTAAGAAATCCTTCGTCCCTAAGTGGTTCAAGAAGTAGTTTTCGATAGAGAGAAAGAGAGATCATTAGAGCGCGTATGACGTAGCGAGAATATACCATTTTTTGACTCAACTGTAAACCTCAAATTCTTCAGATTTTTCCATTCATTTTGCCGCGAAAGAAACATGGCCAGCGCAACGGCAAAGAAGAAGAAAACGATTTCAAAGACGTCCGCGTCGAAAAGCAAAGGGACAGTGGTCAAGAAAGTCTCTAAGCGGAGCATCACTCCTTCCTCCTCAAAAACTGTCAAAGCACGAGCGTCCGTCTCCAAAATGTGACAAGCGTTCGTCCGCGTCGCGAATCAGTTGAAAGCGGAGCTCAACGGCGAGTTAGAGATCACGCGAGATGCCTCCGCGGGGACGTTTGAGGTCCTCGTGAACGAGAAAATCGTGTGGACAATCACGGAGAAACGACCGTTCCCGAAACTGAAAGCGAAAAATATGAGCGACGTCGCCGCTTTGGTGAGGAAAGCTTTGTAACTGGATGAAGAATGTGTCTGTCTGTTAAGGAGAGGGATGATACTAAGCGGACGAAACGTGAACGCGTCGACGAGAAATACATGTGAAAACAAACACTCGCGATTGCGGGATACTTCGCGCGTTGTTATTATTACGATGCCTCTGTGTGGCCTACTTTATTACACTACTATTTTAAAATCGTTACTCTATTCTATTCGTCCGCTTCCTCGTCTCCGTCGTCGTCTTTTTCTTCGTCCTCGGAATC
>Ga0255773_10000875_pt1 | contig 31213 bp, 34 predicted proteins | sample 011ome_17_FD_179971 | JGI IMG/M metagenome (GOLD analysis project Ga0255773, IMG submission 179971) | Coastal salt marsh microbial communities from the Groves Creek Marsh, Skidaway Island, Georgia - 011502XT metaG (version 2) | ecosystem: Environmental > Aquatic > Marine > Intertidal zone >... | reverse complement strand
AACCATCTAAGCTAATTCTCTGCGCCCAATCAGAATTACTATTATCATAAATAAATAGTTTGGCGTCTGGATGTGAGTGAACAGAAGTATTTCTTGTTATTTGTACAGAGTCAGTATTATCAGATAAATTGGTGAACGCAGTTGTTCCACCGTAAACGTGTAGTTTACCGCCGGGACTTGTAGTACCTATACCAACATTACCGTCAGTAGCTATCCATACATAATCTTCTGTTCCATTAGCTCCTAAACTCAGAGCATGACCAGATTGACCTCTAACCTTAAATTTAGTACCAGCATTCCAACTAATTAGACCAGCTGCTCCATTATTATAGGTTGTCGTACCACCGAAATCAGTAGTACCATCAATCTCTAACTTATAATTAGGACTATCTGTACCTATACCAACATCACCATTTTTCAGGAATAACGTATCTACACCGTGATCCACAAGTACCGATGCACCACCACTAGGTTGTTTCCAGACACGAAATGCGCTTGAATTATCACTATTTTCAATTCTCAACCCACCTGTACTGGTATCAGACGATTGATGCATAGTAAGCAAGGTACTTGGACTTGCAGTACCAATACCAACATTACCATTACCCTTAATAGTAAATTTCTCAACATTTGAAACTCCTTCTCTTACTCTAATCTGGAATAACTTATCTGGTACTTTAAAATCTCCAGTCCCTGTTCCAGACCCATCATATTGGAAGAAATCCCATCTATAAAGAGGCTCTGTTGCACTTGAGTTTAAATTGACAAATCTATGTAATGTGCTATTGTTAGAAGTTTGTGCTGCAAAGGTTAGAATATTACCCTGTGTTGGTCTTGGAAAGAAACTATATGAAGCACGGTCTGTAATATCATAACTTGTAGTTGCGTTATATGCTGTAAGCGCATCTGCAGTCCAACTCGTATCATTAATATTTTCTATCGTTAATGCTCTAGAAGCAATTCCACCTGAACTACCTTGATCTGGACTTAATATTGTTTCGTGATCTACAACATTAAGAACACTTGAAATTCTAGTTGTTCCGTAACCTTCACCCACTGTAAGGGTTGTACCGGAACTATTACCTTCTAAGGCCCTGTATCCACTGAAGTATAATCTACTGTTACCACCATCAAGATTTATACCACCAGTATTAGTGTTATTAGAAATTGTTAAGAGTCTAGTAGTGTCATTAAATAATAAATGTTCCTTAACTGAGAAATCTGTAGATGGACTTGTAGTACCTATACCAACATTACCACCAGAAGTGATACGCATTTTTTCATCAGTAACTTTAAACAATAAATCCGTATCTGCTTCAATTAAAGCGGAGGTTACTCCGTTTTCTCTGAATCTCACTTGAGGTGTGCCATTAGTATCATTAATTGCTATTTCGGCATCAGCTCCTTGAACAACAAATAATTTATCAGGGTTAGTGTTACCTATACCAACTTTACCATCGCCTAATATAGTTATACCATTAGTTTGAGTGGATTGGGTGTATATTTTAATAGCACTATTTTCGATGTTATTAATAAATAGTTCTGCCCCATTTAAACCTATTCCAGAACCGTTTGATGTTCCTGATCCAGTTGTATCGTTATGAAATCTTAATTTATTATCTTTACCGCTTTGCTCGTATATATCTAAAACCGAGGAAGGAGCGCTTGTTCCTAACCCTAAGTTTCCATTTGTATCGAGATAAAAGTCGTTTTGATTATAACGTCCTGCGACTATATGGCTATCAGCAAACACCTCAAACACTGGTAGGCCTGCCGCATCATTCACAGACATCAAAGAACCACTTAAATCATCGACTACTTCGAATAGCGTTCCATTTGTCCCGTCAACTTTTAACACTGAAGCCCCAGAAGTTGAATCTACAATTTGAACAGTTGCAGCAGGAGTCGCGGTGCCTACACCTAAATTACCATTAGTGTTATCCCAATGAAAATTATTGTTATAAGAAATTGTGTCAGTGTCTGTCCAATATGTTACTTTATTAGCAGCGCCTGATCCATCAACGGGACCAGAACCTATGGGAATTTCAATTACATTTCCGCTGGAGTCTACTGCTAATCTCTGGGTAGCTGTGCCCGTAAATGCTCCTGAACCATAAGCGTTAAATTGTACTTGTTGAGTTGGGTATATGGTTATAGCACTGATGCTATTCGTTTGTAAAATTAGATTATTACTAGTAGTAGTTCTAACTGTTCCAGTGCCGGATGTGAAATTCAATCTTCTGCTAGGCCCATTGATTTGTAAATCCGTGGCTCCTTGAATATTTACATCGCTACTAATATTCAATCTCTCAGTCGAAGATGAGTAAAACTTAAGTACTGTCCATTGCCCAGATTTATAACCACCAAAATGAATATGAGAGCTACTATCCCATTTTAATAAATCATACGCATTTAAATTTAAAGCATCATTACCCGAACCTGCATCAATCCTAACTTTACCTGCTACCTGTAATTTACCTCCTGTAGGACTTATTGTACCTATACCAACATTACTAAGAAAATAAGATTTTTCTCTAGCTATCGCAGCAACAGATGTTCCGCTGTTTGCAGTTCCAGCGGTAGCGCCATAATTAAATTTCGCTATCGCTTGATTTGTATTAGTTCCAGTTGTTTGAACATAAAGAGCATAATTACCTTCAGTTGTAGTAACTCTCTCTATAGTAGTCCAATCCCCACCTCCAAAGTATTTAGAGCCCCCATTAACATGTAATTTTGATCCCGAACTAGTTGTCCCTATACCAACACTGCCAGAAAAATAATTTTTAGCAACAGAATCTTCTTGATATAAACCATATAAATTTGTTATTGTAGTGTTTGCATTTGTTAACGAATCTATATAAACTCCTATAGAACGTGTTATAGTGGAGCCCGCAGCTGAAACGTTTGCACCATGTCTTGCCCAAATAGCGTATTGATTCGCAAGTGTCCCTTCAAAATCTGCGTCTAAAACAAAAGCTGAAGCATCAACTGCAATACGATAACCAGAATCAGTGACCCCTGAATTTATATCATAAAAATTTAATCCTGATGCGTAAACCGCTTTTTGATAATTTGTTGAATTACTCGCTATTTCAACTGTCCTTGGTATTATCTTCAGGCGCGTGTTACCTTCTGCAGCAGCTCCAAATGCTGCATTACCACTTAAGCCACTGATTGTTAATTTAGCATCAGATGGAGTAACACTTGCAGAACCAGTAGCTGTACTAACTAAAAAGTCGAGGTCTTGACGAGCATGAATATCTCCTATACCTCTAGCAACAATACCAACTTTACGATAAAGTAAATTTGCCTCTCTGTAGCCTAGCGTTATACCCATCACAGACCCGTTGGTATTATGCTGACCCCCAAAATGAACATAATTATCAGCAGCTAAAGTCCCATTCGTCTGATTAAGGTCTACCTCAAGTTTAGCTTTAGGGTCTGTACCTATACCCACATGACCATCCTTGTTTAATATCATTCCAAGGGCGTCACTAAAATTAAGACGTAATAAGTCTGAACCAGAAGAGTGACCTACTGTTCCTCGATTACCACTATTTTCGCCTTTAATAACAGCTTCTCCATTATTAAAAGTTGCATTATCTCCGACATCCGCCAAAAGAACGCTGTTGGTACTTGCAGCTCCGATAGCTACCCTGCCATAATTTGGTAATCTTAACTGAGTATTAGTAGTAGTAAATTCAGTTGCTGTAGCGGTATTAGTTAAAGTAGTTCCTGATTCACTTAAAAAAGATGAATCAGTTAAGTCTGAATCTGGGCCGTTCTCCCATTTAGTAATCTTATTAGTTGTTCCGTCCCCTGTTACCGTGTCGCCTATCTGACTCAAAGATTTCCAATCGGTACCTCCTGATCCTGTTGATGTTAAAACTTGATTACTGGTTCCAGCTTCGTTATTGGAATCATAATAAGCTCCAGTTACTCTTAAGTTCCCTTGAACGTGGAGTTTTTGAGAAGGAGCTGTTGTACCTATACCAACATTACCTCCGTCTTTTTGTAAAGTGAGATGGTGGGAAGTATTGTGAGTATATAGGTTTAAATTATTAGCTCCTGCCTCCATTCGTCCACCTAGATTATGCCATTGACCAACAGCAAACCAACTATCTCCAGAACTATCCCCATCTATCCAAGAGCCATAATAATTATTTTGAGAGTCAAAATTTGATCGACCTGTAACAGTTAATTTTTGTTTTGGATCAGTTGTACCTATACCAACATTACCAGCACCAGTAATACGCATTTTTTCAGATAAAGCTCCTGAGTTGACCTTATATGTTGAAAATGCCATATCAAATACATTGCCAAAATCACCTACGGGATTACGAGACACAATCTCCCCGACCACAGTATTATTGGTAGTGTCAGAGCTAAAATATTGCAATGTACCAATGCGAGTGTTGTCAGATATGTTCGTTGATGTGCTGGTTATTCTTATGGTTGCATCCCCGGGTCCAGCAACATTTAATTCATGAACAGGAGATGTTGTTCCTATACCAACATTACCATCATCTAAAATTCTTACAGCTTCGACACCATTACCTGCTTGAAGCGCAAGATCAGCATTAGGATTAGTAGTACCAATGGTCATAAGATCAGTGGCATCACTATATTTTATTTCTGCACCAGTAGCATCATTCGGGGAAGCGAAAATAATCCTCCCCGTATTTGCTGCTGCAGTGACGATGGTCATTCCACCATTAGCATTTGATTCAAGAATTAATGTATCAGCATTTCCGTCGAAGCTAGATAAACCTGAGACGGCTTCTTTAACGTGAAGTTTTGCACTTGGACTTACTGCACCTATACCAACATTGCCATCACCAATAATACGCACCTTTTCTGAAGATGTGCCAGTGTTGTCTGTGAAGAACGAAATGTAGCCAGTATTATTCGCACCCGTCGTTCCCCCTTGAATCATTGCTACAGATCCAACGTTATTTGCGAAATTGACAGTAGAAACTACATCAGTGCTATTATTATTAGCGTGAGTAAGTCTTATTTCAGCTCCACCCGCTGCAGAGCCATCGCTTTTGATTTCCAATTTAGCGTCGGGACTTGGAGTACCTATACCAACATTACCACCATAAGGATTTAACGCAATATCCCAATCTGCGGTTTGCGTACCATTTGTTACCTGAATACCAATACCAGCACCATTATTAACTTGTGCGAAAGTCATATTGGTGGAATTACTATCATGAGGTTTTAGCTTAAGAACACTGTAAGTGTCCATTAAAGCTTTGGTTGTAGCATCACCAGTCCCAACGGGACCAAAATACCCTCTACCAGCAACTTGTAACTTGCCTAATGTAGGAGTTACTCCACCTATACCAACATTACCAGCAGAGGTTATATAAAATAATGTAGAACTGCTAGTTGCTCCACCTGCGGCAATTCTGTTAATTTGGTAGTAGTCGTTATTTGTATTATATTCACTAAACCAAGAGGAGCTTGATGCACCTTGTTGCGTAGGTCCTACATGACCTGTACTGTTAGAGTTTAAGTTACCACCAATCCATAACCTCATAGCTCCAGTACTATTATAGTATGTAGTACCAATTTCACCCATCGAGTTGGTATCGGTATACGCAAAATTCATTTTTGCGCCATCCTTATTCGATCTAGCAATTAAACCGGGAGTAGCACTAGAGCTTCTAAGAACATCAAATTTACCCAAAGGCGAAGCTGTTCCTACGCCAGCATTGGTACCGTTGTCATATAATACCCCTGATGTGAGAGTATCTTCATCAGCCCAGCGAGCTACATAATTAGCAACACCAGAACCTCCTACGCCAGATAAAACGTCTTCTATAGCTTTCCAATTAACACCAGTAGCACCTTCGTTTGTAAGCACCATTCCATTATTGCCAATGGAATTATTTGAGTCGTAAATGTTACCAGAGATACCAAGTTTATTAACATTAAGTCGATTACCATCTGTAAAAGTTAAATCAGCGTCCCCACCGAAAGATCCTGCGTTATTAAATTGGACGGAGTTAAGTGGAGCGCCGGGAAGAGCATCGGTTCCAGCTCCAGTAATCTCGACCCAAACCCCATCTCTTTTTACGTAGAGTTCTAGATTGCCAGTATCAATAAGTACTGCACCATCAAGAACGCCGGTAGGTTTAGTTTCCCCCGCTCCTATTGTAAATCTATCTCCTGCGTATCTTGTAATTGCCATAACTATGAAAAATTAAATGTTGCGCCGTAAAATGCTCCACTGTTATACTCACCATCGTTAGTATTATAAAATATTTTTATTTTGTGGTCTCCTTGCGTTAAACTTTTGGTATGAGTAAACACAGCGGAATCTTTTACATAATCTCTCCTTGTGGTTTGTTCGACTACGTTACTAATATCCGTTGTGTCTCCAATAGAATTAAATTTTTTGATTGAAGTCCCCAAATTTTTTCTGGTTCCGGGGCTAGCAGGGGTTTGGGTCCCCCCCGCATTAAAGAATTTACAATGATCCATATCCCATGGTCTAGTTCCGCCGCCACCGGGTGCAGTACCTTTACAAATTAACTCGTCATCTATGTATAATTGAAATAAATCGTATTCATCAGAATTGACTTCACCCAGACCAGAAGCTTTAATTTCTAGATCTGCTGCTTCAGATAAATTGAAAGAGCCTTCGGCATAACCGCTCTGTATAAAATGGTTGTAATATTGAAACGAATATTCTTCGCCAAGCCCTACATTTGCATAATAATCAACCCATCCGAGGTCATATAAAGTTTTATCATCGGCCTGAAAAAAAAGGTTAATTTTTCTACCGTTATCTTCTATTATCCAAGGGTCTTCTCTGTGGTATCTAGTGAGAGGCTGACTTCCAATACCAACATTACCATCAGAAGGTATGTACCAACCAAAATAAGGTCTTTGCGTGATGGAAGAGAAGTCATAATCTGTTGTTAAACTGGCAGATTTATAAGTAGGAAAAAAATCTTCACTAGTAGCGTCATCAAAAGGATAGGTCGTATTTAATGAAAGTCCTATGTTGCCATAATTTATTGGATTTATATATTGACCCACATTAGCAGTATCTCCAAAATCAACACTCCCATAATATAAACTATTGACAGTTCCTACACCCACAGTACCACCTCCCCAATTAATTGCAGTTTCAGAAGGAGTTGACGTAGAACTATCTGACTCTGATTGATTTTTCCAAAATGCTGTTGGGAAGTTAATGCTCATTAGTGATTGTATCCTGTTACTGCTGAAGCAAATATTTTTTCATTCATTGCGATAAAAGTATAAACATTTGTTCTTGATCCGCTAACTCCGGGACATTTACCGGCACCCGCCGAACTTACAGCTGTACCTTGAGCATGAGGTAAATTATCATTTTGCTCACTCCATAAAACTTTATCTGTAGAACTACCAGATTTAAATAGTACTGTTCTGAAATCATTAAAGTTAGCTTGAGTATTTTCTACATACATAGTCAAAGTTTGTCCGGGATGAGGAGTTCCCGGCGTAAATGAAAAAGTTGTATTAGCGTCTATGGATTGGTACTGAATATTACCGTTTGTCCAGTCCACACCTATGTTTCCAGCAGATGCTGATGCACCAATATTACCAACGTTGTGATAAGAAGCTCCTTGAATCTCTAGAGAATCTCCTGTAATGGTACCTGCAAAATCAGCGGATCTTGCGGTAAAATCACCGTTTACCTCTATAGAGTCTGCATTGCCTATTTGTATTGTTGGGGCATCGAATTGTATTTTCGTAGGATGAGTAAGTGAAACTTGGGCTGAAGTACTAGACACTCCTCCTCCATCGTTAAAATTAATAATTTCTCCTACGTTAGTAATAATATTATCCTGTAGGTTTAAAGTTTGAGTGGCAGTATGGTTACCTAGATTATCTCCACCAACTGGCTTCCCTATACCACTTCCTGTAGTTAACAAACCGTTATTAACATTAAGCATTATATAGGCGTAATTAGTGCCGTCAGCAGCAGCAGTAGTATCCTGCCAACTTGGGTTATTGAAATAAACATTAGTTTGCCCAGAAAGAACTGGAGCTGGGTATCCGCCCCCTGCATTATCTCCTGAAAATATATAATCTGCTAATTCTGAAACTGTAATTCTATTTGTGGTGTACTGTCCTCCATCAGGACCTACTGCTACAGGCAAAAGGAACGTGCCACTTACTGTTGAACTCGTTCCTATTCCTACTAATTGAGATATTTTTTTATTTGCCATATCCTTTTACCTTATATTTAATATACACTGTTTAATACGGTGGGATTAAGTTTGTTACCAATAAATCATCAGTTTCCTGCTGTAAATAATAGCCATCTTGATTTACCCCATCCGGAGCCCCCTCCAATAATACAAAATCTTCAATCTTTTCCATACCTAACACTCCACTTATAAAAAGCCCTGAAGCTAAATTATCAGGGTTTAGCTCTACTGAAAATGATGCGCCGAAAGTTTTACTATCCCCTATACTAGTATCATAATTAAAATCTTCTAAAACTGCCCCTTTAAATATATACCTTAAAGCTTCCACTTGAGTATTTATTGGAATTGTCCCCCCATTAATCGGAGGTGTTATAGGTTTTTCACAATTTTTAGGATCAACGCTAATAGTAAAATCATAACCACTATTAATTGAAACTAGATCAACTAATGAACCGCTATTACCTGACTCTACTATACCATTTAAAGAAAGGCTGGCAAAAACTGGGGAAGTAGAACGATTATCTACAGGAAATTTATAACCAAGACTAGTTAAGGGTTGTCTGTTAAAATCAATGGAAATGTCATATCCTTGAATATGCAGCTTATTAAAATCGACCCCTAAACCAGAAAAAGAATCTGTAGTAATTGTAATGTCTCCCGGTTTTAGCGCAGGATAACCTTCGTCTGCTAAAATTCTAGGTATGATAACGTCTTTGTCGGGAGAAATGGTTCCACTTTTTGTTTCTATACCGGGAGCTTGAAAACCACTCCCACTCATATCAAAATTAGCATTATACGCAGTAAATGAAGCCGAAGCAGCAGGTAAAGCTCCAACTGCTCCTTGAGTTGTATAGTTGTTTATATAGCAATTACCAAAAGATATAACATGATAATCTGGGGCGTTTGGATCTATAGATTGATAAATATCAGGAGATAAAAAATCTTCTTTTTGGTAAAATTTATTTATATCGTCTCCTTCTTGATTAACTACCAAATATATATTTTTACAATCTCGGTACTGATTCACCGGGAAAGTTTCCCAATATTTTTTATTAGTTCTACCTTTATTTTCTTCAAAAAATCCTGACAATAAAGACACATCTTCATTATTATTGTAATACGGTCTACCTTCGAAAGGAAAATTATAGAGGGGGTAATTTACGTTAAAACCGAGCCTAGCTTCATTTTTTGTTCCGCAGAGTAGGTAATTAAAAGAAAGGTTTACAGTCGGGTAATTTATGATAGGTCTGTCTACTATACCGCGCTGATTTAGCTGAAGTATATCTTCATGAGGAAGATTAATTTGATAACTAACAGACTGTACCCGGTCTATAGGGTTTAAACGGTTTATTTTCTGAACTAGGTTGCTATGATCATTAGTGGCAGGACCGCCGTTGTAGTCAAAATAATTATAACCACTTTCTGGAGCAGGCCCTACGAATAAAGCCTGACAGTTGTAAATTACATTCGGCCTTGCCATTATTTTTTCCCTTCATAAACACTAGCGTAAAGGATTCCAGCCAAAAAGTCGTCCACTTGATGTTCTAAAGCTACATCTTGGACTTTCTTGACCCTTTCGTGATTTCTATCCGTAGGCTCCGCAGCGTATCTTCCAGCTTTAGCTAACCAGTTTTCAGGATCTTCGTTAGCAATAACTATATTCGCAATTTCTTTTGCAACTTGTTTTTGCTGCTTACTTAACCTTTTTCTATTGTGAAGTTGCCTTAAAGAAGACTCCACCTCCAGATTAAGTTTGTCGGAAAGGTTTAGATTCTCTTGAATTGTAGATAAGCTAAAATGTACTTTAGCTTTTGTTCCTATTGGCGTCTTAGTATCAGTTTCTTTTGGCGTATTAGAGCCAGAAGGTCTTCCTGTCATTTGGGGGCCTTTTGCTCCCCCTATAATTGGTTGATATAGTCCCTCTTCTTTCAGATCCTTGAATTTGCGTTGAGATTCTATAGACTCTTCTAAAGTAGGGAATCTTCCAGACTCAATTGCTTGAACACCTTCTTCTGGAGTAAGAACCCCAAGCTCTATTAATCTACTATAGATTCTTGAATATACTGAGTTATCTTTTAAATCGACATCTTCAAAATGTGCAGTAGGATAATTTTTAAAACCCATTTCTTTAGAAATTCTTCTAATCTCAGGCATTAAGAAGTTTTCAAGAAATACCCGACGTCCCTGTTTTAACCTCTCCATGAAGACTTGAACTTTTATACTGGTATTCGCGAATTTTTCATCACTAAGAAGAATATTATTAAGACCCATCTGAATATCTTGGTTAACTACCTCATATTTTTTTGAGTCAAGAATATTTCCAATATCTGGTATTACAAATTTAGCATCAGTTGTATAGTCAGATATAAGGACACGACCTACAGATTCATTTTCAAAAAGTTTCTGCATTGCGGTAAGATTTTGCTGATTAACTCCGCCTTCTGCAGGTTTGGTTCCCATTGTAACTAACAGTATAGCTTGATTGGTGGTTCTAGCTACCGCCATATCCATCTGTTTCATCTCCTGCTTCCAGTTTATATCTTCTAAGACCGGATACCCCATAGGAACCGCAAACGGCTCGTAATCCTGCTTTTTGTAGAAAACAGCGGCTAATCTTTCTGCATTCAGGGGGATAGTAATAGCAGCAGCTCCTACATTTTTAGAATCTTGAATTATTTTTTTAGTTTCTTCAGGGAGACTGTTGAAGACTTCTTCCTCTTCTTCAGTTTGAGGATACCTAAGTCTTTGCAGTTCATAATCAGTAACTACTTTATAGTAAATACCAGTGCTAAATGTTATACTCCCTTGAAGCTGAATATCAGATGGGTTTAAAATAATATACTTAGCAGGGATTTCTAATTCGTCGGAAGCTTGGGACAGTCCAAAAGTCTGATTAATTTTAATAGCATCAGATTTGTCCATTTTAGCGTTAAATCGATATATAAAAACATTACCGGATCTATAATATTCTCTAAAAAATCTACTCTGCAAGTCTCCAATGTTAATTCTTTTAAATAAGGTGTCAAAGAACTCTCGGGATTTTTTACTACCGCCTGTATAGTAAAGATCACTTATAGAAAATTCAGTCATCAGATCTATAGTATTTCTAAAAACTGAAAAATTATAATAAGCTTTCTGGCATAGAATAATCGTATCTCTAACATCGATATTCGAATTATTCTTGACACCATGAGAATATTTAAATGGTATCATGCCATTTTCAATATTCCTAAATCTGTCAGTTCGCGGAATATCAGCCGCTGCATTTCTACGAGTCCTCGTTTGGCTAGCTGTCGATTGATGCATAGCCATTAAAGGTTCCGAGCCTTGTTCCGTTTTCTTCCTTACTGCCATAATTTAATATAATTTTACACTTAACCAAACATTTTGGGAGTAAACGTATAGTTAATTTCCTCTTGTTTGGTATTTTTAATATCATTATAGGCCTTAACCGCCCAATTACCTAACATTAGTGTAGTGTAATTATCTTTTCGAGCTCGGTTAACAGAATTGCTACGACGCAAGTGTTGGGGCAAATCAAAAGTCTGTGTTCCTTTAGCTGTTGTTTTGACTTCAACTAAAGCGCACTGCTTTTTAGTTTGATGAATCATATCGTCCTGAAACTCTATAAACTCACCTTTTGTATCATGAGGAGTCAGTTTTAAAGGAACTGACTGATTGACACATTTGTCGAAGTAGCTTCCACAAGCTGCGGTTCTAGACCCAAACCAAATACGTTTGTGATCGATTGAAGCCTGTAGGTATTCATTAGCTTCTCTTAGGAAAGTGGTAGAAAATAACTGCTTAAAACAAATAACGCTTTCTTTTTTATTATAATCCTGTTTAGCTTTTTGGAGCATGTTTTGATAATCGACCCCTGATTTATCACTATTATAATCAAAGAATTTAATATTGATTTTTGAACTGCTAAACAATTCAGACTCGTTAGCGCTATCAATAAATTGGTATCCAGCGTTATCAATAATTATTAAGGATAGGTTAAAATTCGTTACAATATAATAAAGATATTTTATGTGGTCTCTGAGGTTTCCCCCAGCCACAGCATAAGAATGAACTAATGTAGAATGATTTTTAGAATCTGCGTCCACCTCAAGAACAGACATTGCAAAATAATCTGAGCTAGGGCTATTACTAAAACTTGGATCAATTGCTAAAATATACTCTTTATCTTTGTCCCCCTTTAAAAGCGTGTTAGGCTTCTCTCCGTCTGGGATAGTACAATCGTACATTTTTTTTGCACTAAAGTAACTATCGCTACCATCTGTAAATTGAGCACAATATTCTCTTAAGAAAGAAGAATTGGAAGACCCACCTGCCCTAGCTTCTTCTATAACAGTACTGTCGATCATATCAGGAGGTATAGAATCAAAAGCCATCTGAGATATAAAATAATTTGACTGCAAAATATCATCAGAATAAATATTACCCATCCACTCTTTATAGGTTTTGTATAAATTTTCAAAACTAAAACTAGCGGAAGAAAGAGCTATCATTTTAGAATTATTTTTAAATACAACCCTATCTTTTTCTTGCATTTGCCCCTTAGCAATTAATTCATCTTCCATTTCTCTTATTTTTATCCTTTCAGCCATATCTTGAGGAGCAACCAAGAAAGGCATCAGAACAGTTTTAATTGTTTCTTCAGGTAAAAGGAGAAATTCGTCTAGCACTAGAATGTTAGCGCGAAAACCACGAATTTTTTCACCGCTTAATGGAATAGCCGTAATAGTTCCTTCATTTATTTTCCATTCGAATTGGTCATTACGTTTAGATTTAGCTCCGAAAGCATGAGCTAGCATTTGAGCTTCTTTAGACTCAACAATCTTTTCAATGTTGTTAAAAATAAATCTAGCGGTACGAAAAGTAGGGCCAGCGATTAATATTTTTGTTCTAGGCTCAAATACACATTGCAGAAAACAATATACAGCAGCTATAAAACTTTTACCACAACCACGTCCCCATACGCACATATTAAAGTTTCTATTAAAAAATGCTTTTAATGTAATCTCTTGAAAAGGAGCTAATTTAATTCCTGAAAGCAGCTCTGTAGTAAAACCTAGATTTTGACGAAGAAATTTAGCTAAAGTAATTTTAGCTTGTTTATCACCTATCTCTCCCTCTATATTCTTGTACTCCTCGTTTAGGTTAGTGAGAGAAGTCTCATATTTTTCTGGACAGTACCACATTATAATAATTTTAGTTCGTAAGCTAACTGAAGATCAAATTTTTCTTTTAAAATATCTGATAGTAAAAGTTTTTTAACTATTCTCACGCACTCCTGTCGACCATCTACAAAAAGAAATTGTATATGAGGATATTGCTGTATTAAATCTCTGACATTATGAAAAATAAAATCAGGAGTAACTCTAGTATTTTTTTTATAAACATAAGAAAGTTTATTAAAAGCAAGACACTCTTCTATTTTTCTTTCAATCAATATGATCATATAGGCACCTTCTTCCGCAGCTTTATCTATTTCATTTTTAAATCTTTCTAAACCAGAGCTAAGAGTGCCAATTAAATCAGGTACAGATTTTCTTTCTATGTAAGTGTTGTGAGTTTTATCTTTATCGTTTAAACAATAATCTCCGAATTTTAAACCTTTTATCTCAGTAGGGAAATCTAAGATTCTCAAAGGTTTTTGTTCTCGTGAGTCGATATATATTAAATGATCTTTTGTAAAGTTTTCTGTAAAAGTCATATTGCTCGGAAATTTTGACAATTTCGTTTTAAGACCTATAGACTCACATAACTTATAGTAATCCTCAAAAATCATTTCGTAATAATGAATAGGAGGGAAAGGCAATGTCCTTAGTTCAACTTCAGTTGGGGCATACTTTATATTTTTTTCATTTTTTCTTTTAATTAGTAAATTTTTACAATACTCTCGGGATTGATCTAAAGGAATCTTTTTGAGCCAACTTTTTAAACTTCTTTTATCATTGAAGTCTGAAGAAAAATACTGATCTTTATTTTTAAAATTTATTAATTTTTTAGTATACAAGTCATACCGGGGGTAGTGCTCATGATAATAATCTTTCACAGAGATTTTATGAGCTTTAAGATGTAAATGAAGCCCTTTATCTTTCGTAAATTCTTTTTCGCATATTTTACATTTAACCATTTAAAATTTCTTCCTCGCTTATACCCATGATCCTAGACTTTATATCTTCCATAGATCCTAATCTTTCTATCTCTGAAGAGATATTTTTACGTCTAAGGTCGGCTATCTTAATCATTTTATTGCGAGACTCTTCATCTTTCCAAAGTTCTACCAGATTTAAAATAGAGGCAGACTGCTGCATCTGTTTACTCATCCGCTGACTTCTTTTTTCTTTTAGTTCATTGAGTAGTTTAGTTTGTCTATTTACACATTGATTATATTCAGTCTGTGCGGTGTTGATTGCTTCAACCAAACTCATTGCCATTTTCCGACCTTCAGTGTCTTCTGCGTTTTGATCCAAAAGAGTTTGTAATCTTTCGACCCTTCTTTGAATATTAGAAGCTATAACAACTTCAGCAGAAAGTACTATATATTGATCTACCTCTTCTTGGGTTAAGTCATCCTTGTCCCAAGTATATCTTACGAAACTACTTTCAAATAATTCTCTATCAGTTTCTATAGAGTAAGTGCTAATCTGATGAAGAAAACGATAGGTGTGCATATACCCAATTAAAGTCGACAAACTTCTTTTATGTTTTGAAGTAACTTTATTTTTATCTATACCGTTATGAACATACTTATTTACCCTAACTAGTGCTCTAGCCTCAGACTTAGGAGGAGCATATCCCCCTTCCGCTGTGTCTTCAGGTGTGATATCAGAATATTTAACCTTATTATCTATAGCGCTCAGGTATTCAAAAAGCACTTTATATCTAAGATCGAGTGCAGATATTTTAGGTTCTTCGAATATAGTTCGAGCTATTTCCATGGGTTTCATGGACCCGCAATTATTATATATAAACTCTTTTTGATCTTCAGTAAGCTCAACTTTTTCTTTTGGATAATGCTTACTTGTGACCTTGACTTCTATACCTTTTTCATGTAGAAACTTTTTAACAGCTCTCCCTTCCTTAGATCTACCGTCCTGTTTATCTTTTGGCAAGTCAGGGAACACAGATTTCATAATGTTATTTATGTAAAGATTTTTATCCTCTCCACTGTTCCATAGCTCTAGGATAGCTAATTGCTGATCTTCATTAAGGGTAAACTTTTTAGCGCTCATAATATCTCTATTTCACCGTTATGTAACATTTTTTTTACTTTATTTATTATAGCTTTTTTTACATTTTTAATTTGTTTGTAGCCGGGGACACGATTTTTTTCATTCGTCTTATACCCCATTAAAGTTGCGGCATCTTCTTCAGATAAATGATCAATATATAAAGCTTTGTATATTTTCCATTCGGCGGGCTTTAGAGTCTCTTTCATTTTGGCATTTACCTTCGACATTATATTAATTATGTCAATATTGTTGTATTCAGCTGAATTTAATTCATAGGTATGGTCATTTATTGAAACGGGGAGTTTAGCATTATAAGCTTGCTTTTTTGTTTTCTCCCAGTTGGCGAATAGAGGGCATGAATCACTTTGCTTTCCATAAATATAGCATAAGTCTCCAGCTTCTGCGGCAGCACATTTCAGACAAGGTCTACAATAGTTTCCGTAATTATTACGGATTAAATTTTTAATCTGATTAGAAATTATTCTATTAATCCACGGATTTAACGGTTTGTTAATGTCATATAAATGCCATTTGTTAAATATATGAATTCTAAGTATTTGAGAAACATCATCAAAGTCCATCCATGAAAGTGCCGTCAGGTTCCACTTGGATCTTCTTTTTTTTATTTCTCTATCTATTTGTTCAATATTATCTTCAAATTTTAGTTTAGGTTTTCGCATCAGATTTACGTGAACTTCCCGCGTCCCTCATGAAATCCTGTTCGAAACTATCTAAAGAATAACTCGAATCAGGTTGCCTTTGAAACTCTTCTTGTTCGCTATCGGTATTAGACCCCATGATTTCCCCTATTTTATTTACATTTTTAAATCTAGACGCTTCAATACTAACTTGTAGTTTATCAATATCTGGAATTGAAAATTCTTCTTCTTCCTCTATTTCAATTTGAGGTTCAACAGTTTTAGCTCGGGGTTTAAAAATTTTTTTAACCGGCGCTGATGCAGTCAAAGAAAAAGACTTACCGCAAGAAGCACAAAATTTAGGCTTACTTAAAGAATACTCTGTTGCTGAACCGCAATCTGGACAATACGCTTTCATAAAAAAATATTACACTATATATAGTATTAATCCTTATCAGTTTTTCAAAAAAAGTGTATTCTCTTTTATATATGGAAAACTCCAAGTTTACCAATGCGGATGGTGTTGAATATGATCTAATATGGAAAAAACCTCATTATAAATATAAAGCTGATGGTTTATGTAGTAGCCCAGAGACTGAGAAGCCTACCATTGAAATAGACCCTACTTTAAAAAATAGAAGAAAGATGAGTGTCCTCGTTGAAGAAGTCACTCATGCTTTCTTTTGGGATATTCCCGAATATAAAGTTAGAAAATTTTCTGCTCTTGTAGCGCGATTAATAAAGAAAAATATTAATGATTTTCGATAGAGCTAATTTTTTGAACAATAAATCTTGTTAATGCAGACCTAACAATATCAGTTTCATCAAATTCAAACGTATGAATTCCCATATCTTTGCTTTCTTCATTGTTGAAAGCTGAAAATATCTTTTCAAACCCTCCTCTATTTCCATTCTTTAGGTCTGTTTGCATAGGATCAGCCATAATAAATCCTCGAGAATACCTTCCAATTCGAGTTAGAACTGTTACTATTTCTCTAAAAGAGCTGTTTTGAGCTTCGTCTAAAAGAATAGCTTTTCCATTCCAGCTCATACCCCTAGCAAAATTTACGGGATGTATTGAGACTCTTTGATCTCTTTGTAGTTTTTTTACAGTATCTTCATTTAAAAGTTCATCCAACTTATCCATAAAAGGTAGATTATAATAATGCAACTTCTCATCAGCATCTCCGGGGAGGAAACCTAACCTAGAATCCGAGCTTTCCACTGCAGAACGCATATATATTACATCAGAGACCTTAGAGTCATTAAGAAGATTAAGGGCAGAATATACTGCTGTTAAAGTCTTAGAGCTACCTGCAGGCCCTTTGCACAATACTAGTCTTGTGGATTTATTTAATGATATTTCTATAAATCGTTTTTGTTTTTCTGTCCAAGGTAATTCTTCTATATAAAAATTTTCTCTTGGTTTGATAGTATCCCTTTGGTGAATTTTCACTTTTCCGTCGGTAACTTCAAGGGACTCAAAATCCCCTGTGTGTTTAGCTCTTGACATCACTAATATGATACACGCTTTTAGTGTAATATTAAAATGAAAAGTTATAAGGAGGGAGAAAATAAAAAAATGCCCACTGTATCTTAAAAGGGTGTAATTAGATTTAAGAAACATGAAAATTGTAGACTTTTCAGAAAAGATTATTAAATGGCGCGAAGAGCAAGAAGCTGCTATGAGTAAAAAGCAGTATGAAAAAATTGATACCAAAGAACTCAAACGCGATAACCAAAAAGAAAAAGAAAAGCATGAAAAAGATGCTTTAAAAGACGACGATAGTAAAATCAAAAAACTCAAAAAGGGTAAACCTTCCGAGAAGAAAAGCGTCGAAATAGTCGATATCGAAAAAGATAAAAAGTACGATAAGGAAAATCTTAAGCAGATGAAAAGTGCTGTCTTAAGCTCAAAAGAAAAAAATAATCTTCCTGATTCTGATTTTGCATATATTGAGCCCGGAGGAGAAAAAGACGATGAAGGTAAGACAGTCCCCCGTTCATTAAGACATCTCCCAATTAACGATGCTGCTCATGTACGCAATGCCCTAGCTCGTTTGGACCAAACTGACATTAGTGAAGAAGCCAAAAAAACAGCCCTGAAAAAAATTAAAGCTGCGGCTAAAAAGTTCGGAATAAAAGTCAGCGAAGCTTCTGCTTCAGTGGACTATTCGGACTTGTACTAAAAAAATTAAAGCATGCAAAAATAAAAACCCCCGTGAATGCGGGGGTTTTTTACATGCCTTTAAGAATAGATTCCTGTAACAGTAATTGGTCTAAAACCTGCATCATATGTATCTAATATGTATTCAGAAAGACCTGCGTTGTACTGTTTTCTAAAATATTCTCGACCCAAATGATTTATTAATAATTGAAGTTGATCTGAATCTCCAGTATTTATCAATCCAGTTATTAAAGCGTCATAACCCGTCGCTAATTCTCCAGTGTTAAATTCTTGATGAATTAAAGACTGTAAAATCATTGGGTTATTACCAGTGTAAATTGCCATAATTATTAATACACTTAAAATATTAAGCTGAACGATACTCTTTTAAAGGCTTTTTGTTGTCTTCCTGCTCTTTGAGCTCTTCTTTTTTCGAATAGTGATTGTAAAAAAAGTATGGAGTGTTTCCGTAAGACCTGTCTATATCTTCCGAACATAAAGGCTCATTAAACATTTTAATTTTAGGAGGTTTGTCTTTAGGGTAAGGAACTATAAAATCAGCATTATGCCAACGCAAAAGGTTATTAGGGGGTATAGCATAATTACCATCGTCCAGTTCTATAAAATGAAAACATTTTGAGTCTTGATCATTAGCGTACCCAATGTTAAGTTCATTTAAATCTCCTTCGTAATCGTCAATAGTAAATATATATTTACCTGAACGCCACACACCATCACGACAATGAATGTCTACCCGTTTATTCTGCAAAAACCCAAATGTCGTTACTGCAATATTGTTATCTTGACAATCCCATGTTTGCAATAATGATAAACGTTTTTCTTCATCTTCGCTTAAAATATCGTAGTCTTCCTTATGGCAAAAAGCTGATATAGGAATCTGCCAAAAAATTGCACCAAGACAAGACTGAAAGTGAAAATGCATTGGCCTATTAATCATAGATTTTGCTCCGAATATGTAACCTTCCGTCAGTCCTTTATCTTCGGGGCTGAATATATATTTATTTCTTATGTAGCATTGAATATACGGGGTGTTTGCGTTTAACTGAGCCATATTGTTATTAATTAAAAACTTAAACTAAAGCAACGTCAAAATCAGCATTAACAGCCCCATTGTTACCATTAGCAGATACAACGTCAAAGAGGATATCTGTTTTAGGTTCTAACCTGCTAGGAAAAGGCAAGTTTTGACTAATATCATTACTAGTATTTACCGAAAATATTTCTTGAACTCTAAAAACTTTTCCATATTCTCTAGTTCTAAGCTGAATTGTATAGTTAATTTCACTTGCACTACTAGGGTTATATGCAGTTGAGTGATAACCCATTAAATAACCAGTACAATCGGATGGAACAGTATACAAAGCCATTAAGGTTTGGTCGTTTCCAGCCAATACTTGAGCATAAGATGTTGCTGCGTCACCGCTTGCGTGTATATTGATATTTCCGCTTATTGGTGTAGAGTCATTATTAAAAGATCTAAAAACTCGACTCCAACTACCTTCAATATTAACATCTGAAACTCCGTTTAGATTTCCAGTCCAACTTTGATCTTTGAAGTTCTCATCCAAACCTTGAACTATAAATTCTTGTGAGTCGCTTCCTTCAGAAGATTTTATTTGTATTCCTGTTCCTGCGTTTGGAGGGAAAACATATTCTGAGGAACCGTCCCAAATAGTTTCAGGTGAAGCGGCGCTCACATTATTACTTATATTGGGGTTACTTCCAAATTTATGAATAGATTTTTTGGCTAAAGTTGAAATATCGTCAGCGCTTACAGCACCACTGGCAGAAGCGCCTTGTTGAGGTGTCCAATATTGACCTACCTCATTCCAAACGTAATTACAATTTATGTTTTGGTTTCTAGTCCAAGCAAAATCGTTCCATGCATCTGTTATGTTTTTAGGGTACTCGGGGTATGACATGATGTTTTTATTTTCTTAAATAAATTACACAAAAAAAATATTAAGTTGTGTTTAAAGTGTAAACTATTGAAAGAATGGGAGAGAACAAAAAAATTAGCTTTGCGGACCTAGATGCATTTTTAAAATTTGCACCAATTATAGGCATAGGGGTTCTTGCTTACCTACAGACTTTATTTCCAAGCAAAATTGAATTCGAAAAATTAGAAGACCATTTAATACAAATGGATAAAAAAATTACCGAAATTACTATCCTTCAAAAGTCTACTGCGGACAATACAGCAAATATAAGAGGACTGGATAGTAGACTAAGGCAAATAGAAATAGAGTTAGCCAAACACCAATCTGATAACTTTAAGTAAAAAATTATGAAATTCAATCAACAAATACTTCTAAAGCATGAATACGGAATCACCGCACAATGGATCAGTGATGATTTTAGTTGGACCGCAGTTGCAACTTATCAGCAAAACGAAAATAAAAAATGGTCTTTGGTCAATTGTAACGGACCTTGGACTGGGCTAGGTCTAGAAGGTAAGAGCTTGACTATTATGCCCGGTTATGAAGACGAAAGAAGTTCTATATCTTCCGAAGCTACTATGTTATTATCAGCATTTAATGCTTATATCGGCGGCAAGAAAATAGTAGAAATTACATGGAATGCTCCTGTTCATGGTCTAATGGAAGACCCTGAGATGTTCGTTAACGATAAAGAAGCCGAGGCAGAGGGTCGGATACAGTAATAAATAGTACCTCAATAAGAATATACCAAAAAAAATCGCAGCCCCGATTAAAGGGCTGCGACTGAGGAACTAATTTATACTTTCGTTAAGAAGTCGATCCGACACCAACGTTACCACTTGAACCAACGTTACCTACTGTTGGTTTGGAAGCTCTACGTTTAGGGCTTCTTGTAGGGGCTGCAGGTGTAGGGGCAGTTACTCCTATACCCACATTACCTGAAGACCCTCCAGAGCCCTCAGTAGGAGCTCCTACGTTACCTGAGGTGGAACCAACACCTACGTTGCCATCTTCTTTAAGACCCATACGGCGTCTCCAGTAGTTAATATCTCTTCCTCCTGTTTTATTTGTATTACTCATAATTTTATTTTCTTTTTTTTAATCTGGGTATACCTGACCAGTTACTACGGCACCTGAAAAAGCAGGTACACAATTAAGGGCCCATGTTTGAGCGCCGTTACGAATATCAGAGCTGCTAGACATCCATCCAGAAACACTGTTTTCTGTCCAGCTCCATCCATCAGGTAGAGGAGGACCAACTCTTTTTTGACCTGTGACTTCTCCGCTTACACCTGTTAACATATCATATGAATAGTAATCGGTGCCACTAACCATATTACACGGGTACTGATTCCATCTTTCAATTGGGGGTTTACCTGCGTTATAGTAATCTACATCATGATAGCCCCAAATGTTGACAACAGCATTTTGATCTTTTTTTTCTGATGCGGCGGTATTAACCTCAACGATACCGAAATCCCAGTAATTTAGTGTTGAGCCAGCGGGTGTTGTAATTGATTTATAAAGTCCCATAATTATTCTCCTATTGTAAGTGCGTCTACTGATCCCGAAAAGAAAGGTACACAATTTTTCAACCAAGTATAAGCGCCGCTTCTGATATCGTCACTTCTCTGCATCCAACCGGATACTCCGTTTTCAGCCCAATCCCAATCTGATGGTAGTGGAGGACCAACGCGTTGTTTTCCAGTTATTTCTCCAGAAACTCCTGTGACATCCACATAAGGATAATAATCTCGAGCTCCAGAATAAGGGCATGTATACATGTTTCCATCAACCGATGGAGCTCCTTGATCGCGATAAGTTTCATTTGTAAATCCCAAGGTATTAACATTAGCTGCATATTGAGGGCCTGTTGTTCCTTGAAACCAATTTTCAACACGACTGATCTTCCAATAGTCAGCCTGCTGTCCGTCTTCCTTGGTATAATTTAAATTAAGTCCCATGTTAAAACATATTACACAAAAAATGTTGTAAAATCTATTTTTTTTAAAATCTTAATTCGAGCTAGGTTTATTTTTACCGTAATAAGATTTCTTATAGCCTTTTACTTTATCTGGATTATTCTTCTGCCACTCCTTTACTTTATCAGTAATTTTATTTTTATTTCTCTGATAGTAGCTTTTCGCGAGTTTGTCGTCGCATTCCTTACAGTAGTACTTTAACCCATCTTTAGTACTACCTTGCTTCCTGAAGTCTGATAAAGGAAGGACTTCCTTGCATTTAGTACACATTTTCATATTGAATATATTATGAGCTTCGGTTAAGGGTAATTCAAAAAGATTTTAGAAAAAAGCTTTGGCCGCTGAATATATTATTTTACATGACAGAAAAAAAATCTAAAGTCTGCTCAAAATGCAAACAAGAAAAGTCTCTTTGTGATTTTCATAAAGATGCAAAAGGAAAGTTTGGCGTTAGATCTCAGTGCAAGAAATGCAAAAAGGAACGTAATGCGAAATATTATCAAAAAAATTCCGAAAAGGCAAAGGAACTTAAGACGATAAAAAAAGGCAATAAATGGCAAGCGCCGGACTGGATGGTTACCCTCCTGTCAGCCGGAAGCTCTACCGAGGATTTAAGTTGAGTATTTTTGAAAATTATTTATTTGCGATGTCTCGCGTATTTTTGAAAAACTTAGGAAAAAAGGGGAGGGGAGAATGAAATTTACCACCCCCCGGTCACCCCACACCTCAGAGAGATATCTACTTTTAGAAAAGGGGGGGTCTTTGCTAGGTAGGGGGGTTGCCCTACCTAGAAGGCCGGAGCCTTAACCGTGATGAACGATTGACTCAATCCGATCCCATCGGAAACGCTTATACTCACCAGTTTCAACGCACTTCCCACCAAAGCCTGCAAACTTTTCTCCATTGGATCGGTTTTCAAATGGCTCATCAGTTTCGACGACATAGCGAAAAATAGAGTTGTCAGTGTTTTCAATTCCGTTGTGTTTTTCTGGTCCGTAGTTGATAGTAACTTTAGTCATAATGTTTTTATTGTTGTTCTGTTAAACTTGATACATACAAGATACCACACCTACCGATTAAATCAAGCACTTTTTTAAAAAAAGATAAGATAATCTTTTTTCAAGTTTTTTTGGGGTTGGACCATAAATGTCCCACCCTTTATGCTATAGTTGAAGCATGAAAAATAACAATATGATATTAAATACTGAATACTACGACGACAACAACATTGTGACCTTCAAAGGTAACAAGGTGAGAATCTTTCCTAGCACACGCTTTGGAAACACTATATCAGGTAACATTCTGAATGGTCCCGATGAAGGAAAAATGACCACCGTTTTCCTTGATCAAGTAGAAAAATAATCACTCTTTTTTGTTGCGTTAATCTTAAAATCTGCTAAATTTATACCATGAAAACAACGAAAGACTTCAATATGTCTCTTTACTTCGGCATTATCAGCTCGGCCCAAAACTATAAGATCCTCCTTGAGGACGAGCAAAAGAAAGCTCTATCAGAAGAAAGAAAGAATTATCTGAAGGCAAAGGTCGCAGAGCAAGATCATATCATAGAAGCAATGGAGAATAACTCCTCGGTTTTCCTTAACGCATCCGTTGACAATAACTAATAGAATACAAACCATGAATACAATCACTAACATAGAAGAGAAACTCACACAGTATGAACGCATGGAATACGAAGCATGCCTTGAGCATTTTGAACAATTGCTTATTCAAGCAGATAAAAGCAAAGCAGTTTATCAAATGGTAATGGGATTAGTATCACCACAAGAAAGGCAATGGATCTCAGGCTGTGAAGTATTAGAGTTGTTATGGGACAGAGTAAAGCTCGACAACATTTGCCCAGATGAAGACCCTTGTCTTCCTCATGTTTCAAATGGTTATAATGTTATCAGTATCCTTTGTGATTTTGAAATGGAAGTTTTCAAGGATTCAATCTTTGACGGTGATACCCCAGATGATTCTTGGAATGAATCAGACTTTTCATTCTATAAGAAGATCCAATGTTATCAGGTGATGGTAAAGAAATAAAAATAATCATACTTTTTTAGGGGTGGGACGGTAAATGTCTCACCCCATATGTTAAGATAATATCATGAACAATAACAATATGACAGGTTTCGAACTATTCACACAACTCCACGCTGACAAGATCCAAGGTTATACTCCTTTGACCATGGAAGAATACATTGACTATGCAAAAGAAGAGCGGGTCGATCCCCAAGATGGGGAAAAAGTATTCAAGTATTACTTTCAAATGATTCGGCACTTCGCGAGATACGGCACCGAATAAGCCAGAAAATAATTAGTCAAGAGCAAAGTTCCCGAAAGGGAGCTTTTTTTTGTCCTTGTATATCCGCGTCATCAGGGGTCCACTTATTATTATAGGGAAACAAAAAACAATAACAAGCTTTTTGTGCACTTTTTTTAAATTAATCTTGGCACGCCGAATGCTTACCGCAATCGCTCTAAGTCCTTGATTTTAAAGGGTTTACAGCTCGGGCCGGGCCCCCTCAGAGCCCTAAAGTGTTTATATTCAACAAGTTATGCATGTCAAGCTTTTAATTCAAAATACTTTAGGTAAAAAATAATCATACTTTTTTTCAGAAAACGCTTGCAATGTTTGAAAAAACTGTCATACTATAAGTATGAAAGATAAAGAATTCAAACAGTTCCTAGCACGAGTCGCAGCCAAAAAATCCGCAAGAGACAAGGCCTCACGCAAATACTTAGACGGCCTAAGAGCTTGGGAGATGGGCAAAAATAATCATTCTTTTTCCTTGTAATAACCTCAAAAACTGTTATATTAAAACCATGAACAACATCTTAGAAAACAAACTGACCAACATCATTTCAAACGCAAAATATTCTCTTTTCTACGTGAAGGGTCAAGAGATGATGCAATACTGCATTACTCAAATCGAGAAACATTCAGATCATATCATCTGCCATAAAGTAGTCGATGGTAAAATTGGACCTCTTAGAAGATTCAATACTAAGAAAATCATTGACATAGTGCGCCAATAATTCAACCGCCCTCCTGAAAAGGAGGGCTTGACAATCCCCTTTAATATGTTACCTTATACTATGAAATCTTTAATATATGCAATTCTCTTACTTCAATCAATCTCGGCATTGGCGTCATCAATTACAGATGAACAAAAAATTGTGGCAATCACGTTACTTGCAGAAGCAAGAGGAGAAGGAAACGATGGAATGGGCGCGGTTTGTGCCGTTATTCAACAACGAGCAATCGAAAGAAAACAAACAGCAAAACAAGTCTGTTTAGCCAAATGGCAGTTTTCATGCTGGAACGGCAAAAGTTTAAAAGATCTTGAATACTTGCTTGACTTACCACAAGCAAAAATGGCAATATACTTTGCCAAGAATGTCAATTCAATGAATCGCGCCTTGATTGGTTACAGCAACCACTATCACGCAACATGGATGAAAAAGAAACCGTATTGGGCAAAAGGTCAAAAGCCTGTTAAAGTAATCGGTCAACATGCTTTCTATAAGCTCTAAAAATAATCATTCTTTTTCCTTGTGTTAATCTTTAAAACTGTCATAATTAAATCATGAAAGCAATCATCGACATTCTCAAGGCTCACTCTATCGAATACAAGATAGAAGATAACAAGCTCGAAGTGAAAGAAGAATTCAGCTCACAAGGCAAAGCAGGTTTTGTTTGGGTGGACGCTACAGAATGGAACAAGCGCGACCTGCTTGACTGGCTTGGATATGGTCCAGTTTACCTGACATCAATGCGCGAAATATAATTTGACAAACTCTTTTAATCTGGTAAATTAAACGTATGAAAGTTAATGATAATGTTTACAAGCTCAAACACACAAGGCACGTTTACGAAACTTTTCCGCGAACAAATGAGGGATTACTAAAAGCATTTGAAGAAGCCGAATGGATCATGAACCGATACGGTAAAACCCAAGAGGTGAGTATCTGGCATAAGGATCTTAAAATCTGGCCGAATGAGGAAACGATCTAATTTTAAATTTCCCTGCCGATGGAGGTGAATCGGACTTGTTGTTGGTTATGTTATGTTGTGTTATGGAGAAACAGTCAGGCGGGGCTGACTTAAAACAATCCCCGACATTTTCACATGTTCATACACTACTTATGTGAAACGACAAACGGGTTTAATGGTTTTCCCGCTTGTCAAGTTAAATCCGCGATTAATTTCGCGGATTTTTCTTTTTCCACCTTGGCACGTTGAATGCTTACCTAAATATCTATAAACCCCTGATAATAAGCACTTTACAGCTGCGAAGGGGCCCCCGCGCAGGCGTAAACCCTTAATAGTAAACAGGTTACGAATGTCAAGCGAATACTTACTTTATATCATAAAGTGATCTGCGGAAAAAAGTTTTTTTTATTAAAGAGCCGCGCTCATTATTTGACTGTCTCGCACTTCATATTTGACTAGGTCACACTTCATATTTAAAAAAATTATTTTTATGATTGACCCTGAGATTATATTATGACATTATTTTCTCATGAACACAAGCTACTCACCCTCAATTGAAAAAAATAATGAAAAAATTAAAGCTCGCCATATGGTCGCAGGACTAGAGGCTGAATTCGAGAAAATGCTTAAGGGAAAAGAAAAAGCATTTGTGGGGCTTCCTGCTACTGGATTTAATTTAGAACGTCATGTATTAAAACGAGCAAGGCAAGAAAACGTAAAACTTTTCTGCTATGAGGCAAGTGGAACTGTATATTGGGACAATATGAGAACTCCGCGTGTCAATAGATTATTAGACCAAAATCGTGATGTTTTATCTTATACGATGGATTCTCTACCAAAAAACGGATACGTTGCAAACCCAAATACCGCTGGACACGCAAGATATACAAACCCCATGTTCATTTGGCGTGATTATTGTGGGGTAGCGAACACAGAACGTATTGAAGAGTCAACAATGCAATGCGCCCCCCATTCTGTCGTGGTCGTGACTTTTTACGCTAAAAGTGGTCGTGGTTGCGAAACTTTACCTATACCTATTGAAGATGGTGATGGTAATTACGGAAGAAATCTTGAACCATACCTTTTGGAAAGATTTGCCGAACAAGGATGGATTAACATCTGGTCACATCGTTACAGCACAAACCCTTACAGCCCAATGCTAATGATGGCTTTCACCAATACTTTAAAAGCTCATAAATTTCTAACCACATAAAAATAATCATAAAATACTGTTGACCATATCAGAAAAAAATGTCATTATTAATTCGAAGTTAAAACCTATCACTGAATAAATATTATGAGAAAACAATCCATACCAAAAAAATCACTTCAATCCAACCGCTATGACTTTCAAGTGGAGCAGCGCCCATTATCAGACGCCGATGGAAACCCATCATATGTAATGGGGAATTACAGAACAGACACCAATGAATGTATTGGATCGACAAGCAAGCATTATGAAATTGTAAATAATGGAACAGTAGTAGAGAAAGTGGAACAGGCACTTGCGAGAACTAATCTCGGGCAATATGAATCAAAAAAATTTGTCACTCAAGGAGGTTCTCGTTTTTATGGTGTCTATGACTTTCCTGCCGTTAAGGAAAAGATCAATGTTGGGGATGTGGTTTCAATGCGTTTGACCCTCAACAATTCTTTTGATCGCAGCTCTGGACTAAGTTGGTCAATTGGTCTCCTCCGATTGGTCTGCTCTAATGGGATGATGAGCTTGAAAGCTGATAGCCAATTAAATCAACGTCATAGTGCTAATCTGAAACTAGATTCAATCACTGAATCAGTTTTAAAATGCGCTACTAAATTCCGAGAATCCGCTGACATGTTCCGCAATTTAAACGACATGTTGATAACTGAAGAGCAAGGAGTTCTCATCTTGGAAAACTTAGCGCATAAAAAGCTAATCTCAACCTCCATGAAAGATTCCATAACCCCAATCTGGATCGATGAAACCTATAAGGTAAACGAGGGTCATACTACGATTAATCACCCTCGAAATATGTATAACCTTTACAATGCAGTAACTCAGCACTTGACGCACAATGTCGCCGAGCATAGGTTTGAATTGTCAAATCGAGCCAATCGAAATGTTCTTAGTAGATTAAGTGAAGCTGCTAATAGCGATGCAACCTTCACCAAGCTGACAACAAGAATCCCAGACAAGGAGAAAATCGAGGTGGATGAAGTATCACTCGCCACAAATTAAATCACAGCCCCCTGAAAAGGGGGCTTTTTTTATGAAAGTAATTCTTGCGTTCAGAAAAAAATACAATAGAATTTAATCATGAAATCACTATCAGATATCGAAAAAATGGATCTCATCAACTCAGGAAAAACTGTGTCTGTTTATTATAACCTTCACAGAAAATGCCTAAGTATGAGAGTCAAGGGCGTGGTTGTTGATCATCCACATGCGGTTGTTCTTAAAAATGTAAAGTTCAGAGTTCAACCAGCAGGTAGAGCCAAGGTCCTAAAAGAGAAAAGAAAAAACGTTCATGCTTTCGTATGCGGTCAACTGGTGGAAACTTATGGGGAAGTCCTTCATACATCCCCATGCGTCAATGGCCTCTGGGGCAGTCAACCACATCAACAGCAAATATTCTCTCCTGATTTTCAAGTAGTATATAATCCTTACAGAGATAAAACTTTTATAAAAGGTAGCGGCGAATCTATATTCGAAACATATAAATATACTTTAATAAATAATAAGGAAATCTGGGTTGGTGATTGGATACCAGCGCTAACGATGTAAGTCGTTGGTTTTAAAGGGTTTACAGCCCGGAGGGGGCCCCGGCGCAGCCCTAACCCCTTGATATTCAATAGTTTAAGAAGACGAGGGCTTTTATGTAGTTACCCTCAAGGCGATGAATTAACCAGCGAATACTGCGCCGCTACATTACCTTTAAAATCTTACATTGTCAAGACTATTTTTTCACAGTTTTTCTTTCCATTCTCGCGCAGACAGCTTTATGAGCGCGATATTGATATTCTGTCAAGTTAAAATAAGCGCAGATACGTTTTTTTGATACCCCTCTTTTTATTGACATTCTAATCTTCTCGCCTTTCGGTTTACTGTTCGGATCTTGCTCAGTTTTGTATTTCCAATATCTTGCAGTAGAAACGATCTTTTGTTTTTTCTCTGTTTTGTTTTCTTGAGGTCTTTTTTCTTGAGGTATTTTTTCTTGAGCTTGTGGCTCTAAGGAGGTCGCAGAAAAGATTTCCATCACTCCGCCAATCAAATTGACTTTTGCAGGGACTGAAAAATCTTGTGATTCAATAATGTGTGAAATATAGCTAATTAATTTTTTGTTTTTCATAGTATTTTATTCTTTATCTTGTTTTATTATCTGATCTACCACTCCGAGGACAAGTGTGTCCTCATACAAGTATGACTCTTCCCTTAGTTCTCTATGATGATCTTTCAAATCAAAAATTTCTTGAGCTGTCAACTTTATTTTGTATTCTTTATGTTCTTCCATTGTATTTTATTCCATAGGTTGTTGAGACATTACCCATAAGACCGCACCCAAAATCAAACCGCATACTAACCACATACGGCTTGAATCTTACTTTTTTTACCGTAGCCTGTAAAGCCTTTTTTCTTCAAAGCTTGTAAAGCTTTACTTGCACTTGTTCCTGCTGGCTGGCTTCCATGAATGACTAATGCAAAATCATCCTTGCCAGAGATTGCAAAATCATCTGTGTGATCAATGTCAAGATCCAAAGCTTTGGCCTCCTCTTCTGAAAAGAAAACTCTTGCGCTTTTGACCATAGTTGAGGGAATTAAATTATCATACTTTCCACCACGCGAACAAGTGAAAACAAAATTGTCAGGCAAGCCACCGTTTTTCTTGACATAAGATAATAAAAACTTCAAGCTCTTAGTATAAGAATAAAAAACAATATTCGGGAAAAAGCTTGACGCTTTCATCCATGCGTCAAAATAAGACTGTGAATAATAATCACCGCCAATATGGACACGTAAGGTTCCTCCGCGAGTTAAACCAGTTTCTTTTATACTCTTGACAATAAGCTTTACTTTTTGCGCTGTAGTTTTCAATGATTTTAATAAATCAAAGTTGTCCCATCTTGGCTTGCGGACATTGGGCAAACGTCCTTCATCCATTGCAGCATAGCAACGAAAAGACATGCCATCAACTGGCGTTTGTGCATCGGTGATCTTGCCTGTTTCTCTGTCGGCAAATGTTTTGCAGCATTTTGCACCGGGGCAAGTATAACCGCTTGGAAGTGAGTAATGCCATATGCCTTTCAGCTTGGCGTTTTCAAAAGTTATCTTAAGTGAACTCATGCAATCAATATACATGATAAATAAAAGATGTCAACCCCATAAATGATAAAAATAAAATTTATCTTTTACGTTGACGCAAAATAAAAAGTGTCTTAAAATTACTGGACATGAGACAATATACCAGACCACCGGTAATAAAATGGGATGTGAATTCTTTGGCAAAAGAACTTGGTTTTTGTTTTGATAAAACTGGATCAATGTTTTTCTTGACAAAAGATAACGAGGCGGTTTTCGATAGCAGATCACTCGAGGAAATCAATGGGTTTTTATTCGGCTTTAAATACGGCTTTAGATATAGCAAAAAAACTTGTAGCTATTGTAGAATAGATTATAAGCAGGCTGTTGCCTATGACAAGGAGGTTGGAATTTAAAAGATTTTTTCTTGACACAATTCTTTTCTTGTGATTTTAAAAGATCCCTAAAGTGTTGATAATGAGGGGGTTAGGACCGCGGAGGGGCCCCGTCGGAGCTCTAAGTGCCTTATATTCAAGACCTTATGAATGTCAAGCTTCTAATGAAAATATCTTTTTAAAATATAATGATAATAAAACTTGCAATGCCAGATTAGTATGCTATATTTACTACATGAAATCACCTCTAAAGAAATGCCCAAAATGCCGCGAGCTTAAACCATCGCGCCAGATTCAACACCGTGACAGTTACCATGTTTACGCAGGATAT